>CEQS01011202.1_pt1 | contig 12620 bp, 13 predicted proteins | sample 530981 | NCBI WGS metagenome assembly CEQS01 (sample SAMEA2621176, study PRJEB7988) | marine metagenome | biome: marine biome (ENVO:00000447); feature: mesopelagic zone (ENVO:00000213); material: "saline water (ENVO:00002010), including plankton (ENVO:xxxxxxxx)" | depth 800 m
CGCCTAAACGAATACTCTAATTGTTTTTCGCGCCATGTATTTGAAAATTTTTGCGCGGTATCGCCTATCATATCTTCAAGTAAAGACAGCACGCCGTGAGTGTTTATAAGCGTACCGTATACGTCAAATGCGAGTGTGGTTGCCATGTTTGCTCCCAATAAATTTAAGATACTTGTAAGTTAATCGTTTTGAGCTTAACTTACTTTGAACGATTGCTCAAATTAATATGATTTACAACACAATTGCAGTGCCTATTATTTAAAAACGATACAAATTAAAGGACTAAATAACATAGTATGAAAATATATTTTTTAATTTATGACAAAGTTGAAGAGCTGGATTTAGTTGGTTCATGGGAACTAATAGGTCTGCTGGCAGAAAAGGGGTTATGTGAAAAACCCAAATTAATATCGCTAAATTCTATGACTCCCTCAGGTGAGCACGGCATGCGTTTTAGTGCCGATTATCATTTTACTGACCCAGTGCAGCCCGATGTATTATTTGTACCTGGCGGTAGTGGTGCACGTATAGCAATGGAAGATATTGACGTTATTAATTACCTTAAAAAAACAGCTGAAAACTGCCACAGTGTTTTATCTATTTGCACTGGTATGTATTTAATGCAAAAAGCGGGGCTATTTAAGCATAAAAAAGTAACCACCCACTGGGCTTTTTTAGAGCACCTTAAAAAAGATAACACTGTAACCGTAGTTGAAGATCGCTTTGTAAAAGATGGCAATATTTGGTCTTGTGCGGGTGTTTCAGCAGGTATGGATATGTGCCTTGCTTTTATTGCCGATTATTTTAGTGAAGATGTTGCCTCCACCATACAGTTAGACGCAGAATACTATCCGTCACCAATTATTTATGGTGACGCGCATAAAAATAGCGCCACATCTAATTACATTAAAAAGCTGCGTTAAAGCCCACTTTATAACTTTATGTTGGGCTTTGCTGCTCTTAACCCAACATACGCTTTGTAACCCCCCATTACACTTTGATTAAAAAAACACAAGGCGCTTGCAGCGTGCTGATTAAAATTAATAAAACTTATAGGTATCAAGCGCTAAAATATCCAGTTCAATATCACTAAAGAGTTTTTCAACTTGCTTGCCGCCTGCGCCCATAGCAGCAAAGAGTGGTAAAAAATGCTCTTGGGTAGGGTGGTTAAATAACACATGGGGTGCATCGGCTAAGTAATTTAAAAGTGCGGGCGTGTCTTGCGCTAAAAGCGTGTGTTCAACCCATTGGGTAAACGCTTTTACCATTTGTACACGGTTAGGTGTAGCAGGGGTTTTAAACACTTCTCGTAGGTTGTGGCTAATGCCGCCAGAGCCAATAATTAATATATTATCGTCACGAAGTGGGGCAAGTAACTGCCCATATTCATACATGGCTTTTGCGCCTAATTGAGTATTTATAGACACTTGTACAATAGGAATATTTGCCTGCGGGTACATTAAGCGCAGTGGTATCCATACACCATGATCCCAGCCTTGGCGTTCATCAAGTATTGCTGTAATGCCTTTATTTTTAAATAGCGTTGCAATATTACCCGCAAGCTCAGGATGACCTGGCGCAGGGTATTTAATGTTATACATATGCGCAGGGAAATTGTAAAAGTCGTGAATGGTTTCAGGCGCTTGCCCTGCGGTTATTACAATATTATGAGCCGCTTCATCGTTAGCCATATCAAAGTGCGCCGAAAATATAACAATAGCGCGTGGCGTGTTGAGTGACTTGCCAAGCGCTTTTAAAAAGTCAGACGTTGGCGATTGCTGTACGGCCATAATAGGTGAACCGTGAGAGATAAATAGTGCAGGTTGAGCCATGGTAATACCTAAGGATTTTATTAATATATCCTTATTTTATTGGCTTTTATTTTGTTAATAAATAAAGCGCGCATTGAGATATTATAAATACAGTATTGTTAAACTGATTTTTATTTGCCCCCACGTTAAAAAGCCGATGCGTAAACATCGGCTTTTAAATTAACACTAAATAAGCAATATGGCGTGTTAGTAGTTAATTGCACCACCATCAACGTTAATACATTGTCCGGTCATAAAGTCGCTGTCTTCGCTGGCTAAAAAGTAAATAGGGCCAAGTAAGTCTTCAGGCTCCATTGCACGTTTAATTACTCGTGAGCCTAGTGTGCTATTTTTAGCTTTATCAAACTGTGCGTTATTTTTAACGCCTTCGCTTTCGGTTAAGCCAACTAATAGGCAGTTAACTAAAATATTATCGTTAGCAAGCTCAGTGGCCAACGCACGTGTTTGCCCAACAACCGCGCCTTTAGATGCCACATAATGGCAAAACATAGGTGCACCGCGTAAAAATGTACCCGATGCAATGTTAATGATTTTACCACGACCTAATTTACGCATGCTAGGCAACACTGCTTTGGTACACTGAAAAGGCCCACGGGCATTTACGCGCATAACTAAATCCCATTCGTCTTCAGATATTTCCCAAAATGGTTTAAGCTCAAGCGCAGCAAATATAGCAGCATTGTTAACTAATATTTCAACCGGGCCAAATTCAGCTTCGGTTTGTTTTACCATGGCATCTAACGATTCACTATTCGTTACATCTACTTTGCAGCCTATTGCTTGGCCGCCAGCGGCAATAATTTCAGCTACAGCTGCGCTTGGGTCGGCTAAATCAGCAAGCACAACTTTAGCGCCTTGTTGAGCTAAACCTTTTGCATAAGCAGCGCCAATACCTTGTGCTGCACCAGTAACGATGGCTACTTTGTTGTTTAATCTTTTCATGGCTTTATCTCTTAGTCATTAATAAAAATATAAGCGTGCTTATTCACGTACAGCGATACTGCATTATTAATAAACCCGACTTGGCGTTAGAATGGATAAAAAGAAGCGTGATTGCTGCAGTAGCACGTATTAACTCCATTTTGTTGTAAATAAATAGTTATTTACGCAAAAAAATGTGTTTATAACGCTATAAAAACTCACTAACTGTGCAAAAATGCGATGTGTGGACTTTAACTGTTTTTATAAACATAATTAATACGATCTTTATTTAAAAATTATAAACAAGGCATTGCTAATAATGGATAAGCTAACCACCATGAAGACTTTTGTAAGTGTTGTACAAGAGGGGTCTTTTTCTAAAGCTGCCGATAAGCTCGACATATCGCCGCAACTTGTTAGCAAGTATGTGTCTGCGCTAGAAGAGGGGCTTGCTACCCGATTACTGCACCGCACCACGCGCAAAGTAAGCACTACCGAGGCGGGAGATCACTATTTTACCCGCTGCTTACAGGTGCTAGACGATATAGACGACATGGAAAATTCGCTCGATAACCTAAACGAAAATGTCTCTGGTGTGCTCAGTATTAGTGCCCCTATGTCGTTTGGGGTAAAGCACTTAGCACCGCTATTGGTTGAGTTTCAAAAGCGTTATCCAAATTTAAAATTGGATCTAAACCTTACCGACCAGTTTGTTGATATTGTTGAGCAAGGTATTGATATAGCGCTGCGCATTGGGGTTTTAAAAAGCTCATCACTTATTGCTAAAAAAATAGCGCCTATTAGGTTAGCGGTGTTTGCCTCTCCTTCTTATTTAGCGCAGCACGGCACGCCTACTACCTTAGAAGAGCTGCAATCGCATAACTATTTACGCTACGCACACACCGAGCCCACAAAAAAGCTACGTGGAGCGAACGAGCTTAAAAACGAGTTAAAGCTTGAAAGTAACCTAGTTGCTAACAATGGCGACCTGCTACTCAATGCCGCTATAGCAGGTGGCGGTATTGCCATGCAGCCAACATTTATAGCTGGTGAGGCGCTGGCACAGGGTAAAGTAGTACGTATATTAAAAGACTACGAGCCTGAGCCAATAGGGCTTTATATGGTGTACGCAAACAGGCAGTTTTTACCTAGTAAAGTGCGCGCGTTTGTTGATTTTGCGAGCAATTATTACACCGATACACCTTATTGGGATTTAGGAGAGTGAGATGTCAATCACCAACCAATTAGCGTTATTTGTTGATGTAGTACAGCAAGGCACATTTGCAAAAGCCGCGGCGCTGCACGATATGGACAACTCATCGCTTTCAAAGCAAATTAAAAAGCTAGAAAGCAGTTTAGGTATTCAGTTACTTAATCGCTCTACGCGATCCTTTTCGCTTACCTCCGCAGGGGAGGAAATACTCCAGCAAGCGCATATTTTAATTGATACGCTCAGTGATATTCATAGCATTGCCGACTCCTACCAAGCAAAACCTAAAGGTATTTTGCGCATTACCTCGGGCATGTTTTTTGGGCAGCAGTATGTGCAGCCTGCCATTAATTTATTTATGCAAAAATACCCTGAGGTAAAAATAACCCTCATGCTTGATGATAAGCGCAACGATATTATTGCCGATCATTACGATTTAGCATTTAGAATTGGCAAATTGAATGACTCCAATCTAATGGCAAAAAAAATATCTGACATGCACTTTGCTTTGGTTGCCTCTAATGACTTTATTGCACGCCATGGTATGCCAAGCACACCCGAAGAACTTATCGCCTTACCTGCAGTGGTTTATGGCAATGGCGATGTAAGCCTAGATCAAATTAAATTAAGCACCCAACCTCATGGTGATGAATACAAAACTCATAAAATGAAAGGCAACTATAAGGTAAGCGATGTACGCGCCATGCTTGATGCCACAAAAGCGGGTTTAGGGTATGTGATGCTAGATTTATTTAACCTAGAAAAACCCATAGACGAAATGGGGCTAGTGCCGCTATTAACTAATTATAAGCTTAGCGCATCGGGCACCGGTATTTATGCGCTGTATCCGCACCGTAAACAAACACCACTGGTGAGCGAATTTATAAAAACTGTACAAGAGTATATTGGCAGCCCTGCATTTTGGGTAAAACATATTCCTAATTACAACCAGTTATATAAATAATAGCCACAAAAAAGCCCCGTTAGGGGCTTGGGTATACTCAAAAAAACTATATTAGCTAAAGGCCTTAAAAGCCTTCTAACACCACTTTACCTTTAGCGGTTTGCGATTCAAGGTGCTGATGCGCTTTGCGTAAATTGGCTGCGTTAATTTTACCTAAGTGCTCACCTACCGTGGTTTTAATCTGCCCTTGGTCAATCATAGTGGCTACGTTGTTTAAAATAACGTGTTGCTCTTGCATGTCGTCGGTTTTAAATAACGAGCGAGTAAACATAAGCTCCCAATGTACCGACACGCTTTTGTTTTTAAATGGCACAATATTAAGTGTTTCAGGGTCATCAATAAGGGCAAATTGACCTTGTGGCTTCACTACTTTTTCAATTTCAGGTAAGTGCTGCTCTGTATTGTTTAAGCTAACAACGTAATCCACTTCGCTTAAGTTTTTAGCTGCAAATTCTTCACTTAACGGGTTACGGTGATTAACAATGGTATCGGCACCTAAATCTTCTAACCACGAAATTGTTTCAGCACGAGAAGCACTAGCAATAATATTTAATTTAGTACGCTGCTTTAACAGCTGCACCATTATTGAGCCCACCCCACCGGCGGCACCAATAACTAAAATGCTTTTAGAATCATCGTTTTTAGCTACGTTTAAACGGTCAAACAATAATTCCCACGCAGTAATGCTGGTAAGCGGCAATGCGGCGGCTTCCCCATACGAAAGCGAGCTTGGTATATGGCCAACAATACGCTCATCAACTAACTGAAGCTGCGCGTTACTGCCTGAGCGCGTAATGTCGCCTGCGTACCATACTTTGTCGCCTGGCTTAAAAAGCGATACGTTTTCGCCAACCGATTTAACAACCCCAGTTGCATCCCAACCAATTACTTTATACTCGCCCTCAGCTGCTGGCATTGCTTGGCGAATTTTAAAATCAACCGGGTTAACCGATACCGCTTTAACTTCTACTAAAATATCGTGGCCGTGTGCTGTTGGCGTTTCAAGTTCAATGTCTTGTAATGATAATTCGTTTTCGATAGGTAAACTTTTTTGATATCCAATTGCTTTCATGGGAGTTGCCTCGTTAGCTAGTTAATACTCTGTGTTGATGAGGCTATTTTGGCTTTATCAAGAGTATTAAAAAAGAGACAAAAAGCCCAATTATTATGGAAATAAAACTCCATAATAAAATAGGTAAATAATTAAAATTTCATTGCACATAGCTGTTATCGTTTTAAATTAGAAACGCCTGTTTAACTGTAACGGGGTTTACAGTTAGGTTATATTTAGCTCAGTTAATTTATTCCACACACTTTCGCCACCGGGGTGCAAAGCCGCATGATATCTATACGCATAGTAAGTTATTGGCACGCAGTGGTGCTCACTCCCTACAACTACCAATGTATTATTTTTAAGCTCGTTTGATATAACGTAGTCGGGCAGCCAGGCAATACCATTGCCTGCAACAGCGTGCACTTTTAAAAGCTCAGTCATGGATGAAACAAACACCTTTTTAAGCTTAGCGCCCGATATAATAGGCTCTAACTGCCGGCCCATGTAGGAGTCGAGACTGTAGGCTAAATGCGGTATAGGCGCTGCACTTTCTAGGTTATATAAGGCTTTGCCTTGCTCGTCACAGGCGCTAACAGGTAACAACTTAGCATTACCTATTTTTTGATGACTAAACGGCGGCAGTTTAAGGCGTTCGTTATCAAAGGCAATAAGTAAGTCGCATTCACCTTGCTCTAGCGCTTCGGTGGCTTTATCTACGTCTATAGCCTCTAAATTAAGTACAATGTCGCGCTCATCTTGCGATTGAAAGTTAGCGAGTTGTAAGGTTAAAAAACTCGCTAAAGAATGTGCGGCCGCTACCTTTACAGAATAATTTTGCTGAACTGACAACTCCTCAAGCATGCTAACCGAGGTATTCATTTGGTTAACTAAATTACGCGCCGTTATATGAAATATTTTACCGCTTGGGGTAAGAGTAATAGGCAAGTTTTCTCGGTCGATTAGGGCTGCGCCAAGGGCGTCTTCAAGGGCTTTTATACGCCGACTAAATGCAGGTTGCGTAATATGCCTAAGCGTTGCCGCTTGCGAAAAGCTTTTTGTGTGCGAGAGCGTTAAAAAATCTTCTAACCATTTACTTTCAATATTCATAGCGACCACTTAGTTATGCAATTTGTGCATGGGTGGTAAAATAATAGCATTATTCAAACTAAATAAAACACTATAAATTAAGCCTATAAACTCAATAACTGGAATGCAATCATGCTTAGAACTCTTGGCGTATTAGGCGGAATGGGGCCTTTGGCTACCGCCTCATTTATGAATCAGGTAATTGCGCTATCGCCCGCTAAAAATGATCAAGAGCATATACCTATGTTTATAAGGAATATCCCGCAAATTCCTGACAGAACAAAATTTTTAATGGGTCTTGAAGATGAAAACCCATTTTTTGAGCTTAAAAAAGGCTTTAAAGAGCTAACAAGCTTAGGTGTAAGTTGTATTGTTATTCCGTGTAATACCGCGCATTACTGGTACGACGCGCTCACTAAAAATGCCGATGTACACACCATTAGCATTGTAAAAAGCGTTATAAAACAAGTAAAAACCACGGGCAAACAAAAGGTTGGTATTTTAGCCACTACCGCTACGCTTAATATGGGCATTTACCAAAATGCGTTTAAGCAGCACAATATTGATTTTGTTGAACCAAACACTCAGCAACAAGCAGCCATAATGGATGGCATAACCGCCGTAAAAGCGGGCGATTTAAATAAAGGTCGCCACTTGTTAAGCAAGGCATACGACTTAATGCTTGCTCAAGGTGCTGACTGCGTGTTGTTTGGCTGTACCGAAATACCGCTTGTGTTAAATGAACAAGCCAAACACTCGCCAGACACCTGCCTAGATACCATTGCTATTTTAGCGCAAGAGTGCGTTAACTGGGCATATGCTAACGCCCATCAATCAACGCTTTCAAGTGTGGCATAGAAAATATCAGTTTAAACTAGAGCTAATTAATTTAGCTCTTTTGCAAAGCGTTTTCGATAGCGCTTTGTAAGCTTTGCAGCGCGTATTTGGTCACTTATTAAAGTAAAAATAGCCGAGGCATTTGCTTTAACGCGTTTGCCTTGGCCCACTCGGCGAATTTGCCTTTTTACCAGCGCCATAGTGGCAAGCCCTGCAAGGGTTTTGTCTTTAAAGGTAACACGCGGCATAAGCAGGTTTTGCGTTGGTTGTGTTTGCCAGCAATTAACTAAATTAGGCTGATAAGCCAGTGCCGTGGCCATACCAACGAGCGCTACGCCTGAGCTAATTACTCTATTTGCCACATCTAATCGGCTAATGCCACCGGTGGTCATAATGGGTATGGTTGATTGCTCGCTAATAGCTTTGGCAAATTCCAAAAAGTACGCCTCACGTGCAAGTGTACGTTCATCACCCGTTGTTCCTTGCATTGCGGGTGCTTCGTAACTGCCGCCTGAAAGCTCTACAAAATCAAGCTTTAATGCACTAAGCATATTAACAACTGCTTGCGCATCATGCGGCTCAAAGCCGCCGCGCTGAAAATCGGCTGAGTTTAACTTAACCGATACCGAAAAACCGGCGCTGCATTGCGCTTTAATACTACGTGTTATTTCAAGTAATAATCGCGCGCGATTCTCAAGGCTACCGCCCCATTCGTCATCACGCTTATTAGTTAGTGGAGATAAAAACTGCGCTAATAAATAGCCATGTGCAGCGTGTATTTGCACGCCATTAAAACCTGCTTTTTCGGCCTGTTGCGCTGTATGGGTAAAACGAGCGATAACATCACTAATCTCTCTTTTATCCATAACTGTTGGCTGGGCAAATAAGTGAGAGAGCTTACCCATATTAAGCGCAATATCAGAGGCACCTAGCGATTTACCGCCCATTTTTTTAAATACTTGACGGCCAGGGTGATTTATTTGCATCACAATTTTACAATCGTTTTGCTGCCCTAAACGAGCAAGTTCTGCAAAAGGCGTTATATCGGTTTGCTGCTCAAGGGCAAGGCCGCCTGGCCCTGTCATTGCAAGGTGGTCAATCATAACATTGCCGGTAATAATTAACCCGCACCCGCCTTTTGCCCATTCGTTGTATACATTTTTAAGCACTTGCGATGGCGTTAGGTCGGCCTCTGCGAGGTTCTCTTCCATAGCGGCTTTTACTACTCGGTTTTTAAGCGTTAAACCGCTTGGTAGGGTAAAGGGCGTAAATACAGCAGATTGTTCAAACTCAGACATAAATATAAACCATAAATTGACATTACAGGCACTATAACCTTAAAGTCAGCTTTAAGGTCAACCCGCTTTTTATAGTAGAGGTAATAATGAAAATAGGTGAACTAGCTAAGCACTCAGGTATTGCAGCAAGCACCATACGGTATTACGAAAGTATAGGGCTGCTGCCACACAGCACGCGAAATAACAACGGGTATAGGCAATACGATAAGGCCAGTGTAGAGCAGCTTAAAATGATTAAGTTTGCACAAAGTTTAGGGTTTTCGCTTGAAGAAATCCCCTCCCTGCGTAAACCTAATGAGGAGCTAGATCACAACGCCATTATTGAGCGCCTCACTCAAAAACAACATGAAGCTAATGCACTAATTGAGCAGCTACAGCGTAAGTCAGAGCGTATTGGTAATTTAATTACACTGCTTAATGCAAGTTGGTCTAATGGAGAGTGTATTGGCGATGAAAAAATAAATGAGTTATTGAATGAGGTGGAGTATTAAAGGCGTAAGCGAGTACATGTGAGCTTTAGTTGTATTAGTTTTGCGGCGCTTTACCATGAAAATTGATATAAAGCTTTTGTAAGCTGCCAGGCATTAGAGGCCAACCAACCGCAATAGTATGAGAACTTGCGCCCCAAAATAATGTTTCTACGTAATATACGTCTATGTATTCAATTACTTTTGCCTCAGTGTTTGCTAGCTTTTCAGCCATAAAACTTAAATAACGCTGGGCTTGCTCCACATAGCCAAGAGCAAAAGCGTGTGTTGTGGCTTTAGAAAACGCCTCCATTTTAAACGTGGTTTCATCTTTATCATATATGCTCAGCAACGCTTTAACTTCAGGGAATTGAGCAGTAATTTCGTGCAATAAGTTATAAATTACAACATCAGTTTTCATCACTTGAACTCCGCGCTTAAAAGTCCAAAGCATTTTAGGTCGTGAAATTGCCCTTTCCAAAAACCACTTTGTCGCCTTGTGCCTTCTTCACAAAAGCCAAGCTTTATTAAAAGCGCCTCTGATGCGTTATTTCCTGGTACTGTGTCGGCTTGTATTCGATTTATAGCACCGCAACTTAGCAATCCATCAAAGGCAGCTTTTATAATCATATGAATAGCCTCAAAAGCATAGCCTTTACCCCAATACTGGCTACTAAGGTCGTAACCAATAAATGCGTGCTTCATTGGTACTGACCAACTATTAAAACCACAAGTACCTATTAACTCATCAGTATTTTTTAAACGGATAGCCCAGCGGATCCCTTCACCATTTTTATACCGAATATTGAAAAATTCGATTAACTTATCGGCCTGTGAAACTTGAGTAAAGGGCGCCAGATCATAGTATTTAGTAACACCTTGGTCTGAAAAAAGAGCAAAAATAGCGTCTCTATCCTCATAATTAATAGGGGTTAACGCTAACCTTTGCGAATTGAGTAAGGGAAAAACCATTAACCTTCCTTTTAATGTATAAAACAGTAGAGATAAATCGAATTTAATCTAGCTCTAATTGGGCTTTTTCTACGCTTTCGTTTGGTAACTCTTTTTGAACCGATACACCTAGCTCTTTAAATTCTGAAGCTTGTTTAATTAAGTTACCTTTACCACGGTAAAGCTGTGAAAAGGCTTTATCGTAGCTTTCTTTTGCGCGGTCTAGTTGTTTGCCAACACCTTCCATACTCGTTAAAAAGCCATTGAGCTTGTTGTAAAAGCGCTCTGCACGATTCGCCAGCTCTTTAGAGTATTTGGTTTGCTCTTCAAAGCGCCACAGCTGTTTAACAATATTAAGGCTTGTAAGCAGAGTAGTTGGTGTAGCAACTAAAATGTTTTTTTCGATAGCTTGTTGGTAAATATCGCTTTGATATTTAAGCGCCTCTACAAATGCAGATTCTATAGGCACAAACATAATAACTACTTCAGGCGAATTTATACCAGGGAGACGATCGTACGATTTACTGGCAAGCTCGTTAATACGCGCGGTAACAGCATTTACATGCTCTTTAATTGCTTGGCTAGCCTCTAGCTCATTTTCGGCATTAACGTAGCGGGTATAAGCATTTAGCGATGTTTTAGCGTCAATCACTAAGTGGCGGCCCTGAGGTAAATACACCACTACGTCGGGGCGCAGTCGACCCTCTTCGGTATTAAACGATACTTCGCGTTTGTAGTCGGTACCCGCACGCAGGCCTGCGCTGTCGAGTACGTTTTCGAGCATTAGTTCGCCCCAATTACCTTGGGTCTTTTTTTGCCCTTGTAAGGCATTACTAAGTTTATCGGCTTGCTCGGTAATAGCTTGGCTTTTAGCTTGCAAGTGCAGTAGCTCAGTTTTAAGGGCTGCACGTTGTTTTAAGTCTTCAACGTGAATCGATTCCATTTTATCTCTAAAGCCTTTTAGCTCCCCTTGAACTGGCTTTAATAGTTGCTCAATGCTTTCTTGATTTAGGGTTTTAAAGCTTTGCGATTTTTCTTCTAAAATTTTATTAGCTAGGTTTTCAAACTCTTTTTTAAGCACATTTTTGCTTTGCTCTATTTGTGCAAGCTGCTCGGTAAAGTTTTGCTGCTTTTGCTCAAGCGTAGTTCGCATATTATTAAGCTCAATATCGCGCTGGTTATATTGCTCTCGCAAGGCACTAAGTTCGCCTTCGGCTTTACGCCAAAAATGGTTGTATTGAACACTTTGTTTTTCTTGCTCGCTAAAGCGAGTTTTAAAATGCTGCGCTTCATCGCGTTGCTCTTGATGTGATTGCTCGAGCAGCTCGTGCTCATCAAATAAGGCCGTGTATTGCAGCTGTTTATTGTCGTACTGGTTTTGTAATAACGATAACTGTTGCTGTTGCTCGCTAATGTGTTGTTTTAATTTATTACGAGAAGGGAGCGACACTAGGCCATATAGTACAAGCCCTGTTGCAAGCCCTGCGCTGGCACTTAACCAATCTATATGCGTTAATAGCTGAGTAAACATAAAATAAACTTATAAAATTTAGAGACATGCCATCATAACGAATAAAGGTAGTGGGGGGTAGAGGGCGTAACATTTACTAAAGGCATAAAAAAAGCCAGCTAAAAGGGCTGGCTCAATCATTACTAAATTTAGTAACCAATTAGGGAAATCAACATGAAGCTTGCTGATAACTGCAATTAATCAACAAGCGTAATAGTAGACGCCACTCATTAAATTAAGTTCACATAAAAATATAAATAATTATAAAAACTAAAATGTGGGCATAAAAAAAGCCAGCTTTAAAGGAGCTGGCTCAATCATTACTAAAATTAGTAATTAAACGGGGTAAATCAACATGAAGCTTGTGTTAACTGCAATTAATCAACAAGCATAATAGTAGACGCGCCCTTTTAAATTTAGTTCAAACAATTTATAAAAAATGTAATTTAAGGTGTTAATTACAGGCATAAAAAAAGCCAGCTAAAAGGGC
>CEQS01163032.1_pt1 | contig 12603 bp, 11 predicted proteins | sample 530981 | NCBI WGS metagenome assembly CEQS01 (sample SAMEA2621176, study PRJEB7988) | marine metagenome | biome: marine biome (ENVO:00000447); feature: mesopelagic zone (ENVO:00000213); material: "saline water (ENVO:00002010), including plankton (ENVO:xxxxxxxx)" | depth 800 m
CGGGAACTTTTAGTTTGGTTGTTTTTTTAATGTTAGCCGACAACCAGTAGGTATGTCCGTTGTAATCGTTGAAAAAACTCTCTAACGGAGTTTGGCCTAAAACCGGATGGTATTCAGGATATCCACTGGGTGAATACGAAAACTTCATTCTAACAATTTGATCTTCCCACAAGGCTTCCTGTACGGTAAACAACAATGCGCCTGAAGTATTGGCAATCATGTCAGACCAGGAGAACCCCCACCCTTCGTACAGTCCGTCAAAGATTTCTATAGGGGTTTGCATGATAAGCCCGAAGGAACCGCCAATAATGAGTGATGCTTTTTTGCTTACACCTGCCCATCTCAACGAACGAGTCATAACCAAACTTTGGTAGTAGGCGGCATAGGCGTGCCCGGCCTTATCCATTTGCAAATAGCCTTTGGAATCGTCGTAATAATGGAAGGGTACGCGTGCATGATCTTTGTACCAAATGGCTCCTAAAAAAGTAAGACCGGCAATGTATGTACCTCCAGCTACCCCTGCAACCGTGGCTACTCTCTTTTTGTTCAGCGTATCAGGATAAATGCGATCGGATCGGCATAGGCGTTCTGAATCATTAGCACGCTGAGCATCAACCTGAATGTTAAATAAAATGGTTGCTACCAGAAGAAGTAGAATTCGCATTTATCGAATGGTTTTGCCAAACAAAATACGCTTAAAGAAAATTGTTTTGATTTTAAATTAGTAAAAGGGAATCCACTATTTATCAATTGGCATTTGGATCAGTCTCCGGGGGGCCAAGCCTTCCATCCGAATCGTGTATTTCTGTGCAGTAGACCCTAAACGTACAGGTACTTGCGTTTTTATGTTCACAATCTCCGTTAACGCAAATGGTTTTTATACCGTAACTTCCATCTTCATCGGTCCCATATTTTACCAAAGCCACGGTTTTCCCATTCTTCAGGTATTTCACGAAACCACCAGTCTCGCATAATCCGTCAGCACTTCTGGTAATGGGCTCTACATAATAAACCTTTACATCGCTTCCTACTCCATCGGGATTGTTATAATTATCGTCTCCACATACCTCGCAGGTGCTGGCATCGCACGGAAATTCAAAATCGCCCTTTTTACCCCCCAATTTTTTACAGGAAAAAAGTAGAGCGGCAAATGATAGTAATAAAACTAAAGACTTCATATTCTGAGTTTTGATTCCTTCAAATTTATCAATTATTGATTAAAGAGTTTAATAACTTGATTGGCCGAATAAAACTTGCTTCCATCTCTGACAACAACTCGCTTTGCTCCACAGTGTTCCGCAGAATCTACAAAAGTTCGTACTTCTACCATACTCAATCCACCGTTGTAAATTTCCATGGCTTGAATAAAAACATCCAGCGAAGGACTAATTACGCCAAAATATATAGGAATAACTGCGTCTAATGCTTTTTTCATAGTAGCCTCCGCAGAGTGAAAATCAGCGATTAATAAACGTTTGGAAGAAAATGAACGTGAAGCCAACACACTTTTGGTTTTACCACTCTTAAAATCAATGACTTCAATTTTGTTTCGAAAAACCTTGATATGGACAATTCTTGGCTTTATTAATTGCATTTCTATCGAAATGAAAAAGAATCTTTATTCTATTTCGGCGGCAATGACATTACATACTGATAACCTTCGTACAAGGTATCTTTCATCAACTGATCATTGGTGTAGAGCCGTTTTGGGATGAGTACATAATCTCGCATTACGGCCCCATGCGATTTAAAAATGGTCGTGTTGTGATCCTCCATAAACTTCTTTCCTGAAGCCGGCGAAAGTCGAAATCCTATTTTTCCTTCTTTATTTAAGAGCGAAAACATGTATCCATTGGCCGATGTATACGGCACTGTTTTACCCTTTCTTTTAAACTCAGTTTGCATGGCTACAATGCGATCGTATTCTTCCAGTTCTTTTTCCCAGGCTTTCTTATCCATGTCACTAAAATAATGAGGTTACAGTCAATTCACCCATTTTATTCTTCTATCCTTATTCCCTTAACAATTTGAACCAGTTCAGCGTTTTCTTCAACTGGACTGTAATAGTTACTTAAGATTACCCTGAACTCATAACCATTTGAATACGAAACTATTGCAGTAATATAATTAACATTACCGTTCCCGGGATCGTTCTTTCCGTAAAGAATATAAGCCTTAGCACCAAATTGATCTGAAATGGTATCACCAAGTTCCTGGGTAAAGGATTGAATTGATTTCTTAAGTGCGGTTTTGACTATCTCTTGATGTACATCTTGATGTCCTCTAGGCCGAATTAATATGGAAAATTCTTTAAAAGCAGACACTTCCTTTTTATAATTAATTACCAGCGCATTATATTGATCCGATTGATTTTTGGTCCAATACATTGGTTCCTGGTATGAAAAGTTATACTGGTCCAGCTCAATCAACTTAAGTGAAGTACTATAATCCTTTTTTAATGCGCTACATGACATTAGTAAGCCACTTAGAATTCCTATGAAAATCAATCCAACCTTGCTATATACGTCCATGTTTTACATCAATGAGCATAATTATTATTTGTTCCAAACAGCGATGGTTTCCTTCCCAACCTGATATCCTTCTCTATCTGTTAGTTTTAATTCGAATGTTCTTGGTGTTGAGCACATGTTCAGTAAAATAGAATATGTATTTTCAACACCGATTCTCTGCAATACATTTCCATCCGTACTTATAACAACGTGGCCCAAATTAGCGGGATGGATATTAAATTTAGCCGTATCAATTTCATAGCGAATGAGTAAATCGCAATAAATGCTTCTGTCGACTTCCTGAAAACCGACAACCTTAATTGCCTTGTATTGCTCATATTCCCCTTCGTACTTGTGTTCTGGGATTTCATAATCTTCGTATTCGTTTTTAATACATGACAAAAGTGCAAAGCCTAACATTAAAATAAATACCAGTTTTTTCATTTCGAAAACCTCCATACAAGCCCTAACTCATTATCGATTGGGTTTAATTGTAATTGTAACCTACTTAGTAGCACATCTTCTTTATATTCAATTTTTTTAAACTTAGACACCGTCCAAACGGCGACAGCCGTTAGTCCAGCAGAAACTCCAATTTTTATCATGGAGTTTGTAACAAACTTATTGTAGTTATCTACTGCGACATCATAGGCATTAAGCGATTCATTTAATTCAGCCTTGGTAATTCTAATGTTGTCTTTTGAAATGGAATTTTCATATTTTACCCTATCAACCTCTACCTGAACTTTGGCTTCGTGAACCTTGTTTTCTTCAGCCGTTTTTTTAGAATAAAAAGCTGCCGTAAAACCAACGGTTGCCAATGATGGAATAGCAATTAAGCTAACCTTTGCTATGGTCTGCAGGCGCTTTTCTTTTTTATATGCAATATATTCTTCAGTAAATGAAAGTGACTTCGTAATTTGAATTGTGTCCCCTGCATTTATTACAACCTCTTTTTCAAATAGATTGTAAGTGGGCGCCCATGCTTGAATGACATGCGTTCCAGGCTTAAGGTCCAGATAAATAAAACCTGCGCGACCTCTTTTGGAATAAGGTTTACCATCAACTTTTACAATCGCATCATAGGGGAAAACACGTAGCATTAAATGACCCTGTTGTTCCTGAGAAAAAAGTGAGAAAGCAACTAACAGAGTCACCAACACAAGAAAAACTCTGGTTAAAAAAATTGGCCTTATCATTGGGGTAACAATAATATAAAATTTAATGATATTTGAGCTTAAATGAATCTTTAAAACATTCACTTACAGAGTTCAACTGAAACATCGAGTGCCCAGAATTTTGAGTTACTCGGGAACAATCATCACGATATTTCCTTTCTTCTTTCCACTTTCAATGTAGTGGTGTGCTTCCACCAACTGGTCCATTGTATATCGCCTATCAATAATCGTTTTCAATTTTCCCGACTCAACCAAATCTCTCAAATGAATCAGGTCTTCTTTACCGGGGCTCGCCAATCCGGTCATGATTTTTTTGTTACCAACCCATCTTGGCCATACAGTCCAAAACAAGTAAGAAAGAGACGGTATTGCAGAAACATATCGCCCACCGGAATTTAATGCTTTCAGGCATTGCCATTTAGAAATGGTTCCCACCACATCAAAAATCGCATCGTATTTAATCCCTCGAGAAAAAACTTCTTCACCTTGGTAATCTATTGTTTCATCTGCTCCGGTTTCATGCAACATTTGCGACTTATCTACACTATCAACTACTGTAACCCGGGCTCCTATATTCTTCGCAATTTGAACAGCATAGGTTCCTATACCCCCACCTGCTCCGTTGATAAGGATCTTTTCACCCCTTTTAAGTTTCAGTTTTCGAATAAAATGAAGTGAATCAAGCCCAAGGCCAATGGGAGAGGCCTCGTCGTAAGGCAATTGAGAGGGTTTAGCAATAAAAGCTTCTGTAGTGTTTAATGTAACATATTCTGCGTAACCTCCGAAGCTTGAACCTGAAATTCCAAATACCGAATCACCTACCTTAAATTCAGATACCTCCTCGCCTACTTCAACTACATCACCCGACAAGTATCCCCCCAATACTTTAATTCTTGGGCTAAAAATTCCAAAAAATAAGCGAACAATAAACCAAACCAGGGTCGGAATCTTTGGACTTCTCAATTCAGTATCTCCGGCAGTAATGGCACAGGCTCTAATCTTTATTCGAATTTTGTTGGCCTTAGGGGTTACAGACTCTAATTCGCCCAAGGTAAGAACCTCCGGTGGGCCGTATTTGTGATAAGTAACTGCTTTCATTATCCAGCCCGGTACTCACTAATCTCAAATAAATGTCCATCGGGATCATAAAAGAAACATCGGGTTTCTGCCCCATTGGTTACGGGTGGTGTGATAAACTCTGCTCCTCTTTCATTTAAAATCTCATAAGACTTTTGACAGTCATCGACCCGAATAGTAAAGGAACGACTAACCATTTCCCGGTTTTGAGGAGGTAAAAACTCTATGTTGGGTTTGTCTTCAGTTGGTCCACCAGAAGAAACCAATAGCATCCAGTGCCCAAGAAATTTAATAACAACCGAATCGTCTCCATACTCACGAAAAAGATCCGCTCCAAGTGTTTCAATGTAGAAAGACTTTGATGCCTTTAAGTCAGAAACAACCAAAATTGTTGTCAATTCAGAATTGACAAATGGATTACTCTCCTTTAAACTCATATTCTTTGCATTAGATGGATTTGCAAAAGCTAAGGTAGACAATGCTGCGAATTAGAATCAACCCTCCCAGGCCTTCTTGTCCGGAGCAACCCATTGGTGCCTTGCCTTAACGGAGAACAAAACCTCTTCGCTGTAATAAGTTAACGGATAGTTACTTTTTCCAGTTGCGGAATTAATAAACTTATTACAGGCGTCAGCCACAGATAAACTAGAATGTTGATTTAAAAACCTTTGGACAATCATGAGCCACAACCGGGTTATGGTTTCATGGTATCCTTCAACATCTGTATTCGGCGTGCCTACAGACTCATTGTGTCGTGTAATAAAATCCCTAACCAGGTTCAGAGCAGCCTCCTCATTGTACTTTTTGGAATACCAAACGGCAACTACCAAATGGGCCTCATGCGTCCATTCTACCTTGGAAAATTCTTGTTTTTCGAATCGTATGATCAACAACTCAATTTCCTGTAGAGTATAATTCTTTATTTCAATATTCACCGTAAATCGAATTGGGGGCTAAAATAGCATTTGAAGACTACAACCAACCCTCTCGTTGTTCAATAACCATAAATTGAGGGGTTACCCCCATTGACTGTAGTACAAATTCCTTTTAGTTTAGCACAAAATAACTTGATTTTCAAACTACTACAGTACTGCTTTATGAATCATAAAAAAATATTTTCCATACAAGGAATCACCTGTTTACTGATTTTATCCATTGGTCTGTTGAGCCAATCCTGTTCAAATCAAGAAAAGCGCGTTGAAAATAATTCGGATACTGTAACAACACCCACCAAACCCAATATTGTATTTATCCTTATTGATGATTTGGGAATGATTTCCACTCCACTCTATTCTAAAAATAAAGATAGCAAGGTGGGCTACGTTTTTTCAAATCCGAAGGATCCAAAACCAGGAAGCTATACAACACCAAACATGGACTTGGTTGCTTCTCAGGGTGTTCGTTTTAACAACATGTATGCAACACCTCTTTGTGCTACTTCCAGAGCCGAACTTATGACCGGCCGCTACACCTTTAGAAACAATATGATTTATCCTGCCTATCCTTATCCAACCAAGTTTCCTGCGACGGATACAAGTGTTGGTTTTTTAGACACCAACGCAAACCTGTGCTATCCAAAAGTCCTGAAACAGCAAGGTTATAAGACAGCTTTTGGAGGCAAGTGGAATATGCGCTATGGCAGACCTAATACGGTATTGGATACAATGATATCAAGGGTGGATCACAACGTAAAGCAGCAAAGGGAACACCTGCAACACTGTGGGTTTGATCTCACTTTTGGTCCTGACAGCACAGCATTGCTTGGGGCGATGGTAGATTATTATCCGCCGCAAATGAATGGCAAATACTTTCCTTACCAACTCAACGAATGGATGGTGAATTACATTAAAAATGCTAAATCGAACGAACCCTTCTACCTGCATTATTGCCTGGGCCTCATTCATGACTCTTATTCACCGAACTACGGAAATGGCAAAATTGTTCCGTTGCCTCCAGGACAAGATACTAATATGAGTAAGGCCGAAAATTGGGCTACACGAATGAATATTGTTGACACGCTTATTGGTAATGTGCTTCAAGCGTTAAGTGATTCGGGATTAGATACCAACACCATTGTAATTATTGCGGGCGATAATGGAACGGAAAACAATTACTATACCCTTTATGAAGATAGAATTTTGCAGGGAGGCAAAGGTACCTTAGATTATTATGGAAGCCGGGTGCCATTTATCGTAAAATGGCCGAATCACATAGACTCAAACATTGAGTATAACGAGCTTGCCGATTTTAGTGATGTTTTCACAACCATGGTAGAATTGTCAGACGGACAAAAAATGGTAGATAAATGGATCAATGCACATGATTCCAATTATGTTCTCGACGGATTCTCCTTCTTACAAAACATAACGAATGGAACGGATAGCCTGAATAACCCCATACGAGACTATGTTTATTCTCAATTCTGCAACAGCGCATTTGTTGCCAACAAAAGTTTCCAGGTTACTTATCAAAAAGGAGATACACCTTGGTTAACATCTATTGTAAACGGACCTGGAAATGGAATTGTTATTCCAAAGGTTCCCGAAGGGCCATCGGGCAAATATCCAAGTCCGATTGACTCAGCAGCGTTTAGCAATCTAAATGGCATCTACAATCAACTTGGAGCAAATCTGAAGAATAGAAACTGGGGCAATACTTATTGTCCTGCAAAATATTAAACACCACGATTAAGTAACTCAATTATTGTCAGGTTTCTTCTACTTGGCTTTCTTGCCCTGTTTTATTTCTGGTGTATACCATTCGTTGTAGGTGTTATCACCTTCCACTGAATCCAGAATGTTGAACTTAATGGTAAACCCGGCAAGTAGAGTCAGCAATATTAGTATCAGCATAGAAAACACCAACCTGGGATTTTTAATTCCAGGTTTATCCGAAACCAGTGTATCCATCGTTGGTTTTTGGAGACCGAGGACATCGGTTTCACTAAAAACTAAGTTGGCTGGTTGCAGTTGACCTTCAGGTACCGTCCCATTCCTGACCTTTCTTCTTTGCCTTATCATATAATAGATTATCAATACCAACAGGATAAAACCAAACAAAACCATAAAGGGATTGTATTGAACTCCATAGGGAAATAAGGACGTAGCAATTGACATCATTGTTAACAGAATACTTTTCTAACCAAAATACACTTGTCTAAAAATACTCATTTTATTTCCAATTGAATCAACAATTAAAGTGTCGCTTACTCCGTTGGCTTTTATTAAATTGGTAAAGGAGAACTTCTACCCCATTCATTTTTTTTAATTTCGGTAGCTTAACTTTTAACTGGTACATCACCGGCAACCATTATTAATTTTTATCACTATGAGGCATTTCATTTCCATTCTTGTTCTTTCTTTTCTAATAATTGGTTGTGGCCAAAAAGATGTATCCAAAATAGTGGTTGACCCGGGGTTTAGCTCCTATGTAAATGCATTCAGTTCAGGGGTTATTTCTAACCAATCGACCATTAAAGTTGTGTTGCTCGAGCCCAATGCTAATGCCAATCCCGGAAACCCAATTACCGATGAATTATTTCAATTTAGCCCCGAGATTGAAGGACAAGCCTACTGGGTAGATGCACAAACGATAGAATTCCGGCCATTTAATAATCTGCCATCGGGCGAAAGCTTTGTGGTCAATTTTGAATTGGGTAAACTCATTGAAGTTCCTTCCAAATTTAAAATGCTGGAATTTGGGTTCATAGTAATCAATCAAAGCCTGTTTGTCTCATTCGAGGGACTAAGCACAACAGATATTGATAAGCCTGAAGTGCAAGAACTATTTGGAACGCTCCGCACAAGTGATGTGGCTGATCCCAGCAAAATTGAGTCATGCCTAAAGGCCTCACAGGACGCAAAAGACCTGGACATAAAATGGGAGCATACCAAGGGAAGTAAAACACATAAGTTCACCGTGGTTGGAGTGACCCGAGGTGAGGAAGAAAGTTTCGTAAACCTGGTTTGGAACGGAGAGAACATTGGGTCTGAATCAGAAGATCAAAAGGAAATTCGTATCCCTCCGTTGGGAGAATTTACCTTGGTTCAAATTAATACGGTTCGCAAGCCAGGGCTGTATTTTTCAATTCAATTTTCCGACCCGGTAGATCCAAAACAAGATCTGACCGGGCTTGTTCATCTAAAGTCGGGCAAAAAGCTAAGGTTAGAGGTAAACAAAAATGAGATAAAAGCCTACCCCATTCAAAACCTCAGCAGCGTAGAAATTATTCAGGTAGAAAATACCATTCGAAATACCAGTGGCAATCAGCTGCAAAGTAGTTATGACCGACAGGTACAATTCAATTTGGAGCGACCTGCTGTGGAATTATTAGGTAAAGGGGTTATCATGCCTACTGACGGGCAACTTCGATTTCCTTTTAAAGCCATTAACCTAAAAGCGGTTAACGTTCGAATTCTACGGATTTATGAAAATAACGTCAATCAGTTTTTTCAGGAAAACAACTACAATGGGTCAAGAGAACTAACCCGTGTTGGAAGAATTGTTTATGACGACGTAATAGACCTGGTTTCGGATGAAGCCCTGGACTACGGTGTATGGAATAATTTTTCGCTGGATATTAATTCTTTGATGGAGCCAGAAGCCGGAGCCATTTACCGGGTAATGATTTCTTATGAAATGTACCAGAGCCTCTACCCCTGTGCCGATTCGAGCAAACAGGTAAAACCGTTTAAACGAAGAAAACTAAACTTTGATGATGGCAATGGCTATTTCAATGACAACAACTGGTACCAGGGCCGTTATAATTACAGCGAACGAAACGATCCTTGTTCACCTTCATACTATAAGTACTACGACAGAGGAATAAGTGCCAATATCTTCTCCAGTAATTTCGGAATCATAGCCAAGGAAGGAGCCGACAACAATTACAATGTTATTATCACGGACCTTAGAAATACGGAATCTTTAAGTGGAATTGACGTTGAAGCCTTCAATTACCAAAATCAAATTATTGGAATGGGAAGCACCAATAGCGACGGGGTTCTTAACCTTAAAACCGATGGAAAACCATATCTGCTGGTTGCCAAAAAAGGAAATCAACGTGGCTACTTACGGGTAGATAATGGTTCTGCACTATCAGTGAGCTTATACGACGTGGGCGGATCGAGTATTAAAAAGGGAGTTAAAGGGTTTATCTACGGAGAACGTGGTGTATGGCGTCCGGGTGACACCCTGTTCCTGTCCTTTATGTTAGAGGACAAACAAAACACCATTCCGGAGAACCATCCCATCATTATGGAATTATACGATCCGATGGGCAAGCTTTACGAAAAACGGGTTAAAAGTTCCGGTGTAAAAGGGTTGTATAGTTTCAAATTTAAAACCAAACAAGAAGATAAAACCGGTAACTGGAGGGTTAAAGCCATTGTAGGAAATTCGGAATTTGGAAAATCCTTAAAAATTGAAACCATCAAACCCAATCGAATCAAAATTGGATTTGATTTTCCCGAAGTCATAAAATCGGATAAGCTTATTGCCTCTACTTTAAATGCAAAATGGCTTTACGGTTCTCCCGGAGCGGGTTTAAAGGCAAAAGTTGAAATGGAGGTTAGCAACATGAAAACCGTCTTTAAAGGTTATGACAATTACCAGTTTGATGATCGTTCCAAATCATTCTATTTCAATGATCCAATTCTGGCGGAAGGGAAGACCAATGCAGAAGGGGATGTTAAACTTCAGTTTCCGTGGAAAAAACCTTCCTCAGCACCCGGCATGCTTAAAATGACCTTCCGAACCAAGGTATTTGAACAGGGAGGCGATTTTAGCCAGGATTTTCTAAATCGTAAATATTCGCCTTACAACAGTTACGTGGGTCTAAAAATGGATGGAGGAACCAATTGGAGAACGGCGTTGGATTCCGAGAATGAACACGGCGTTTCCCTTGCCTGTTTAAGTGACGATGGCAAACCGATTACCCGTACCGTAAAAGTTGAGGTATATAAAATGAGCTGGAACTGGTGGTGGGAAAGCAGTGGATCGAGTGAAATAACACGCTACATCAACAGAAATTCATCCGACCTGATTTCGAGCAGTAACTATACTGTTGACAATGGAAAAGGAGTATTTAACCTGACCTTTCCAAAACCAACATGGGGTCGCTATCTAATTCTGGTAAGAGACACCAAATCAGGACATAGTGCTTCGCAAATCTTCTACACCAGCTACAAAAACTGGTACAACGATGGTTCTGGTGCCGGAACAGAAGCGGCTTCAATGCTAAACCTGGAAACGGACAAATCTGAATATAATGTTGGTGAAAAGGTAAACGTCACCATTCCTTCCGGTGGAATTGGCAAGGCTTATATAACCGTAGAAAAAGGAGACAAGATTTTGGATCAGTTCTGGGTTGATGCTGAGTCCGGAAGCACTCAATTCTCCATTGAAGCTACCAGCGAAATGGCTCCTAACGTGTATGTAAATGCTGTATTGATTCAACCCCATGGACAAACGGAAAACTCTTTACCTATAAGGATGTACGGAGTTATACCGGTATTGATAAACGACCCGAACACGCGACTAAATCCGAAAATAAATTGCCCTGATGTACTCCAGCCTGAAAAAACGTTTGAAGTGAAGGTGAGCGAAAAGGACGGTAAAAAGATGGCCTATTCCCTGGCAGTTGTTGACGAAGGGCTACTTTCTTTAACCCGATTTAAAACACCAAATCCCTGGGGAACTTTTTATTCGAAAGAAGCGCTAAAAATTAGAACCTGGGACATGTACAAATACGTCATGAATGCGCAAACCGGTAAGATGAACTCGTTATTGGCGATCGGTGGAGACCAGGGATTGATCTTTAAGGAAGATGCAAAAGCCAATCGATTTAAACCCGTTGTGAGCTACCTCGGTCCCTTCTTCCTTGATGCTGGTGATGTAAACAAGCATTCGGTGCATATCCCCAATTACATTGGGGCAGTGCGGGTTATGGTTGTAGCGGGTTACGAAGGTGCTTATGGTTCTGGAGAGAAAGAGATTCAAGTTAAAAAACCACTTATGGTTCTCTCTACCCTACCGAGGGTGCTTGGGCCTTCCGAGAAAATTAAAGTGCCGATTAATGTAATTACCATGAGTGACAACCTAAAAAATGTCAAGGTAAAAGTGGAAAGTAATGACCTTTTAAAGTGCATTGGATCTACTCAGCAAACGGTTTCGTTTACCAAAGCAGCTGAAAAAACAACCTATTTTGAATTTGATGTGGCCCGAAAACTAGGAGTTGCAAAGTTTAAAGTCACGGTTTCCTCGGGTAAAGAAAATGCTTACGAAGAGGTGGAATTGTTGGTTCGTCCTGCGAATCCAGAGATTACCAGTTCTACACTTAAATCCATTAACCCGGCAGAAGTATGGGATTATGGTTATAAAGCGATGGGAATAAAGGGTACCAATAAAATTACGCTTCAGGTATCAAAATTGCCCGATTTAAACCTGGAAAAACACCTGGGTTACCTGATCCGATACCCACACGGTTGTATAGAGCAAACCACTTCCGGCGTGTTTCCTCAGTTGTTTTTAAACTCACTGATTCCTTTGAGGGATGATCAAAAAGAAGAAATAGAAAAGAATGTGATTGCCGGCTTAAATCGCTTACAAAGCTTTCAGGTGGTATCCGGTGCATTCACATACTGGCCCGGTCATCATACCTACATTTCTGAATGGGGAACCAACTATGCCGGGCATTTTATGATAGAAGCTAAAAACAAAGGCTATGACCTTCCTCCAGGCATGTTACAGTCCTGGCTTAAATTTCAAAAAGAAAGAGCTACTAGCTGGGATCGGAACCGATACAATGAATATGGCAGGTACGGTGGAGATTTGACCCA
>CEQS01163031.1_pt1 | contig 12570 bp, 16 predicted proteins | sample 530981 | NCBI WGS metagenome assembly CEQS01 (sample SAMEA2621176, study PRJEB7988) | marine metagenome | biome: marine biome (ENVO:00000447); feature: mesopelagic zone (ENVO:00000213); material: "saline water (ENVO:00002010), including plankton (ENVO:xxxxxxxx)" | depth 800 m
GGTAGGATATATTGGAAGCTTCAAAAAACTAAAAATTAACGACCTTCCCAAGATTGGTGAACGCATTGAGACGACCATAGAAGTAATTCATGAAATGTTTGGGGTTACTATGGCAAAAGGTCAAATGACCATAGGAGGAAAACCAATTGCCTCAATTGAAATGAAAACAGTGGTCGCAAAGGAGTAGTTATGTCATTGTTTGATAAGGAACAGTACTATGGAAGCAATGTGACCAAACTCCTGCCCCATCAACATCCTTTCGTTTTAATTAGTCATCTTGTCGAAATGGTAGGGAATCGGGCCATTACTCAATTCAAAATACCAAAGGACCATTTGCTAATTGAGAACGGGTACCTTTCTGAAACCGGCTTGTTGGAAAACCTCGCGCAAACCGCCGCGTTAAGTGCCGGGTTTGCCTATTTTACTGGTAAGGAACCCGAAATGGGAAGCTATCAACCGCCAATGGGCTATATGGGCTCCATCAAAAAGATTCAGATACAGAGGATTCCCCATTATTCCGAAAAATTAGAAACCAGAACTGTATTACTCAAAAGCATTAAATCGGGGCAGACAGAAGTCGTTTTTTGCATTGGGAAAATAAGCTCAGGAGCTGAAGTTTTAGCCCACGGTGAGTTCAAACTATTTCTTATATATCCTGAATAGATAATCAGGTATTCAGGCTTTATTCCCTTAAATTCCTGAATTTTCTCCCTTTAAATTCTCACCTCCACTTTTATTACTTTTGCTAAGGATTTTCACCTATGAAAAAAGATCAAATTCCACAAGATGACGCCAATTTACTCGAAGGCAAAACACGAGATTTATGTTATGCAGTTGATGAAAATGGTAATTATATAACGGGGTTAAGTACCGGCTGGGATCCAAAAAACGCTGCACTTCAGCACGCACTCGATTTTTTTAATGAACGCGCAGAAAAAGTAAAAGAAAAGGTTATTAAAGGTAAGTTAAGTCCACTGGCTTATTTCATGGAAGCAAGGTACATGGACGCAGCATTGCTTGCCGATTATATGGAACTATCCAAACGGGTTGTCAAACGTCACATGAAGCCAAAATTCTTTAATAAATTGGAAGACGATGTTCTTAAAGAATATGCCGAAATTCTAAGAATAGAATTCTCAGACTTAAAAGATTTCCCCACAAGTTGATATGCAATTAAATTTTGAACACCACCAATCTGCCCATTGCGAAAATGGGGTAACGTCGAATTTGTTCAAATTCTACGGAATTGACGCCAGTGAGCCACTAATTTTTGGCATGGGAGCAGGAATCTTCTTTTCATACTTGCCGTTTGTTAAAGTAAATCATGCTCCTGGTTCGTCTTTTAGACCAATGCCAGGCTTGGTGTTTAAACGAGCCGCTAAAAATTTGGGGCTAAGTATCTATCGTAAGAAATACCGCAATCCGAAAAAAGCCATGCGGGATTTGGATGAGGCATTGGAGCAAGGGAAGCCGGTTGGGTTACAAGTAGGTGTATTTCACCTGTCTTATTTTCCCGATCCTTACCGATTTCATTTTAATGCACACAACCTGGTTGTATTTGGAAAAGAAGGTGATAATTACCTGATAAGCGATCCGGTAATGGAAACCTCTACTACGCTTACGAGCAAAGAATTGCAACGTGTGAGGTTTGCTAAAGGAATATTTGCGCCGAAAGGGCAAATCTATTATCCGGTTAACGTACCTGAAAGTGTAAATCTGGAAGTCGCTGTAAGCAAAGGAATTAAGAAAGCCTGTAGTGATATGCTTGGAATTCCCATTCCATTTTTTGGAGTAAAAGGCATTAAAAAACTAGCAGGAGATGTTCGAAAGTGGCCAGACAAACATGGAAATAAGAAGGCCGCTTTATACCTTGGTGCCATTATCAGAATGCAGGAAGAAATTGGAACTGGGGGTGCTGGTTTTCGTTTTATGTATGCTGCATTTCTTCAGGAAGCAGCCCAGGTCTTGGGAATAAGTGCCTTGGACGAACTCTCAGAACAAATGACTGCTTGTGGCGATCTTTGGCGGGAGTTTGCGATAAGTTCGGCCAGAATATATAAAGCCAGGGAAAAATCCGGTGAGAATTATGCGGCCAGTGCCGACATCCTGTTGCAAATTGCTGACATGGAAAAAGAAATCTTTACCGGTCTAAAAAAGGCAATCTAATGCCAGAAACTGCAATAGATGTTCTAGGCCTGACCAAAGTATACAAGGACGGCTATAAGGCATTGGACTCAGTTTCTCTTACGGTACAAAAGGGTAGTATATATGGCTTATTAGGCCCTAACGGTGCCGGAAAAACTACACTCATTTCCATTCTCAGCGGGTTATTTGACCGAACATCGGGTCAGGTTAAAATTCTGGGTGAAAACACAGAAGACCTGTATCGCAATGAACTCCAGGAAAAAATAGGCGTAGCACCACAGGAAATTGCTCTATACGAATTACTGACTCCACTAGAAAACCTTAGTTATTTTGCTTCGCTTTACGGTATAAGTGGCGAAAAATTTAAGACACGATCCAAAGAACTGCTCGAAAAATTTGGACTTTGGGACGTTCGAAATAAACCGGTAAAACGGTTTAGTGGAGGAATGAAAAGAAGATTAAACCTAATCGCGGCCCTTATTCATAAACCGCAGCTACTTTTCTTGGATGAGCCAACAGAAGGAATTGATGTCCAAAGTCGGAACGCGATTCTTGAATACCTAACTGAGTTAAACGAGAAAGAAAAGATTACCATAATCTATACCTCTCATTTATTGGCTGAAGCTGAGAGCTTTTGCCATGAAATTCTTATCATAGATAAAGGTGAGAAAATGATCCATGGTAAGATGGGTGATTTGTTAAAGGATTCGGGAAAGGGGTTGCAACAGGTTTTCCTTGAGTTAACCGGATCACATTATCGGGATTTGTAGTTGTGAAAATTCTTTGGGCTGAAATAAAAAAGGAATTGCTGCTTCTGCTTCGTGACAAGGCAGGTCTTGCACTACTCTTTATAATGCCTGCCCTGTTGGTTGTGGTGATGACCTACATTCAGGATGCCGCCTTTCGCGTTTTTTCCAATGAAAAGGTTCAGGTAATCTGGATTGACAACGACGATACAAAAAGCTCTAATTCCATTAAATCAGAATTGGAGACTTCGGGCTATTTCGAGTTGGTAGATTCCTTAGGCGATAAGCCAATTAATGCTGAACTGGGAAAAGGACTGATCTCTGATGGAGAATATCAGGTCGGAATAATTATTCCTAAGGATTTCCATAAGAAATTTAAATCCAGAATCAAAGGACGAGTAGACAGTCTTTTAGCTGATTTTGGGCTAGCTGATTCAAACCAAATGACCGTTTCGAATTCACCCATCACAGTCAATTTAATATTTGATCCCCTTACAAAAGCCACGTTCAAAACCAGCATCTCCAATGGAATTATGGGAATTATTAATGAGTTAGAGACACAATATAGCTTTCAGGCTTTTCGATCAAAGCTAGCAGCCCGATTTCCTTATAATCCCTCTGGCAATTCAGAGTTGAAATTAAAACCGATAATAGGTTTTGAAGATGAGTACATTTTTAAAGGTGGTAGCGGATCGCTCCCATCATCGGTTCAGCACAACGTTCCGGCCTGGTCAATTTTCGCCATGTTTTTTATAATTATTTCATTCTCTCAGCGAATAGTAGAAGAACGAATTAGTGGAGTAAATAAGCGACTCAGAACAATACCCGTCCATACCGGACTTCTGGTTTTAGGAAAAGCACTCACCTATGTGTTTATCAGTGAAATTCAGCTGGTGGTTATTTTGGCCCTGGGGTTTTGGCTTATGCCAATATTGGGACTTCCCGAATTGGTGATTAATGGATCTTTCAGATTGTTGCTGCTGTTTACCATTCCTATATCCTTAGCTTCTGCCGGCTTGGCAATTCTTATTGGTAAATGGAGTAAGACAAGGGACCAAGCAGCATCCTTTGGTAGTATTGCCGTTATAATTATGGCTGCCTTAGGCGGAGTTTGGGTCCCGGTTTTTGTAATGCCAAGTTTGCTTCAAATAGTTGCGAAGTTTTCGCCTTTGTATTGGGCCTTAGAAGGATATTATAGCATAATTGTAAGAGGTTCCACTATTTATGAATTATTGATTCCGGCCTCCATTTTAATCACACTATTTGGGATTACATTTGCGCTTTCAACTTTAAAAAGAGATTAATTGTCTAAAAAGCTGACAACAACAAAGAGAATCAGAGTAAGATTTAACGAGGTAGATTCTCTAGGTATTGTATGGCACGGACACTTTGTTAAGTACCTGGAAGACGGACGAGAAGATTTCGGAGCTAAACACGGACTCACTTACTTGGACTTCAAGGCCAACAATTTTGCGATTCCGGTTGTTAAATGTGATATCAATTATAAAATTGCAGTGCAGTACGGAGATGAAGTAGATGTTGAAACTACCTATCATGACACGACTGCCGCTAAATTAGTATTTAACTATCGGTTGTTCAATATAAGAACCGGTGAGTTATTAGCAACAGCAAAAACGATTCAGGTATTCACTTCGTTTACCCGCGAATTAAGTTACGTTGAACCTGCATTTTTTACTGAATGGAGAAAAAAAGTCGGACTTATTGAATAACATGATGGTTTCAATTGCAGACCATAGCATTGTATCTCCTTATGGAATAGGCTCCGAATTGAGCTTTCAACAAATAAAAGAAGGAAACTCAGCAGTTCAACTCAATTCAAACTCAACCCTCTCACCAACTCCCACTTACCTGGCCAAAATTGAAAACTCGCTTTTTTCAAAAATTAAGGTAAGCCACCACACCCGCCTGGAAAGTATGATGATTCGAGCCATCGAAGATGCCGTTTCTAAATCCAGGGTTGATTTGAAAAGTGAAAAAACGCTTTTAATATTAAGTACCACAAAAGGAAATATTGACCTTCTGGAAGACCACGACTATAAAGGGTTCAATAAAAGCAGAAGTTACCTGGGAGCCTTATCTAAGCACATTGGAGACTATTTTAAAACTTCCAACACACCGCTTGTTGTAAGCAACGCATGTATTTCGGGCGGGTGCGCCCTGGAACTTGGAAGTGATTTTTTACAAACCAAGCGATACAACAACATTGTAGTTTGTGGTGGGGATGTAATTACTGAATTTGTTATCTCAGGGTTTAGGTCGTTTCATGCCCTGAGCGAAGGCCCATGTGCTCCCTATGACAAAGATAGAGACGGAATAAACTTAGGAGAAGCCGCAGCATGTGTTGTACTATCCAGTAATAGCAATTCAAACATCCAACTCATTGGGAGCGCCACCAGCAATGACTCTAACCATATTTCAGGCCCATCAAGAACAGGTGAAGGGTTATACCTTGCCACTTTGAATGCATTGAACCAGGCACAAATCGATGCCGGAGAGTTGGACTACATTTCGGCCCATGGCACAGCCACTAATTATAATGACGAAATGGAGTCGATTGCATTTGGCAGGGCTTTCATTAACGAAACCCCTTTGAATAGTTACAAGGGTTATATCGGACATACCCTGGGTGCTGCAGGGGTTATAGAAACAATATTGACAATTATTTGTCTTCAGAAAAATGTTTTAATAAAATCCCTTGGTTATATGAATGAGGGTACAAGTCAGCCTTTAAATGTGATTGAGACAACCCATTCGTCTGAATTAAAGTATGCACTAAAAACAGGATCTGGTTTTGGCGGAGGTAATAATGCACTAATTTTCAGAAAGAATTAATGGCAGAAATTACCTCATATAGTGTTATCCGTAATGGAAAAGCCTGGGTCAATGGACAGGAAGTGTTTAGTTCTTCAACATCGTATGATGAATTTATAAAAGAGCTGTATCGCGATCAAAAAATCGGCTATCCCAAGTTTTTTAAAATGGATCGATTAAGCAAGCTTGGTCTTGTAACCAGTGAGCTATTACTCTCCGACCAAAAAATTAGTGAAGAATACTCTCCGGATAAGATCGGAATTTATTTGGCCAACAACGCGGCCAGTTTAGACACCGATCGGGAACATCAAAATACAATTCAAAATCGCAATGATTATTTTCCCAGCCCGGCAATATTTGTTTACACACTTCCAAATATTGTGGTTGGCGAAATCGCTATTAAACAGAAGATAAAAGGGCCTAATAATTTCTTCATTTTTGATAAATTTGACGCTTCGTTTTTTGCGTCTTATGTCACGGATCAAATGAAACTTAATAAATCAGAAACTTGCCTTTTTGGGTGGGTTAATGTAGATGGAGAAGAGTACGACTCTTGTCTGTTTTTGGCAGAGAAAAAAAAGGGCATTTGCCCACTTAATACTACCTCAATTGAGCGTATTTACAATAGATAAGTAATGGAAGATTTAATTAAAAATTTAAAGGAACAAATCATAGATCAATTAAACCTTGAAGACATGTCTCCTGAAGATATTGATGCTGATGATCCGCTTTTCGGAGATGGACTTGGGCTTGACTCAATTGATGCACTGGAATTAATCGTATTATTGGAAAAACACTACGGAATAAAAATAGAAGACCCAAAGGAAGGTCAAAAAATATTCTTATCGATTCGTTCAATTGCCGAATTCATAACCGAGCACAAAAACGCATAAGAGCTTGGCTGGTAAACGGGTTTTTGTTACCGGGCTGGGAGCAATTTCAGCTATAGGCTCAAACGCCAGGGAAAACCTTAATTCCTTACTCAATTCTGAACACGGAATTGCTCCTGTAAGTCTATTTGAGACTCGCAACAACCATTTGATGGTTGGAGAGGTTAAAAAATCAAATACAGAATTGATTACTGAGTTGGGTATTGATCCCGATGGTGCGTATACTCGAACCACCTTGTTGGGACTGATGGCCGCAAAAGAAGCCTATAAGCATGCCAACCTTTCCGACAATTCTGCCTGGAAAACGGGCCTTATATCTGCAACCAGTGTTGGCGGAATGGGTGAAACCGAAAAGTACTACTACGATTACCTCGACAAAGACGAACATCTGGACCTGATAGAAACCCACGATTGTGCTGACAGTACGGAGCAAATTGCCGATTATTTAGGGATCAAAGATTATCTGGGGACAATTTCAACCGCGTGTTCATCTGCTCCAAATGCAATTATGATGGGAGCACGACTCATCAAAGCAGGGAAAATGGATCGAATGGTTGTTGGAGGAACCGATGCCCTTTCTAAGTTTACCTTGAATGGGTTTAATACCCTAATGATCTTAGATTCTAAACACAGCAGGCCATTTGATGCCACAAGAGCTGGGCTAAATTTAGGTGAGGGAGCCGGGTTTATTATTCTTGAATCGGAAGATGTTGTTGAGGCTGAAAACAAAACCACCCTTGCCGAAATTAGGGGATATGGCAATGCAAATGACGCACACCACCAAACGGCAAGTTCACCAGAAGGAAATGGAGCTTTTTTTGCCATGAATGCTGCTTTCCAGGTCGGCGGAGTGTCCCCTTCTGAAATAAACTACATTAATGTTCACGGAACCGGAACTGAGAATAATGACCAGAGCGAGGGTACTGCAATAAGGAGAATTTTCCCCAATGAACTCCCTCCCTTTTCATCCGTAAAATCATTTACCGGTCACACGCTGGCTGCCGCAGGAGGGTTAGAGGCTGTTTATTCAGTATTGGCCATACAGGAAGGTTGTATTTATCCCAATTTGAATTTCAAAAACCCAATTGAAGGGTTGAACATGATCCCGGAAACCAACGCTCAAAAAGGGTTGGAGATTAATCATGTTCTGTCTAATTCATTTGGATTTGGAGGCAATTGTACTTCGTTAATCTTTTCAAAGTCTGAGGTATGAAAATGTACATTAACGGAATTGGCTGTGTAGCACCCCAGGACACCAAGTCTAAACCCCTTTTCGCCAACCCGGTGGTTGAAGAGGTTCTTCAAACCAGTGTAATTAAACCCAATTACAAGGAATACATCTCTCCCGTTAAAATAAGAAGAATGGGTAAGGCAATAAAGATGGGAATTGTCGCCTGTACAGATGCGCTTAGAGATGCAAATGTGGAAATGCCGGAGGCCATAATTGGTGCGACCGGATTAGGCTGTCAGGAGGATTCTGAAAAGTTTCTTGAAGCACTTATTAAAAATGATGAGCAATTTCTTACTCCCACATCTTTTATCCAAAGCACGCACAATACAGTTGCTGGACAGGTTGCTCTTATGTTGAAATGTAACGCATACAATTTTACCTATTGCCACCGTGGTTTCAGCTTCGAAAATGCTTTGGTAGACGCTGAATTAACCTTTGCAGAAGAAAGAGCAAACAATGTTTTGGTGTTTGGGATTGATGAAATGACCGCACATACGAGACAGGTATTTCAACGAATCAACTGGAATGTACAAGAACCAATAAACGTATTGAACCTGCTTGACAACACTACAGAAGGAACCGTTTACGGTGAAGGGGTAGCTAGTTTTTCTCTTTCTTCCCGGAAAAATGAAAATACTTACGGAGCAGTCGAATTGGTTGAAATGCTCTACAAACCGGGTCAGGAAGCTGTTAAACAAAAATTGGGCTCCATCGCCAAAGAGCACAGCGTTGACTTGGTTCTTGCTGGTTATAACGGAGATCAAAAGTTTGACCAATTCTACCCTAACCTGGAAGAAATCTTTCCAAATTCAAGTATTGGTGCCTTTAAGCATCTTGTTGGTGAATATCATACGGCATCCTCTTTTGCTTTGTGGTTGGCTTGCGAAGTATTGGCCGATCAACATTTACCAGAAGTGGTTCAAATCAAAGGCAAGAACAAAAAAGAATTTAATAACATCCTAATTTACAACCACTACAATAACCTTGACCATAGTTTTATTTTACTGAAAAAATGAGCGCCTACGTAAGGAAGAGCATTGCTTTTTGGGCCTCTACTGTGGTTCTCGTAGTATTTCTGGTTCTTAATGATGCTTCTCCGTTTTGGGTAATCATTCCTATCCTGATATTTGGATTGTATGTTACTTATAATTCCTTCCATATTGAACAAAATTTTTTCCTCGAATCAATTGTCAGTGGCAAACCCAAAAAAAAAGGAATTGCAATTACATTCGACGACGGCCCTAACAACACCATAACTCCTAAGGTGCTGGCATTGCTTGACAAATACAATGCTAAAGCAAGCTTTTTCTGCATTGGTAAAAACGCTGAGGAATACAAAGAAATCCTGCAGCAAATTGATAGAGCTGGGCATACCATTGGCTCTCATTCTTTTAGCCACGACAAGTGGATTGATTTTTTATTTACAAAAAAATGGATCAATGAAATTGAATTGGCCAACAATACCATAGAATCAATTATTGGTAAGCGTCCTCGATTCTTTCGCCCTCCTTATGGGGTTACGACCTACCATTTGGCAAAAGCAATAAAGAGAACCAAAATGCTTTCTATTGGTTGGAATATCCGGTCACTGGATACCATGAATAACAATGTTTTAGAAATTGTTAACCGGAGTACTGAAAACCTTAAAGACGGCTGTATAGTTTTGTTCCACGATAATTTGGATTGGTCCTGCGATGTTTTGGAAGAGTTTTTGATTAGAACCCAAAAACTTGGTTTGCAGGTTGTTCCTTTACCAGAACTAATTGAGGAAAAAGCTTATGAAGACTAATCTCTTATTAATGGCACTGGTTGCTGTGTTTTCCAGCACCCTGTCCGGGCAAGGTTTTACCAAACTGGACAGCAAAATCCAATTTAAGGCTGCACTTAAAAAGGCATCAGACAAGGTGAGCACTGTAACTGCCAATTTCAACCAAACCAAGTACTTAAGCTTTATGGAAGAAGAAGTGAAAAGTACCGGTATATTTTATTTCTCCAAGCCCAATAAGGTTCGCTGGGAGTACCAGACACCGACTGCCTATTACCTGGTCATCAATAACAACCAAATAATAACCTTCATGAATGGAAAAAAGTCAACCATCGATGCTTCTAAAAACAAAACCTTCAGTGAAATAAATAAAATAATGCTGGGGAGCATCAATGGTGAAATAGCCAATCACCCCGATTTTGAAAGTACTTTATCGGAAAACTCAACCATGTATCGCCTTAATCTAAAACCAAAGTCCAGGGCATTGAGTGATGTGATGACCGAAATAATTATTTGGTTTGATAAAAAAGACATGTCTGTTAGCCAAATAAAGATGATTGAGGCTTCCGATGACTATTCATTTATAACTTTGAAAAATAAAAGGATAAATGAAACCCTTAGTAATTCTCTGTTCACTCCTTAGCACAATAATATACTCCTGTTCAGGAGGAAAACCGCTTCCCGAACATCGGGTAATTTATGACGAGGTTTCTGTTGAGGACCAAAAAAACGATCGTAGTAACGTAACCACTCTCCAGGTCTATAATTCCAATCTCACCTTTCAGGATCAAACGTACAACGGTAAACTTTTTGTAAAAAGGTTGAATAGAGGCCATTATAAACTAGCCTATACCACGGATTCAGACTTTAAGCTCTATGCCCTTGAAATTTCTGACTCCACTATTGGCTGGGAGTATTGTTTGACTAAAATGGACCGCAAAGTGGTTAAGAAAATTCTTGAACGAAACTTTAGAGCGTTCCTTGCACTAGTACACATGGATAGCCCTGCCATGGTATCCCGAGAGGAAAGACCTCATACTATAATGGGAAATTCTGAAAACAAGATTTACGTTTACTGGACAGACAATACTAAAACGGTACCCTATAAAACCATATATACCTCAAAAAAGGAGACTTTGGTAATTGTTCACTACTTGGATATAGTTAATGGGTTTCCCAAACGAATTAAAGTGGTAGACCATAAATCAGAGCTATCCATGACCTTAGTTAAAGCTAATTGAATATGTTGCTAAAAAATTTCTATTCGGTATTACATAAAGAATCACTCCAGGACGGAAAGGCCAGTTGGCAGATCGAGCTTAATCCATCTCATGAGATTTTTAAAGGCCACTTTCCCGGAAATCCAATTACCCCAGGCGTATCCATGATTCAAACCATTAAAGAAATAAGCCAGGAGCTGCTGGAGAAAAAACTGTTTTTGGAATCGGCTGACAATGTCAAGTTTATGGCCATAATAAACCCTGAAACAGATCCTATCCTGGATATGGAGATTAGCATCGAACAACGGGAAGACAAATACAAGATTAAAAACGTATCCAAATTTGGAGATACGGTTGGGCTTAAGTTTAGTGGTACCTTTCGTGTAATCTAGAAATTGCAAGGGCACTTGGAAAAGTCACTTTCACAAAAATTATTGCAGGAACTGGGATGTTGTGTCCTAATTCCAACCTACAACAACGAGAAAACCCTTAAACGTGTTGTTGATGGTGCCCTGGAATGGTCAAACGACGTAATTGTTGTTTGCGATGGTGCCACAGATTCTTCACTCTCCATATTACAGGGATACAAAGGGTCCATTCAACTTATAAGTTACACCCCAAATCAGGGTAAGGGAAATGCGCTTCAGGTAGGTTTTAAAAAAGCTGTGGAATTGGGCTTTGATTATGCAATAACCATTGATTCGGATGGACAACACTACCCCGAGGATATTCCAAATTTCATCAACAAATTGAAAGAAATACCAGGGAGCTTGATCGTTGGTTCGCGAAACATGGATCAGGATACCGTTCCTGGTAAAAGTAATTTTGGACATAAATTCTCAAATTTTTGGTTCCGGTTCGAAACCGGAATAAACCTTCCAGACACCCAATCCGGATACCGCCTTTATCCTGTAAAAAAACTCGCTCAACTGAATTTCTATACCAAGAAGTTTGAGTTCGAAATTGAGGTAATGGTAAAAGCAGCCTGGAATGACATCCCCGTAACTTCGGTTCCGATAAAAGTTCTTTACAATCCTGAAGAAAGGGTAACCCATTTCAGACCCTTTAAAGATTTTACCAGAATAAGCATATTAAACACCTACCTGGTTACATTGGCCTTGCTTTACTACAAGCCCAGAAACATCATTAGAACATTTAAAAAAAAAAGCCTTAAGGATTTTTTCTTCGAAAACATACTAAAGAGCCAGGACAGCATTACCAAAAAAACGTTTTCTGTAATGCTGGGAATCTTTATTGGATGTTCTCCTGTATGGGGCTTTCAAACCGCCCTTGTAATTGCCCTGGCCATTGTATTCAGGCTCAACAAAACCATTGCATTTCTGGCTTCAAATGTGAGCATGCCTCCCCTTATTCCGTTTATTGTTTTGGCCGGAATAAAATGCGGAGAAATAGTCACTGGACAACGAGTATCCTTTGACTTTAGCAATGGCATAAATTGGGAAATGTTTCAAGATCATATCCTGCTTTTCGTTGTTGGAAGTTTTATTTTCGCTACTCTATTCTCAATTGTCGGTGGATTGGTAACTTTTTTGGCATTATCCAGCTATAAGTCAATGCGAAAGTAAAATTTGGAAAAGGTTTTTATAAATATTTACCTCTACTTTAAAACCAGGAGAGCACTATTTGCTTTAATCCTGGTTTCGGTTTTATTTCTTTTCGGATGGTTGGCTTCACGGCTGGAATTTGAAGAAAACATTTCCAGAATGTTGCCCGACAAGGC
>CEQS01068739.1_pt1 | contig 12498 bp, 6 predicted proteins | sample 530981 | NCBI WGS metagenome assembly CEQS01 (sample SAMEA2621176, study PRJEB7988) | marine metagenome | biome: marine biome (ENVO:00000447); feature: mesopelagic zone (ENVO:00000213); material: "saline water (ENVO:00002010), including plankton (ENVO:xxxxxxxx)" | depth 800 m
AATATCTGTTCAATAATTTGTAGAGCATCATCATTTAATTTTGCAAGTATATTTAATTCAAATCCAATGTTATATGGAACGGGCATAAAAACTTTTTTTACATTATTACCATCTGACGCTTTAAATGTTTGAGTGATTCCAGTTTTTCTCGATGAATCATATGAAACATTATTCATTTCAAAAGACATTCGAGGAAGAGTAATTCCAACTGGTTTATTCAAATCTGCTTGTTGTTCGAGTCTTGCTAAGAATTTTTGTGAAGGTCCGTATGCCAAAGGAACTTTTAATTCACTATAAGTATTACCTGATTTATCATCATGTCGAATACTAATAGCATTAAACAAGGTGCCAAAAGAAACAATTGTCTTTCGAATTATTTCATGATAGTAATAAGTTCCTAACATTAGAATGTACCAAATGGATTATTTTCTGAAAAATCGATGATATCATCTGCTTCTGTTTCGATTTCATCACTTTTATCATATTTATCAGCAAATTCTGCTGATTCTACAAAATCAACCGTATATTGTGCAGATGATGCAGATCCAACTATGGTATCACCAGCAACAAAAGTACCGTTTGTTGTTCCTAATTTTAATGTATTCGTTGTCACATTCCAAGATTTAACTCTTGCTGTTGCATTAGAAACTGAACCTGTAACAATCTCATTAAATTGATATGTTCCAATACCTGTTATTACTGGTGGAGGAGAAACCGTGGCAATTCCAGTGCCACTTGTATATCCAATACCTGCATCTGATATGAGAACTTGTGTAACGACATTACTTGTGGTATCAATTAAAACTCTACCTGTAGCAGTTCCTACTCCAGATATAGGACTGTTAAAGAATAATGTTGGTGCAGTAGGATATCCACTACCACTTGATGTAATATTTACATTTCCAATACCAGCACTATCTGTGACCAATAATGCTGTTGCAGCTGCACCAACACCATACGTTGTTGATCCAGAACCTAATATTGTAGAGGCAGCACTTACAATTGTTACAGTTGGTGTAACAGTATATCCAGCTCCTGCATTCGTTAATAATATTTCTTTGACAGAATTTACACCATTGATAGATGTTGTGATTGCTACTGCAGTGGCAGTAGTTCCTGCTCCTGGTGGTGAACTGATCGTAACTGTTGGTACTTTATCATAATCATATCCATCCTCATTAAGAAATATTTTACGAATATATCCAGTTGCAGTGGTTACACCTAATGTTGCTGTTGAACCAATTGATATAAGTTTTAGAGATGTAATATAACCTTGATCAACAAGAGCATCATCAATTTCCTCAGTTGTTGTGCTAAGTTGATCCCATCCACCCACTTCGTCTTCAAGTTCAAAGAGTTCACATCTAAGTTCATAAACGTAATTTTTACCTAACTGATAAAAAGGTTTTTCGTGTTCAACAAATTTAATTTCAAAAAGTCTTCCACCTAATGGAAAGAATATTAAGTCTCCTTCATTCGGTCTACTTGTAACTTCTATCTCATCTTCAGGTAAAGACTCTAAAAATGGGGAAATAAAATCTTCGAATCTTTCTTTGGATATTGTAACTATAAGTTCATCTTTTAAACTCATACCAAATTTAGTCATAATATCACCAGCTCCACCATACCCATCAAATGTGTTTACGTATGCTTCAATTGAAAAATTATCACCAAATCTAGAAGATTGAACCTCTGTAAATATATTATCCTTTTTAACTATTCTTCGAGGTAAATATTTTACCTCAACACCATAAATTTTTAACTGCTCATTGATTAAATCTTGAACGAGTCTTTGTTCACTTTGTGATCCTTGTAAGAAAAAGGGATTTAATGCCATTATAATTAACCTATAAAATCAAGAGGTGGTAATTCATACTCGGAAATAAGTCTTTCTCTAATACTTTCTAATTCTCTCTCTGCATCGTCGTATATCTGTCTTCCATTCAGTTCTAAACCACCTGGTAATTTAACACCTTGGAATTTAATTAAATTTTGACCCCACTGTCTTTTTATTAATGATGTGAGATATAATTTTAAGAAACTATCATTATAGACACCAGTAAAGTTATCAGGATCTAAAATTCGATCACATTGAATCACTAAAAATGTTCCTGCATCTTGTGCAGCCCAATCAATATCTAAATACAATCTATTTTGTCTTTTATTAAATCTTATTTGTTTATCTGTTGTAAGTAAATGGTCAATATCCTCAAGATATCTTTTTGTCATAGAGTATTGTAAAAGATTAACAGAATTGAAATAATACAGATCATTCAAAAATAACTGATACTTAATACTAAACATTCCACCAGATATTGAACTAGTATCAAATTTAAATATTCTATCAATTCCAACAACTGAATCTGGTACCTGTATAAAGTTTGATGTTTCGTAAAAATTAGAAGTAACAGTTCCTAAACCACTTACACTTGTTGAATTTCCAGTGGTTGTGACGATTCCAACTCCAGACGTTCCCGATGCCTTTCCACGATCTATATCTTCTTGAGTTAATTCATACTTAAGATACATTCTCTCAATGCCATCAAAATGCCTTTCTCCAAACAATTGAAGAGCATCATCAATTAGATCATCTGCTTGATCATCATCCACGTTGACCTCTAAAACTGGTGCACCTAATTTGCGAAAACAATAATCAATTAATTCTTGTCTAGTACTTGGTTTAGCCATTAAAATACACCTCCATCTATAAGTGCTGCGGTTAATGTTCCATCAACAAATACATTTTGCGTAAATGTTGCAATTCCACTGAAAGTAGAAACACCTGAAGTTACAACAAGTCCTCCAGTGCTGATTCTTACACCTGCTCTTGCAGTAACAATACCAACTGAGTCTACGTTTGTTACATCCTCATATGATAATGTTCCTCCAATAGAAACTGTTTCAGCAGTGATATCCTGAACAGTTATACTTGGTATACCACTTAATCCTCCAGCAGTTCCAGTTGTGTTTTGATCACCAGTTGTATTTACACCAGGTAAATCTATGTTTGCAGTGCCATCAAAACTTACACCACCTATAGTTCTTGCGTTTGCTAGTGACGTTGCAGTTCCAGCATTTCCTGAAACATTTCCAGTTACATCACCAGTTAAAGAACCCTTAAATGTAGTAGCACTTAATATTCCAGTGGATGGATTATATGTAAATCCACTATCAATCTCTAACTCCTGAGCTACCTGATTACCATCACCATCCACGAAGACAGGGAATACTGTTTCATCAGTAGTGCTATTATTCTTCATGAATGAGAATATTGACAAAGTAGCAGTTGTTGCATTACCACTAAATGTTTTGGCACTTATAATTCCTGTATTACCATAAACAGTTACACCAGTTCCAACCTGCAAATCTCCTTGAGGACTAATTGTTCCAATACCAACTGAACCATCTTCTGTGATACGAAGTTTTTCACTGAAAGAATTTTCACCATCTCTTGATTGAAATACAAGAGTAGATTTATAGTTATTAGAACTATTAAGAACAGAAATATCAAAAATTGCTGCAGCAGCATTAACATTATGTGCTTGTAATCTTAATCCTCCAAATGAATTGTTTAAAGTAGCATCATTTCTTGCACTTACTATCGGTGTAATAGCTGTTGTTGGTGAATATTGAACACTAATGGTTTTCTTCAAACCCAAATCACCATTAATATCGGTATTGCCGAGTGTGGTAATACCAGATATTGATAAACCAGTACCGACAATTTTACTTACATCAATATCTGGAGAACCAGTTAAACCTCTTGCAGAAGTTGCAATTCCACTTAAATCTCCTGAAAATGTAGTAGCAGTAACAATACCATTGAAAAACGCATCACCTTCATTTCTAAAGATGATAGTATTTCCAACAGGATTTCTAATAAAAACATCATCATTAAATTTTGAACTCTGAAATGTTGTAAAACCTGTAAAAGATGCTTGTCCATTGGATTCAAGTAAGATGCTAGATCCGATTGAAACATTTCCATTAAAAGTTGATATACCAGTCGCATCAATATTTCCATTAAAAGTTGATATACCAGTAACATCCAATGCTGTTACTGAGGCAATACCACCTATGACGTTTTGAGAAGTAAATGCCTCAACAGAACCACCACCCGCACTGGATAGTATTTTTACTGCATCTGCTTGTCCAACTCTTACTTTTATTGGCATTATCGAGTTACTCCCTCCCTCAAGAGAACTGATCCTTCAATTACTCTTGTTTTAACATTTCCTGCATCCGTTATTACAATATCATACACATATCGACCTGGTTTTGGTGTAGATGAGGATGCAGCTGACAAAGATATTAGTATCTTTCCCTGTTCTGCATCACTTACAGCAGTTGTAAAATCATGTTTCGAAGAACTTCCAGCATGTTTCCTAAATTGAGCTGAGACTGTAAAATTAGTTAAATCTAATGGTCCAGAATCATCACTCTCTACCAAATCAAATGTTTGACTGAAATCTGATCCTGCATTGATAATTAAATTCGAAACATATACGGCTGCCATCTACTTAAAATAATATTTTCTAATTATATTTATGTCTTATTATTGCCATCAACTATTATTTTCAATAATGCCTTTATTTCATCAATGTCTTTTCTCATATCAGAAATCTCACGTCTTTGATTTTTTCTTAGTTCAACAGATTTAACATACTGATCATATCCAACATCATCACAATTTATAATTGCACCTGTTCTTTCATCTCTGAATAGATGTGAGTATCCTTCGACTTTAATCATTACTTAACAGCAATTGCCCTCAATTCTTTAATTCTAGGTGGTTGAGCTTGATTCGTTCCCGACATTACAATTTTAATTGAAAATCCTGTAAATTCTGGTAAATTATCTGCAGTAAATTGATATTCTTTAAATTCGTTATTCACACTTGGTGTAACTATTACATCAGATCTACCGTCATTTTTAGATTCATCAGTCACAATAAAACCATCATTATCTGTTTTAGTACTATTCTTAAAACCAGGAAATAATTCAAATGATTGTTCGATTTCACTTGAATCTGATCTAATTAATTTGTAAAGAACTCTAAAGTCTGATGACTCTGGTCTAAACGCACTCAATAAAACTTTTATTGAAGTTGCTGGTTTTTTCAATGTAACTGTGTTTGAAACATAAATTGCATAGTGAGGATCGTTAGTTAATGAATTAACACGTCCATCCATATTATAAGCATCTAAACTAATCGGTCTACTTAATCTATGACTAATAAATTCAGTTTCAGAACCACTAGTTAATCTTATCATAGGAGATATATTCTCATCATTTGAAGATAGATTAAGAATAGTGGTGAATGATTTGTTTGATGGCAAACTACTTAAATATTGATTTTCGTTTATCTTAGATGCAACTAACTTAACTTTATCAAATGAGTTAATATTATTAATTTGAACATTTTCAAATCCTTCATCCACAAATGATGTTTCATTTCCACTTACACTTGTACCAGAAACACTTCTAATTGATGCTTCTATGCCTGTCACAGATCCATTGACACCAGTAGGAGTCAATACATCATATCGTGGAACTATGGCACTATAGAGTATATTCTGAGTTGCTTTTACTTGCGATCCACCTAAAAATGCATCATTGGTAAATGATAATTGAGGAGCAGTTGCAGTATCAACAGATCTATCCTTTCCGTTTGTTGATCTATCAAATGTTACATGATAATCATCAAGATTTATTGGAGTTGTTACTGAAAGACCTGTTCCATCGGTTGTTTCTAATCTTCTTATAGATACACCAGAAATCTCATGCTTTTTAATTATAGAATTTGGTGTGTGATCTATTACAATTGTCCCATCAACACCTCTTTGTCCATTTCCAATATTTAATACACCTGTTCCGACAGATTCATATCCTATAATTTCACTTCCTACTTTGACGTATCCAGTATTTGCAGCACCTACTGCTATTCCCTCAAAATTTGCAAATTGAGATGTTGATGCAACACTGATAATTGATGTTTCGGTTTTACTCAATTGTGCGTTTATCACAGTTGGTTCTACATCAGACTCGATATCACTTAATTTTACTTTATTTGATGTGGAGTACATTCCATGATTAAATTGATCAACAAACATTACATTACCTGCATGTAATCCACCATCAAATGCAACAGTATCAGGACGAATTTCACCTGTAGCAGCCATTCCTACAACAGTTCCATCATCATCAAAATACTTAATTTGAGTGCCATTTTGGAATCCATTTGAAGTATTATCCGCTTGAATATTATTCAAGAATAATGTATCAATACCATTAATACTTGCGATTGTTATTTCTGCACCACTTCCTTGATTTCCAGCACTACTTGTGACAATACCAACAACGTCTCCAACCTGATACCCGTTTCCTCCTTCTATTATATTTTGTACACTACCCACTGAACCACTAGATGTATCTAAATTTAATTTAAGTCCAGAACCCCTACCAGTGATGGTAAATGTATCCACACTGTTAGTATCAGCAGCATCTGTCGAGTAATTAGTTCCACCTGTAGTAATACTAACTGTTAGTGTAGAACTTCCAACACCCGTAATCACTGCGGTGCTTGTGTTTTGACCTCCACAAATTTTTCGACCTGCTGTAAGTTTATTACCAATGGTTGTATCTAGGTTTGTAGTTATACCAATTGATCCTGTTTTTGAAAGAGTGAAAAGAGGATTGTTTATTAATCCAGTTCCATAACCATTGCTTTCATCCAAATCGGGATTATTAAAGGATACTGAACCTGATTGTGATGTGAACTTAGCTTTATATAACTTGAAGGTTATGTCTTGATGTTGATCTTCTGTCCAGAGAGCACCATTTTGCGACTTAAATATAGAACCTGCACCATACTGTGTTGTGTAAAATATTGATGATCCAGGATCTGCTCCTGTAATTGTAGATGGATTTACAGCAACACTACCATGTCTTCCTGTCCAGACATTATAAGCAACACTTCGTGGTGCAACCAATACAAAGGCATACGAATTACCTGGTTCCAAATAAATTGGATCGGGGAAAGTGAATTTAGTTGGTTTACTTGCCTGATCTGGATCAGACTCAATCAAGGTAACCTCATTCCCATTACTATCAATTCCCTTTGGTTTAAGAGTCTTACTTCTTCCAATAATTGTGGTTGATGGTCTCGCATCTGCGATAGTTGATCTTATTTCACATCTTATTGGAGCATTAGCCACAGTATCAACTGTCGCAAAGTAAACTTCAACAGCTGTTACAAAGACTCCATTTAAATCTTTATTTGCATCTCTCGCACTCGGTGCTAATACATTACCACCTACTGTAAATGTTTGTGCAAGAGGATCATCATGTTCAGCTCGTCTTCTTCTTCCAACAATTTGAAAATTAGTAATATTAGTTGTTGTTGTAATTGTATTCTGCCATTCTTCAACAGTTCCAACAGCAGTATATTCTGTCTCTGCTGTTACAAGTCCAAATTTTTGTGTTGGTTCTACATTTTCATTTGTAGGACTTGTTGTCACTTTAAATTCTTTTGTACCACTCTGTATTTTAACTGGTGGTGCTGGTTGGTTATGTGGATCACGAATAAAACAGGAACCAAGCACATCACCATAAGCATCAGTAATTAATCTTAAATCTTTGACATATGAAGTGGCACCACTTTCCTGCCCAACTAATTGTGAATTTTTTTGAACATACCCAAAATATTTACCCTGTGCTTCCTCAGCCAATGCTTTTGTATCAACATTCAAAACTGTTGATGATTGACTATAATTAGAAGATATTTCAGTTACACCTAAAGTATAAGGATTATTAAAATATGTTTCTGATGGACTATTATATTTTCCAGATTTATGGTTTGGTTGACATAATCTAAATTTCATAATTACATTACCCTCTTCATTGAGAGCATGAACCTCCTCTCCAATTTTAAATGCACCATTTGATCCAGATACAGAACCATTTTTCGTTGGTGTTATTTCAAGTAATTTTGGAATTACATCAAATATTTTTTGCCCATCAAAGAATACATATGTTTGTACAAAATCTACAAATCCTTCTGATATAAATTGAATATTTCGAGATCTGATAAAATCATCACGAGATGTTGAAACCAAATTATTTTGAATTTCAGTTTCAGTATTAGATGTTGTAATTGTTTGATTTAGTTCTTGACCAAAAAACTTAAAAGTTTGTTTCCCTAAACCCTTTATATTCCTAGTTACATCACCTTGTCGTGCTAAATTATTACCTATATGTATCCTTCTTGTTTTAGTAATTCCTGTTTGTTGTATATTACGATTCTCAAGTTGTGCAGTTCTTGTCCAAGTATCATCTTGAGGATCTAATTCTACTTCACCAAAAAATGTAGGTAATTCATAAGGATTAACATTTATAATTTCTGTTGCATATGGTTGCGAAATCCACTCAACTTCATCATAATTTAAAGTAACTACATTCCCTGTTTTTTTAACGTTTGAATCAAATAATTCAAAATTTTCGTTAAAATCCAATTCAGAACTAATAATATTTTGTGATGGTGTTATTTGAGAAGCTAATGTGTCTCTAGTTCTAAATGGTATTAATTCTTGTGACTCAGGATTTATTTGTATTAATGATTGATCAATATCTATAAAATTGTAATTTTTAAATGAATCTACAAACAAACCACTTTTGAATCTATTCCTACCTTCTTCATCTTGAATTTGTAAAGTTTGAGCACTAACCTCTAAAAGAGAAAGAGTAGTGGTTTCCTCTAAATTCGCAACTCTATCTTCAATATCACCAATATCTCTCATTGTAAATCTTCGATTATCGACAAAAGACAAGATTGCATCTTGAGGATTAAATAAGTAAGGTGGTAATGAAATTGTTGCTAGTTCCATCAATTCACCAGTTTTAATTGGTGCCTTTGGATCTAAACTTGATATTCCCTTCTCGTATATAAATTCACCAAATTTGTTAAGATAAACTTTATCTGTTCTTGGCAGATAATGATTAAAATCAACTATAGAACTTTCATTTGGTGTAATGTAATGTGAAACTGCAGTCCCACTAAAATCTCTTGACGTAAAATTAAATGGTGATCCTGTACCAGTAGATGGATCATATACTGAAACTCTTGGTCTAAAATCAAGTGTATCTGTAGCTCTTATATTAGAAAATCCAATATTAGGTATGTCTTTTGAGAATCTTTCTTCATCATAACTTAACACTGTGAAAACATCACCATCATCAGAAGCAACAGAATAATAGTCAAATACTACTAATAATTGAGCACTTGGTTCAGAAACATTTCGATTACGAACAAGTCTTGAATAATCATAATACTGGTCTTTTTGTCCTTTATCTAAAGTAAATGAATTCGTTATATTTTTATATTTTCCAATTGTAATTGATTCTATGTTTGTTTTTATGTTTGACTCTTTAAATTCAACAAATTCACCTGTTTGAAATTTTCCAGACGTTAAGTATACTACTTCTAATACATTATTAGTAGGAGAAGATACAACTCTTGCGATAGTATTGTTCTCTTTACTAATTATGTTTTCACCAATAATTGCATTATCATGTACAGCAACAGTGCTTGTAAAAGTCAATTTATCTAATACTGGTGCAGATGTGTTTGTAGATTCATAAACTGCTAAAACTTTAACAACATCTGGATAATTTAAAGATATTTCCTCATCTTGAACTCTTAATCCATATCTGGCATCAAAAATAAGTCCATCTGCAATTGAACCACCATTTCCTGCTGCAACACTACCTGATTGTGCATTTTTTGATCTGGTTATATTAATCTTTTGACTTCGATTATAAGTTTTTAATTTTGATCTTATTTTTGTTTTAGTAAGAGTTACATTTAATGTCTTATTATTATTACCAGCTACATCAAAGACAGAAATTTTATTACTTCCATATTCGAATGTGTCGTTTGTAATTGATGTAGGAATACCACTAGATGTGGTAAACAATGAATATCTTTCTTGATCAAAAGTTTCAAATATTACATCAGACACATCTGTAATATCACTATCTGCAATTGTTACTGAATTACCAGATGCAACTTTAGAAACTTGTTTTGTGATTTTTAATGTAGAATCTGATAAATTAATATCTGCTATATTAATGTTTGGTAAAGGTACGAATAAAGATCCTGTTCCCTCTATGAACGGTGCACCAATAAACATTGGAACTGCTATTTGTCCAGCAGCAAGAGCACCTTCATATACACCAGGAACTCCTGTAGTTATTGCCTGAAGTGTTAAATTAGTTCCACCAGCACCAACAGATGCAACTTTGTTATAAGTTTCTGTTGTAAATCCTGGTTTTGCATATCTAACAACAGATCCAACCTTCATGCCTGTAAATACGTTACCTGGTGCGGTAACAGTGGCACCATCAATAACTACATTGACTATGTTATTTGGCAGTCTGAATCTCTCTAATACGGCATCTGCCTTTAATTTGGCACCGTCACCCACAGATTTGATATCTTGTGCTGTATATGCAGTTGCGATTCCAATTGTTCTTGGAAAATCAACACCATTTATTTGTATCTGTTCACCAACATTAAATGATCCTGAAGTTTCATTTAATTTAATTCCTAAACCACTACCAGCATCAACGGCAAATCCACTTGCCCCACTACTTTTTCCCTTTACAAATGAACCTTTTGGTAATTGAGTATTACTTACTGCTTGATTTAAAACTAAATCTGTATTTGTTTGAGCATCAAATAATCTTAGTTCCCATCTTGTAGATGCATCCTCATAAGCAGCATCTTCTAAATTAAATGCATAAACTCGTGCACTACCAATATTAGTTCCAGTAGAGCTAAAGTTATCAAATAATTTTACTACACTTCCTTGAACTGCAATACCTTGTGTGACATTATTCAACTTTAAAATATTTCCCATCTCAAAACCAACACCTACATCACTTCTAATTCCAACATCTCTTGGTTTATCAGCATCTATAATTGTTGTTCCTGCTTTTTCAACATCATATCCTCTTACATATGCTTCTCCTGAAGATATTTTTAAACACATTAAATCATCTGATGGTGTGTTTTCTTGATCTGTGATATCATCTTCAAAAAATAATCCCCCGTTACCCAAATTATCATTCAATGAATTGAATACATTCATTTTAAATGGTTTTACACTATAATCACCAGACTCTTCGTAAGTTCTTTCTGCAATCCAATCACGAATTTTGTTATACTCACTCTTTGGTTGTATTACCTTTAATATACCATCATCAAGTCTTAATAATTCAATAAAATCAGTATCATTTTTATCGGTTAATAGTTTTTTAGTTAATTTTAATTCTATACTAAGTCTATCAGCACCTGGTGCTGCAAAATTAGTAAATCCTTTCGCATTGTCAAATAGTGAATTATCCTCTTTTGCATCAACAATTAATTCATTAATCTGCAATCCAACTCTATATTTTGGATTATTTGAATAATGATCTAATATAATTGTTTGATCAGAAACATTAACAAAAAATCCCCTTACATAATATACTCCCTCAGAAATAAATGCAGCAGATCCAATGGCAGTTGCATCTTCAGAAACTAGTGATGCAAATGGAGTATTAGCATTAATTGTAGTATTACCATATACCACAGATTCAGTTGCACTTAATGTTTCTCCATCCACAAAAGTAGTATATTGTGAATTGTTATCGGCACTTAAGTAAGTTACATATAAAGTTGTATTTTCTACATCACCACCATCTGGAAGAGAAACGAACTTTACAACTGCTTCTATTCCTGATTCTGATCCAACTATTCTCTTTCCAATAAAATTATCAATATATACTGATATGTCAATATTAAAATTAGTGCTATTTAATTTTACTGCGTTATATTGAGTGTCATATCCTATTCCTCCTGGTATTACAACTGAACCTTCTTTGAATATATGATCACCAAATTTTTCAATTTGATTCTGTAATACTGATTGTTGTTGTGTTAATTCCCTTGCTTGTACTGGAAAACCAGGTTTATAAAGAACCCTATGAAAATTTTTCTGACTATCAAAATCATCATAGTATGGACTTGCATTTAAATTAATTTTTTGTGACATTTTCTTAGAATTCTAGGATGATTTTAACGTCTTCTTTTTGCCTGATGTCCCTCTCAACTTTTTTTCTATTGTCAATGTAGATGACATCACCAGTCTTTTTATTTATTTCTGGATTGGCTAGACCTTTTGTGAAGTTAACTCCCAAATTTATCTGTTTATTACCAATTGTGGTTGTAATTCCAGTAAAATCCTCAATACCAGATGAAAAAGAAACTGCTCCACCTTGACCAAATATTTCACCAGATGTATCTGTATTTTCAAAAGACAAAACTTTTGACCTTGTAGTGACATTTGCAAAATCAGTATTATCAAAAGAAGTTGGATTTAAATGTGAACCTCTATCTTGAATATATTTCAAAACTTTAGTATCTTTATCATATGATGCCACAACACCCTTTGCAGT
>CEQS01073237.1_pt1 | contig 12480 bp, 8 predicted proteins | sample 530981 | NCBI WGS metagenome assembly CEQS01 (sample SAMEA2621176, study PRJEB7988) | marine metagenome | biome: marine biome (ENVO:00000447); feature: mesopelagic zone (ENVO:00000213); material: "saline water (ENVO:00002010), including plankton (ENVO:xxxxxxxx)" | depth 800 m
TTGTTCTTCTTATTTAACTATTAAAATTAACTGATTTCAAACTTAGGACACCTAAAAAACACTGCAACGTTTGCACTTTGAATGATAAATCAATCCCCCTTCAACCGATTCATCTTTCGTTCAGCTCCGAGATCAAGTAGACTAAAACTAATTACAATAACTGTTACTGCTGTTTTTATATAATCATCCACGTTTTCAGGTAGGATCTTTCGACTCTCCGTATGGGCGAAAAAGGGCATAAGTAAAGCGAAAGTCAAGCTAAAGACCAGCATTCTGTAAAACATGAAAACCACTCGTGAAAGCAAAACCTTGGCTCTTGTTTCATCTTTATCTTCAATGAATCCAGTGATCATTAATTTACAGAGAATAAATACGGTCAGAGCAACATATGAAATGATGTACCAGTAATCTTCAGTGATCATCATAACTTTCCAATTAGTGGTATAGGAGAAGCCTGGTGGAATGAAAGAATGAAAGATGTTCAGTAGCCATAATTGAAATAGGAAGACTAGGATTAAAGCAAGATACTTGAATTGCATGTCAGCCAGCGTTGTTTTAATGATCGCCATACCGCCAAAAAAACCAAAACCAAGGAAGATCTCTACGATCATTATGCTTAGAATGAAGCCAGGATTAAGATCAAATACCCAGATAGCAATTACAAAGGCTATATCGATCAAAAAGGTGATTAAGGTAAAAAGGCGTGTCATTAGCTTAAACCTTTAATCGCGCGCTGGCACTTACAGATTGATCAGCAAAATTGCCTTCCAGGAACTGATACCTTCCTGCTATGGCGATCATGGCGGCGTTGTCTGTACAATATTCAAACTTCGGGATGTGTGTCTTCCATCCGTGTTCTTCTCCCGTTTCTTTGAGTCTTTTGCGTAAGGCTGAGTTCGCAGAAACACCTCCGGCAATAGCTACTTCTTCAATATTGAAATGACGCATGGCCTTGACCAATTTGTCAAATAAGATGTCCATGATCGTTCCCTGAAGACTTGCACAGATATTCTTAATGTTATCCTTGACGAAGTTCGGATCTTTTCGATTGGCTTTTTCTAGTACCTGAAGAACATTCGTTTTTAATCCACTAAAGCTGTAGTCAAAACCTGGAACCTCAGGTTTGCTAAATGAAATAATATTAGGATCGCCTTCTTGAGCGTATTTATCGATGATCGGTCCACCTGGATAGGGGAGACCTAATAGTTTTGCTGTTTTGTCAAATGCCTCTCCAGCTGCATCATCTTTTGTGGTTCCAACAACTTCCATATCGTCATAATCATTTACAACGACTAATTGTGTATGTCCACCGGAAACAGTGAGACACATAAATGGGAAGTTCGGCTTTTCTCTTTCAGGATCATCAATAAAGTGAGCCAGTATATGACCTTTCATGTGATTGACCTCAACCATTGGAATTCCAAGACCTAAAGAAAACGACTTCGCAAAAGAAGTTCCTACGATCAGACTTCCCAAAAGCCCCGGACCTCTGGTAAAAGCAATAGCATCGATATCATTCTTTGAAATATTTGCCTTTTTTAACGCTTGATCGACTACAGGAACAATGTTCTGTTGATGCGCTCTTGAAGCAAGCTCGGGAACAACTCCTCCGTAGTCTTCATGTACACTTTGGCCCGCAATGAGATTACTTAAAATTGTTTCGTTTTTCAAAACAGCAGCGGAGGTATCATCACAAGATGATTCAATACCCAGTATGATGATGTCTTTATTGCTCAAGATTAAATATCTTTGTTAATAACCGATGACAAAATTACTTAAAATACTGCGGAATTTTCTTCTATTCTTAGTTGAGTATTCTTTGATCATTGTCATATTTCTGTCGTTTGCCATTCGTACCTCTTCATTCCAAACGTACGTTGGTGACAGAACGGTCAACTATTTTTCAAAAACCTTAGATCTTCCTTTACAGATAGGGAAAATTGATATTTCATTCTTTGATCGAGCCTACATCGATAAGGTGTTTATTCCGGATAAGGAAGGGGATACACTTCTTTATATCAGGGAGCTTTACGTTAATCTTGGCGATTATGACCTTAAAAAATTAAAGTTCGACATTGATGAAGTTAAGTTGACTGGTGCAAACGTTGAACTCAAAAAATACATAGGGAAAGATCATCTCAATTTTCAGTTTTTGGTGGATCACTTCAAATCTGATGAGCCGTCTGAAGAGACTGACTTTGAGATCAACCTCACTCAGCTTAATATTGAATCGAGTCGATTCTCTTTTAATGATCTGAATAAGAAAATGTTGGATTATGGGGTTGATTATAGTCATCTCGGATTGCGAAAAATAGCTTTAAAAGCTTCAAACATAAAGATCACACCGGAAAGCTATATTGCAGATATTAAGCGTCTTAAAGCTAAAGAGAGAAGTGGTTTTAAGATCAATGAAATGCTTGCTGCAGCTTCATTCGATTCTAAAGGAGTAAAACTGAGTAATACGAAGATCAAAACAAGTCGATCTGATATCGATCTACCTTCTTTTGAACTCAAGACTAAGGATCTTTCGGATTTCTCTTCTTTTGTGAATAAGGTCAGAATGAAAAGTAAATTGATCAATTCAAAGGTTTCATTAGCTGACGTTTCCCTGTTTGCTCCTCAATTGAAGGGAATGAACGACGTTGTGACGATCTCGTGCAATACGAATAATGTGATCAACGATCTATTGGTCAAAAACTTAAAGCTCAGGTATAAGGAGCGAACAGAGGTTCGAGGGGATTTTCGTTTGATCGACTTTTCAAATATTCTCTCCAAAGACCTTGATCAGCGTATAGCGACGATCGCTATTGACTCTCGCGAAATAGCTCAGCTCAAACTTCCAGAATCAGCTGGAATGGATTATCTCGATCTTCCAGAAAGTCTAAGAACATTAGATTATGTCAGATTGAATAAAATAGATATTAAAGGTAAGCTCCAAAATGTAGAGTTAAATGTTGAAACGATGACCACGAATCTTGGGGAGATCTACTGGCGTGTTCCTATGAAGATCAAGTCAGATTCAACATTTTCAAGAATTGAAGTTAAGCCTAAGGTTAAAGTCAATAAGTCATTGGTGTTTAATGACATAGAAGTTGATAGATTCTTAAACAATGATCAGCTTGGTAAGTTGGATGGGGGAATACAATTTACGCGTCTTTTATATGATAACAAAGTGCTAAGTGTTGAACACGTTCGAGGAACGTTCAATGATTTTAATTTAGCTAATTACCCTTACAGCTTCATTGTTCTGGACGATGTTTATTATGAACTGGATAATAGATCATATACACCTAAGAATGAAGTGAAAGGGAAGATCTATGTACGAGATGAGAATCTTGACCTAACGTTTGATGGTTTGGCAAGTGTAGGTAATGAATTGATCATGAATGCAAACCTCGATCTGGAATGTGCTCACTTAGAAGCGCTAAATCCGGCATTTAAGAATAGAGGAGATGTATATACTTCCCTGCGAATAGATGCGAAAGGGAAGGATTTCGAAACATTCAAGGGCGACTTGAATATTGATACATTATTTTATGCTGAAAATGGGAACGATTTTCATACAACGAATTTCAAAGGTACAATGGAACGATCAAAACGAGTTGATAAGTTGTATTTAGAATCTGACTGGCTAGATGCTGATGTGATGGGAAATATGGAGTTCGACCTGATCGCAAAAAATGTTGTAGCTGAATTGAATAAGATCTTTCCGGCGTTTGTCCCTGCTGAAGAGAAGTCTGTTGTTGATTCCAGTCATTTTGATTATAGCTTCAATATTAAGGATATCAATCCAATTCTTGATGTTGTATATCCATCACTTCATGTCGCAAAAAATACGCAGATCGATGGTCGATACGTTGGAAAGAATGGGGAGATGAGTATGAATATAGAAAGTGACTATGTTTCATACGATTCGACAAGAATCCAGAATATTTCTATCATACAGGATGTGTACAATCGAGAATTACTGGCACTCTACAGAGCAGATGCAATCTATTTTAACGATTCACTGACCTTTGAAGAAATACATTTCACAGGATTAACAGCGAAAGGCTTTATGGATTCTCAATTGATCTTCCACGATACCAAGGACAATCGCTCAAATCTTGAATGGTATACCCATTTATTCGATAAAGATGGATTTGACATTGATATTTTACCTTCTTATTTCACGGTGAATGGACATAAATGGCAATTAGAGGATAGAGCACATCTCAACTATACGGATAACTGTTTCTTCCTGGAGGATTTTAAGCTGGAGTATAACGATCAATATATTTCAGCAGAAGGACAAATGTCGAAGTATCCCTTTGATAAACTGTATTTAGATATTATGAATGTTGATCTGAAGGATATTGGGGTATTATTGGGTCAGGATTTTGATCTATCAGGGAAAGCAAATGCAGCGGGATCTATATCTACGCCGTTTACGGATTTCAAATTTGTCGGTGATGCTGTTCTGGAAGATTTATACGTAAACGAAACCGAATTAGGAAATGTAAGTTTTGGAGCAGATTACAATGCAAAACTGGATCGAGTTTCGATGTTTGGAGATATCATTTACAAGAAGAAACGAACGTTTGCATTTGATGGTAACTACTTATTGAATCCTAAATCAGAATCAGATCAAACCTTAGATTTCAATATGCTCATGAGAGGCACTGATATCAGTGTTGTAAGTGAGTTCCTCGATCCAGAGGTGGTTAGAACACTAGAAGGGAAACTCCAGGGTGATCTTTCATTGACAGGAACAGTAGCAGAGCCCTTGCTGAAAGGAAAAGTTGATATGAATGATGGTAAAGTTAATTTAGCGATTCTGGGAGCGGACATGTTCTTTAGTGGTGAGGTTGAATCGGTAAAAGACGGTTTTTATATTAACTCGATGCCGCTTGAAGATGAAGAAGGCAACGTAGGATTCATAACGGGGTCCTTATTCCACGATAATTTTGAAAACTTCTTCTTTGAGATCAATGCCAATTTAGAAGAGCATCCAACTAAGCGTATGCCGAATAATCCGGCCAAAGCACTTCCTGTGGATCGATTTCTTGTGATGGATACTGAATACTCGGAAGATGAACCATATCACGGAACAGCTTATATAAATGGTATCGCGAATATTTCGGGGTATGCCGACAATCTTTCAATTGATGTTTCAGCTACAACTAAAAAAGGAACTGCGATCTTCTTTCCAATGTACGGACCAACTACAATAGAAGAGGAAGGCTTTATTTCATTCAAAACTTCAGAAGATGAAACTGAGCAAGAGAAAAAGGTCGATCTTACTGGAGTTGATTTCAATTTTGATTTTAATGTTACCAATGATGCGCAGGTCAAACTAATTTTTGATGAGAATATTGGTGATGAAATAACAGCCCGTGGAACCGGGGATCTTAACATGGGTGTGGACCAATATGGAGAATTGACGCTTAAAGGAACTTACACAGTTGTCGATGGTATGTACAATTTTGCAATGGGACCATACAAGCAGAATTTCGTGATCGAAGAAGGAGGAACGGTTCAATGGACGGGAGATCCTTACGAGGCAGTACTCGATATCAATACCTATTATGAAACACAGGCAAATTTGGCTATCGTTATGCCAGATGTAGTAGAGAACAGCTCGGCAGACAATGAATTGATCAAATCTTACCTTTATTTGGATGGAAACATGATGAGTCCTGAGATCTCATTTGACCTGGAAGCACCAAACGCGTCAGAATCAGGCAAAGCTGTTATTTCTCGTATCAGAAGCGATCAGGATGAGTTAAATAAGCAATTCTTCTCGATCCTGGTATCGCGTAGTTTCTTGCCGTTAGCAGGACAAGAGTCGGGCGCAGGTAGTAGTGGAGGTGCACTTCTGGATCTTGCATCTACTCAGATCAACTCACTCTTGAACAAGGTAAGTCAGAATTATCAAATGAATGTCAATCTCGAAAATGACAATCTGCTTGGAGGAGTAACTGGACAATTTGGATTGTCAAAGAACTTTTTAAATGATCGACTTCAGGTTTCTGGTTCTGTTGGTGTTGGTTCTATACGAGATGAAACCGAACAAAGCACTGGTGCACCGGGTCATAACACGATCATTGGAGATGTCGAAGTGGAGTATTTACTGAATGAAGATGGAACATTCCGAGTAAGTGCCTTTAATGAATCGAATAATAATACTGTAATTCAAAACAATACACAGGGACAATTTACCCAGGGTGTTGGTGTTAGTTATAAAGAAGATTTTCATACCTTAGAGGACTTCAAATTATTTCAATTTTTTGCGAATTTGTTCAGAAAGAAAGAGAAGAAAAAAGATCTTCCGAGGGATGAGGACAAACGAGTGCCAATTCCAGCTGAATATTTGGAGGAAAACGCAGTAAAAGAAGAAGAATGAAAAAAGTATTAGTAGCAAATAGAGGAGAGATAGCGAGAAGAGTAATTCGAACGTTGAATCGAATGAATATAAAGTCTGTGGCGGTTTATTCTGAAGCAGATAAAGATGCACCTTTTGTACATGAAGCTCATGAAGCTGTGCACATTGGACCTGCACCTTCTGCAGAGAGTTATTTAGTTCAGGATAAGATTATCAAAGCTGCTAAAGACCTGGGAGTTGATGGTATTCACCCTGGATATGGATTTTTATCTGAAAATGCCTCTTTTGCCGAGCGATTAAAGAAAGAAGGGATCACGTTGATCGGTCCATCTGCTGATGCGATGAAAGTAATGGGTGATAAACTCAGTGCGAAGCAACGTGTGAAGGAATATGATGTTCCTTTGGTTCCAGGTATTGATGAAGCGGTTAAAGATGTTGAGAAAGCAACTGAAATCGCTAAACAGATCGGGTTTCCTGTTTTGATAAAAGCTTCCGCTGGTGGTGGAGGAAAGGGAATGCGACTTGTTGAAAGAGTGGAAGATATGCAAGAGCAAATGCAACTTGCTCAATCAGAAGCGCGCTCTTCTTTTGGAGATGATGCAGTATTCGTTGAGAAGTTCGTAACAAAACCACGTCATATTGAGATCCAGGTATTTGCTGATAATCATGGAAATGTTATTCATTTGCACGAAAGAGAGTGTAGTATCCAGCGTCGTCACCAGAAAGTGATTGAAGAAGCCCCTAGTGCTGTATTGACCCCTGAATTACGTCATAAAATGGGCGAATCAGCGTGTAATGTAGCAAAAGCATGTAATTATTCAGGAGCGGGTACTGTGGAATTCCTTTTAGATGCTGACCATAACTTTTATTTTCTTGAAATGAATACACGTCTGCAGGTTGAACATCCTGTAACGGAGGAAATAACAGGATTGGATCTTGTTGAATGGCAAGTTCGTGTAGCGAGAGGAGAAAAATTACCGATCAGTCAGGAAGAAGTGCAATTGAACGGTCACGCGATGGAAGTTCGAGTATATGCAGAAGATGCGTTGAATAACTTCACACCGGATATTGGAACTTTGCAGCGTTATCAAAAGCCTGTAGCAGATTATATTCGAATTGACGATGCGTTTGAAGAAGGTATGGAGATCCCTATTTATTATGATCCAATGATCGCTAAGCTAGTGACATGGGGTAGAAATAGAGAAGAGGCGATCGATCGAATGATCAAAGCTATAGATCACTATGAGATCTCTGGATTGCGTACAACATTGGATTTTGGGAAATACGTGATGAAACATCCAGCTTTCAGAAGCGGTGATTTTGATACTAATTTCATCAAACACTATTTTGAAGATCCGAAAGTGATGAATGAAGCTCAAGAAGGTGAGAAGAGAGCATTAGCTGCTTCTATTGATAAGATCTGGGACGGTATCATCGAGCGTAAGAATGAAGAATACGCTTCAAAGCAGATCGATTAAAGGAAATAGAATAGAGGTGTGTTCCAAAAGTCGGACTCAACGATTATATTTGCACCCAAAATTTAAGTAAACATGGCATTGAAGTGTGGTATTGTTGGATTGCCTAACGTTGGTAAATCAACACTTTTTAATTGTTTGTCTAATGCAAAGGCACAATCAGCAAACTTTCCATTTTGTACAATAGAACCGAATGTAGGTACTATTGCTGTTCCTGATCCAAGATTGGAGAAGCTTGAGGAGTTGGTAAATCCTGAAAAGGTGATACCGACAACAATGGAGATCGTTGATATTGCTGGATTGGTAAAGGGTGCCTCAAAAGGTGAAGGTCTCGGAAACCAATTCCTTGCAAACATTAGAGAAACTGATGCCATTATTCACGTATTGCGTTGTTTTGATGATGGAAATGTAGTTCATGTTGACGGTTCTGTTGATCCAATCAGAGATAAAGAAGTTATTGACTTCGAATTACAATTGAAGGATCTTGAAACAGTAGAAAAAAGAATTAAATCACTAGAACGTACAGTAAAATCAGGTGACAAAGACGCTAAAAAAGCCTTTGATCTTGCTCAACGTATTAAAACGCACCTTGAAGAAGGAAACTCTGTTCGATCACTTGACTTTGATGAAGCAGATGTTCCATTCGTAAAGGAATTCCAGCTGATCACTTCTAAGCCGGTTATGTATTTGTGTAATGTTGACGAAGCTTCCGTAAAATCTGGAAACGAGTATGTTGAAAAGGTTAAGGAAGCAGTAAAAGATGAAGAAGCTGAAGTACTGGTCATCGGTGCTCAGATAGAGGCTGATATTAATGAACTGGATACTTATGAAGAGCGTCAAATGTTCTTGGAAGAACTTGGGTTAGAAGAACCAGGTGTTCATCGTTTGATCCGTTCTGCATACAAATTACTTGATCTTGACACTTATTTTACGGCAGGAGAGAAGGAAGTGAGAGCCTGGACAGTGAAAAAAGGATCAACTGCACCACAAGCTGCTGGAGTTATCCATACGGACTTCGAGAAAGGATTTATTCGAGCAGAAGTAATGAAATATGAGGATTTCACTGAGTTCGGATCAGAAGCAGCCGTAAAAGAAGCTGGTAAATTTAAGATCGAAGGAAAAGAGTATATCGTTCAGGATGGGGATATCATGCATTTCCGCTTCAACGTATAGTTGATGGAGTCTTTAATTTTTCTGACTCACGTGTTTATCAAGTAGCTTTTTGAATTCTTCAGTTCCTCTGAGGTTCTCAAAGTGTGTTTCTTTTTCTAATTCATCGCTAAGTGAGTCTGACAACTGTATGGCTTTCTTAATATCTTTGATTGCTTCTTTCTTTTTATTCAATCTGGCAGATGCACAGGCTCGCTGCCAATAAGCAAGTGAATAAGAGTCGTCTTTCTCGATCGCTGTATTTGAAAGGTTGAGAGCCCATCTCACTTCATTGATCTCTAACAGAGCATCAGCTTTGTAGGTCATTGCTTCTATATCTTCAGGATTGATCTGAAGGATCTCATCATAGACCGTGATTTTGTCTTCTTCACTTTTCTCAAGTCCAGCTCTCATCCATAACGAATGTATTGTATTCGTACTCGTGATCTTTTCCTGGTTGTCGATAATGACCTTCGAGCGTTCCTTCATTTTGTTCTCAACAGCATTGAGTCGCTCTTCGTAAGCCATAGTAAGGTCATGAAGCTTTTTCTCGGTCGAATCCTTGAGGCTTTTTTTGATGTCGTTCAGTGACTTCCAACCCAGTAAAACAAGCAGGGATGCAGCCGCAGTAATGATATAGAAAATGTTATTGGTCGTGTTCGTCGTATATTCGATCGCACGATCTGCAGACTTTAATTGTGTCTCCGCCAGTTGCTTGTTAATATCAGCTTTCATTTGTTGTTGATCCTGACGAACGCTTTTCAATTCATCCAGCACGTAACGCTCCATTAGTGGTTGACCAAACAGTTCTCTCGTTGAATCGGATTGCTGAGCAATAACACTGTTTAAAAGCAAGATAGAAACTAATAAAACCAATAAATTTCTCATTGTAAACTATTTTATCTTTTCAAATTGGCCGCGAAAGTACAATGAACATTTTGAATGCAAAAAGCATTTGGCAGATAAAATAAGACGATTATAGTAGCTTAGACAGTACTTCACTGATCTCTTGTGACTTAGTTAATGTCATCATATGAGATCCGTTTTGAATTACCGTAGGATCAACTACGTTTCGAATTGGGATCGTGTGATCTTTAGTCCCATGAATATGAATAATATCAGCAGAAGTTTCTGTTCTGTTCCAATTGACGATCAATGCAATCGTTCTTTCGAAGTAGAGAGGAGGTTTACTCGAGAGCATATCAATGAACGTCGCTTCGTATTTGTCACGATCTGGCTCTACGATAGGTTGAAGGAATAAAGCTCCTTTCTTTAAGAGAGCAGGAGGGATCCAATCATAAATGGGAACAACCTTTTGAAACTTATAGCGAGCAGGCAATTCTTTCCTGTTCTTTGCACTTGAGATAATTATGGTTTTATCTGGTTTTAGCTGATGAGAGATCTCTGTAGCTATCATCCCACCTAAGGAAACTCCAATGAGATAAAAGCTTCGAGTGGTATCTACCTCCTTGGCAATCCGACTAGCAAACTGCCTCATATTTTCATGTTCTCTGGGAGTAGAATAAGCAAGACAAATTGGATTGTAACGTGTTGTATCCAAATCAATGTCAGCAAATAATCTACAGTCAGCACCTTGTCCAGGTAAAAGGTAAACATCTGTTTTCTCCTGACTCCAGCCTTTAACAAAGCATATTAGAAATGATATGATTAAAAATCTAAACATAAAAAAAGCCTCATCAGTTATACTAACGAGGCTTTTCTAAAAATATGATACGAATTATGAATTAACTATTTCATCATAATAAGTTTGCCATTGCTCATTATCTTCAAAGTATGGAGCACCAAGATTCATAAACTCTTTAGCTCTGTCATTTTGACGAGATTCTTTAAGTACTTTTGCTGATTCATACAGTCCAATCATCATAAGTTTCTTATCGGCTTCACCCCATGAAGTTGGATCAGAGTTCTCTAAAAGCTCTTGACCTTCCTTCCATTTCATTCGAGCAGTTGCTTTGTCAGTATTTCTGTAACGACAAACACCTTCAAGGAATTTAGCCTGAGGGTAGTCACGTCCAAACTTATATAGACGCATCACCCAACCAAATGCTCTACGGTATTCATCATTGCCAAATTCATTTTGGATTAGCTCAAGCAAGTTCATTTTTATTTCATTAATAAACTCAGCATATTTCTCCTGGACTTCACCAGTTTCATCTTTCTTGAGCATTTTACCGATGGCAGTTAACGCGTCTTTAAATGCATTGTCATACTCTTCGTCACGATCACCAATGAATGAAATCTTATAAAGCCCATAGGCTAAATAATAGTAGGGAACTGCGTCATCTTCAGTACTACCTTTCATGGTGTAGCGCTCAGCTTTCTTGATCAACTGTTCCCAGTCACCGTCTGCTTTAATGATCAGAAGGTCTTGATAATCGCCTTGTGCATAAAATGTCGTCGCTATGAATACTGTAAAGAATAGAGTGAGTAATTTTTTCATTGCTATTGTATTTTTTTTCTTCAATTTGTTCAAGAACTATGCCTAAATATAGCGTTAACAAAGTTTTAACACCTTGGCTATTCTCGAAGAACATTGACGTAAAAATAAAGAATTTCCGCTGAAGCAAAGTGAGATCAGCCGGATTTTTCATCTTCAAGGAGGTAACTCCATGGTTTCAATTGAGGGTAGTGGTCAACAATAACTTTCAATATAGCTAATATCGGAACGGTGAGGATCAATCCGATCAAACCAGATATGCTTCCCAGAATTACGATGCTTAAAAGAATGATAAGTGGATTAATATTCACACTGTTACCCATAATTCTAGGTGTGATAAAGTTTCCTTCAGCAAACTGAACAACTACGAATATTCCCAAAACTCCAAAAGTATACCAGATGGAATCTTTTGTGAGTAAAGCGATCGTCATTGGGATCAACGCACTGATCACAACCCCGATGTAAGGAATTGGTGTTAAAAGTGCAGTAAGGATACCAAGGAAAAAAGCGTATTTAATTCCAAGGAAGAAAAGCCCAAGTGTTGTCAGTACACCAATGGTAAGCATAACAAGCATAAGTCCTCTGAGATAATGGAATAGGCTCATCTTAACTTCATCAATGATCTTTTTACCTTCTTCTTTATCTTTTCCTTTACGTTGAAATTCAATGACAAAACGGTACACATTGTCTCGGTATAAAAGCATAAAGAATATGTAAATTGGACAAGTGATCAGAAATACAAAGGTGTTTTTAAGTCCATTAAATCCCCCTTCAATAAAAGAGATAATACCACCTTTTAGAGCCTTCACATTTTCCTGAATCGTGTCTGAATGATCCTTTATGTATTCTCGAATGGCTTCTGAAGAGAATTCGAAATTTGAGATATTCAGAAAGTCACTGTTCGATTTCATCAATTCAGGGAGCTCTTTAACGATCTCCTGACTTTGTATAATGATAATCAGAATGACTCCCGCGATCAATAGAGTGACTAAAAGCACTGTAAAAAAGACGGACAGAGCGTTCTTGAGTCCGAT
>CEQS01074202.1_pt1 | contig 12431 bp, 10 predicted proteins | sample 530981 | NCBI WGS metagenome assembly CEQS01 (sample SAMEA2621176, study PRJEB7988) | marine metagenome | biome: marine biome (ENVO:00000447); feature: mesopelagic zone (ENVO:00000213); material: "saline water (ENVO:00002010), including plankton (ENVO:xxxxxxxx)" | depth 800 m
TGTGCACCGAGCCGGTGGATGAAATAGCCTTTATTATTGGGCATTTTGGTGACGCCGTGGAGCAACAGTTGCTCAATCTTGCCACTTCCCTTGGTGCAAAAGGGAAGATTTGCTACCAGGAAGAAGCCCTGGGAACAGCACATGCAATTTTATGTGCAGAAGAAAGCCTGGTTGGAAAAACGATTATTGCTTTCGCCGATACTTTATTTCGAGCCGACTTCAAATTAGAGACGGAGAAAGATGGAATCTTATGGGTAAGTCAAATCGATGACCCAAGTGCCTTTGGAGTTGTAAAAGTGGATGAAAACAACCGAATTACTGACTTTGTAGAAAAACCGCAAGAGTTTGTTTCTGACCTTGCCATGATTGGTATTTATTATTTTAGAGATGGTCAGGTATTGAAAGAAGAACTGAACTACCTGATCGATAATAACATCATGAACGATGGTGAATACCAACTCCCCGATGCACTTAGGAATATGACAGCCAAGGGAATGCACTTTTCACCGGGAAAAGTTAACGAATGGTTGGATTGTGGTAATAAGAATGCTACGGTTTATTCCAACCAGCGGGTACTCGAAAATATCAAAGCGGAACTTAAGGTGCCTGAATCAGTAAGTCGAACCAATTCGATGATTATACCTCCATGTTATATTGGAGAAAATGTAGAATTGACAAATGCCATTGTTGGCCCTCACGTTAGTTTAGGTGGTAATACCAAATTGACCAATACGGTAATCACCAATTCCATTATCCAGGAAGGCACGCGTATTGGAAATAGTATAATTGATAATTCAATGGTTGGAGCATTTGCAAAGGTCAATGGAAGCGCAATAGATTTAAGCATTAGTGATTATAGCACAGTAGAAAATTGAGAACAGGTAGATACATATTATTGGCTTTATTGATGATCAACTTTTTGTTGGCTAATCCGCTGTCTGCTCATCCAAAAAAGAAAAAGAATAAGGGTGTTCCGGAGCTTACCGAAAAGCAAGTAATTGAATTGAAAAACAACTTCTTTGAGGCCAATAAAGAAAAAATGCTTGGCAACAATGAGAAAGCGATATTGCTTTTCAAGAAATGTATATCTATTGACCCTCAACATGCGGCTTCTTATTATGAACTTGCACTGCTTCTAACTAATGCGCATAAAATTACCGAGGCAACTGACTTGATGATTAAGGCACGTGACCTGGACCCAGGCAACAAGTGGTATCAACAGGGCTTGGCCGTTCTGTACGAAACTCAAAAACAATATGACTTGGGTGCTGAGACTTATGAAGAGTTAATAAAACAACATCCAAATGAATTGGCTTATTATGAAGTTTTGGCCAATATGTACTTGTACCAAAATGATCTGAAGTCTGCTATAAGAGTTTACAATAGAACCGAAGAGCAATTTGGGGTTCTGGAATTTACAAGTACTCAAAAACAAAAGATTTACGTTAGCCAACGCAAATATGACAGGGCCATTGAAGAAGCTCAAAAACTAATTGATCGTTACCCCAACACTAATAGATATTACACTGCACTGGCCAAATTGTACACACAAAATGGACAAAAGGCAGAAGCCATAGAAACCTATCAAAAATTATTGGAAATAGATCCCAATAATTCGTTTGTCCAATTATCAATGGCCACTTATTATTATGAAGGTGGAGAAATTGAAAAAGGGAAAGCAACCATGAAAAAGGCCTTTTCAAACCCTGACCTCGATTTTAACTCAAAGGCTCGAATTCTCTTTAGTCAAGTTGCGTACAACAATGTTCCGGATGGTCAGGTTAATCCCTTTGGAATTGAATTGGCCCAAATTATGGTTGAAACCCACCCTAAGGATCCTAAATCCTGGGCGGTGCAGGCCGATTTACTTTTCCAAAACGGAGATAATAACGGAGCATTAGAAGCATATAATAAAAGTCTGGAACTTGAACCAAATCAATTTTTGGTTTGGAGCCAAACCTTCATTTTACATTCTGAAAATAACAATTGGCAAGAAGTGTTTGAAGGAACTGAAAAAGCATTGGAATACTTTCCTTCTCAACCTACAATTTATTATTTCAGGGGTATTGCAGCTCTGCAACTGAAAAAATACCAGGACGGCGTTGATGCGTTAGAAACCGGTAAAGATTTTGTGATTGACAACAATAACCTGCTTGGACAGTTTTATACAAACCTGGGAGATGGCTATCACAACCTGAACAAACATCAACTTTCGGATTCCTATTTTGAAAAGGCTTTGAAAATAAATCCAAACGATATTCTGGTTCTAAATAATTACAGTTACTACTTATCTATTCGAGGAGAAAATCTGGACAAGGCCGCAGAAATGTCCAAAAAGACAGTTGACTCGCAACCAAACTCGTCCACCTATCTTGATACCTATGCTTGGGTACTTTACAAAAAAGGAGATTATGAAGAAGCCAAGAAATGGATGAGTATGGCCATGGAAAATGATGGCGATAAAGAAGGTGTAATTGTGGAGCATTACGGTGACATACTATTTAAATTAAACGAAACCGAAGCAGCCATAAACTATTGGTTGAAAGCTAAGGAACTAGGTGGTGGTAGCAATTTACTCGAAAAAAAGATTGACTCAAAACGATTGCATGAGTAAGTCCAAAACTCCACTTCATTTTATTCTGTTTATTGTTGTTTTAGCCCTACTAACCGGCTGTAAAACGAAAAAGAAAATACAGAAGGTGGATGTTCAGGCCTTGATGGGCAAAGAAAAGTTTGAGTCCTTGGAAGACTCGCTTTATGCCAACAAATCCAACCCGGAATCCATTTCAATAAAAAGCAAGGTCTATTTTAAAACTCCTAAACTATCCGATTCATTCAAAATGCATATCCGAATGAAGAAGGACAGTATAATATGGATTTCTGCAACCTATTATAAAGTTGAAGTTGCCCGCCTCTTATTACTTCCGGATAGTGTAAAAATGATTGACCGGAAAAATGGTAAGTACTACTTGGGAGACTACCGCTACATTGAAAACCGATTTAAGGTTCCATTGAATTTTGATCTAATTCAATCCATCTTATTGGGAAATCCATTTAGACTGGACAGCGCAGTAAAAGTTCGGGCTTATACCAGTAGGGGGAACATTATTATTGCGTCACTCAACAACATTTGGTTTGACGACGGTAGTGGTGAACGTCAGTTGAAACAACAAAAGACTCAAATGTGGATTGACCCTTCAACCTATCGTGTAAAAAAAAGCAAGATTGCCGAATACAAAACCAAAAAACATTTCACCACCATGTATTCGGATACCATTATGGTTAATGGCCACGCAATCCCCAATGGCGCAGAGTATATTCTTAGAGACGACGAAGAAACGAAATTCACATCGGAGTATTTAAAAGTAGAATCCAAACCGGATATGCGGTTTCCTTTTACCATATCTTCGAAATATGAACCGATTTTTTAAGGTTTCTCTTTTCGTTGCTGTTTTTCTAAGCCTTTTAAGCTATACCTCTATTGCGCAAAAAAGTAGAAAGACCCTGGAGCGAGAGCGCTCTGAAATAACCAAACAGATTGATTACAAAAACAAGCTTTTAAAAGAAACCCGGAAAAGCAAATCGGCCTCCCTAAACCAATTATCGCTCTTGCGAAAAAAAATAGCCAACCGCGAACGATTGATTAAAACCCTTCGCAATGAAACCAAACTTATTGAAGAGCAAATAACTGATAAAAATAGAGAAATACAGTTACGAGAAGAAGAACTTCAGGCGCTTAAAGAAGAATATGCCAAGATGATTTATCACGCATATAAAACACGGAGTTCATATGACAAGTTAATGTTTGTTTTTGCCTCCGAAAGTTTTAATCAGGCTTATAAGCGGCTGAAATACCTGCAGCAGTATTCGGTTTTTAGAAAAAATCAGGCCGCTGCAATTCTGGAAGCCAAGAAGCAACTAAACGAAAATATCGTAGAGCTTGAAAATGCTAAAATTGAAAAAGAGCAGAAGATAAAGTCCATTGAAAATGAAATGCTCAATTTGGATGGCGACCGAACGGAGAAGCAGCGGGTCTTTAATAAACTGAATTCAAAAGAAAAAGAGCTTAAAAAAGAAATCAAAAAGAAGCAAAAGAAGTCCAAACAACTGCAACGAGCTATTCAAAAAATCATTAAAGAAGAAATTGCTAAAAATGCAGCCAAAGGAAAATACGGACTTACGCCAGAAGCCAAAGCACTCTCATCAAACTTTGAAAATAACAAAGGCAAATTACCCTGGCCAACAGCTAAGGGGGTAATTACTGAGTATTACGGAAAACACGAACATCCTGAGCTTAGAGGAATTTATATCGTGAACAACGGTGTGGATATAAGCACCGAAAAAGGATCTTCAGCAAGGGCAGTCTTTAAAGGTGTTGTATCTGGCGTCATTGTTTTACCAGGTATGGGTAAGGCCATTATGATAAGGCATGGAGAATATATTTCGGTCTATTCAAATCTTTCAGATGTCTTTGTTCAAAAAGGAGATCAGGTAGAACTTAAACAAGATTTGGGAGTAGCCATCACCGATAACTCTAAAGGGGTAACCGAAGTTCATTTTGAACTATGGAAAGGACAAACTACACTAAATCCTTCCGGGTGGCTCTATAAATTTAAATAGCCCCCTACCGCTTAAAATTCAGGTTAGAAAAGTGAAAATCCGGATTTGAAAGATCAATGGTAAATCCTACAACCTTTCCATCCGATAACTCAAATTTTGCGAATCCTCGGGGCAAGAATTCATCATTAAAATTAAATACAAAAGTGTCATTTTCCCAGTGGTCTAACGTTGCTGTAAAAAGTTCTTTAGCCGGTTCTAAAACCAATTGAAGTCTGGCCTTTTTTCCTTTACCCAAAACTGAAAGTGTTGCATTTCCATAATAGGAATCGGTATAAGTTCCGGCATAAGAAAGTAGCTCAACGCTTGGAGTCGTTTCCTTATTTCTAGCCTGGTTTTGTTTCTCTACCTTTTGCAATTCCAGGCTATCATACCTCGTCCCATATTTTGCAAAATCTAGGCTCCAGTCTTTGGCGTTTTTCTCTCCGGCTAGCATATCAAGAATCTCGTACATGATAGCTGTACAGACTGGACTCATATCATTAGACATAATAACAATTCCCATGTTTTTTTCCGGAATCAGAGCGACTTTAGTAATGTACCCGGGCAATCCACCTCCGTGATTTACCACTTTCATGCCCTGATAGTCCATTAAGAACCATCCCATTCCATAGCCCTTAAAATGAGTTCCATTTCGCTCGTCAAAAGCACTTACCGCCAAAGGGTTGTGTACTGACCATATTTTTTTCAGGGTGCTGGGCTGTAGCAAAGTATCGCCATGATAAATTCCATTGCTTAACAAAAACATGATCCACTTCTGCATATCTACTACATTGGAATTCATGGCAGCCGTTGCTCCGGAATTATCATAATTGAGCAAGCTTTGTGGTACACCTTTTAAATGCGGGTAAGCAATGTTTTGTCCTTCCTTGTATTTGGTGATACTGGTGTTGGTTTTAAACATGGACAATGGTTTTAGGATTCTGGTTGTAACAAAATCATCCCAGGACATTCCACTTACCTTTTCTATAACCTGGCCAGCAGTAATGTACATGATATTTTGGTATCCGTATCCAGCTCTAAAATCGTAGCTCAATGGAAGATGACGGATTCTGGTAATAATCTCATCCCTGGAATAATTGCTACCATACCACAACAAATCACCATCAAAGGTTTTTAGGCCACTTCGGTGACACATTAAATCCTCTATTGTAAACATAGAGGTAACAGCCTCATCATGAAGCTTCCAATTGGGAAGAATGTCTGTTACTTTATCACTCCATTTTATTTTTCCGTCGTCGACAAGCATGCCCATTGCCGCAGCGGTAAATGCTTTACTCAACGAAGCAATACCAAACATACTCGACGTATTAACTTTTTGGGCCTCCCCCATTTTAGTTACTCCGTATCCTTGTTGGAAAATAATCTCACCATTTTTAACTATGCCAATTGCTAGCCCTGGAATTTTGTGTTCCTTCCTTGCCTTTGACACGTTTGCATGGACCCTTCCCATATCAAGTTCCTGAGCACTAGTAAATAAGAATACCCCTAGAGCTACCGATAAAGCAAATATCTTCTTCATTTATTTAAAGTTGAGAGTTCGAAAATAGTTAAATATTAAGCTCAATTATTTGGGCTTATGTCTTGAATAAACCAATTTATACAAACTCATAATACCATTTAGTCGTTTTTAAAATTAATATCCAAGATTAAGCCCTAAATTAGTGCACTATTTTCATTTTGAAACGACTGTTTTTCATATTATTAATTGCCTTGGTTGCTTTTCCCTTTAATGGAAAATCTACTCACATAGTCGGTGGAGAAATGTATTATGAATATTTGGGCAACGGGGATTACAAAATATCTCTGGTGGTTTACAGAGATTGTTTTAATGGGATTCCTCCTTTTGATAGCCCTGCTAATATTTCGATCTACAGTGCTGGTAAACTGTACAAACTATTACACCTTTACCCTTTAACAGTTACCAATATTCCCTCAGACATTTATGATTCCTGCTATTCTGTGCCCTCCGGGGTTTGCGTAGAACGTGGATACTACGAAACCACTATTTCATTGCCCAAAAACCGCTTTGGTTATACCATCTCCTGGCAACGATGTTGTAGAAATAACTCCATTAGGAACATAATTACACCAAAAGACTGGGGCTCAACAATTACCACGAACATACCATCAAGAGATAGTGTTGCCAACAATAGTTCACCTGTCTTCAAAAACAGGCCCCCGTTGGCTATTTGCCTCGGATCTGATTTTAAATTTGATAATTCAGCCATTGATCTCGATGGTGACTCCCTGGTTTATGAATTGTGTGATGTTTTGCATGGTGGAGGTACCAATACTTTTGGCTCAGGAATTAATTCCCCAAAACCAGACACACCTTCAGCACCTCCCTACACCAAAGTGATATGGGGTACCGGATTTACCACCATTAATCCAATTGCGGCTTCAATTCCCTTCACAATTAACGACTCAAGCGGACTTCTCAAAGGCACTCCCAATCAATTGGGCCAGTATGTTTTTGGTGTTTGTGTAAGTGAATATAGAAATGGGAAGTTTGTAGGAATGACACGAAGGGAATACCAGGTTAACGTTAAAGCTTGTATTTCAAGAACGGTGGCTTCGTTATTTGCACCATCGAAGTGCAATGGTCTGGACCTGACTTTTACGAATAATAGTAAGCGTGCCAATACCTTTTTATGGGATTTTGGTGTCTCCGGCACTAGTCTGGATACAAGTACCCTGTTTACGGGGCATTATGTATTTCCGGATTCAGGAACTTATAATATCCGACTAATTGCTAATCCGGGATGGGGATGTGCCGATACATTTACCAAAGAAATTACTATCTATCATAGTCTTGAAGCGGATATACAGAACATTCCTGGAAAGTGTATTTCTGATCCCGTATTTGACTTTTATGCAGCAGGTAAATTTCAAAACTATACAGACATCAAATGGACTTTTGGGGGAGCAAGCCCTGATTCCAGCAACATAAAAAACCCAAAAGATATAACGTTTTCAGATACAGGCAGGTATAAAATCACTTTAAGAATGGAACATAAAGGATGTACGTCGAGCGTTACCAAATATGCCATTGTATATCCTAATCTGGAGCCCAACTTTTTTATAAGAAACAATCGAGGTTGTACCCCACTCCAGGTTCAATTGGAAGATCGAAGTAAAGCCTGGACAGATGTGCAGACCATTTGGAAAGTAGATAACAGGACTTATTACGATTCGATTGAGCGATTTACGTTTACCGAGCCTGGAGAGTATATTATTGAACATATAGCCTATACTACCGATGGTTGTAAGGATACTTTGCCATCGCAGTTTAAAATTATCGATGTTTATTCCGGGCCGATTGCTGGCTTTGATATCTCGGAAAATAAGGTGAGCATATTTAACGCAGAGGTGTCTGTAATTGACAAATCGTATAACCGGGGAAATTGCCTGCTGTATTTTGGTGATGAGAAATTAACTGCCGATTGCAACAGTAAGCATACATTTAGTAAGCCTGGGAAATTTAAAGTCAGTCAAATTGTAAAAAATAGCAACGGGTGCATTGACACAGCATCAACTTACGTAGAAGTTGAAAATGAATTTGCCTTTTTTATTCCTTCAACCTTTACTCCTAATCGAGATGGACTCAATGAAGTCTATAAGCCAATTCTGATAGGGGTTAAGGAAATTGAGTTTACCATTTATGATCGATGGGGAGCCGTGGTTTTTCATACCACGGACTTAAATGGTGGATGGGATGGCCGAAAGAAAGATAAAGGTGATGCCCCAATAGGTACCTATGTGTATAAAATTAGGGCAAAGGATTTTCTGAACGAATTCCACTTTTATTCCAACAACGTTTACCTGGTAAGATAGTTTGTACTCCTTTAGATGTTAAAAAAATAGAAGGGGGCAACATGCATTGAGGGTTTAAGTTTCTCATTTTTGAGAATTAAGCATCCAAATTGTCGAGCACTTTAAAAAGACTTGCGGGACAAACCGCAATTTATGGCCTAAGTAGCATTCTAGGACGATTTCTAAACTACTTACTTACACCACTGCATACTGGCAAGGAGGTCTTTACCGTGGCCCAATATGGAATCATTACTGAAATGTATTCTTATGTGGCCTTCCTGGTGATTCTACTTACCTATGGAATGGAAACCGCTTATTTCCGTTACGCCAATAAAAACAAGGAAAAAGAAGTAAATGTATTTACGACCGTAGTTAGGAGCGTATTTACAACATCGTTGTTATTTATTAGCCTAGCCATTGTATTCCGACAGTCGCTTGCCGATGTTATGAAATATCCCAACCACAGTGAATACATCGTTTGGTTTGCAATCATTGTGGGAATGGATGCCCTTTCTTCTATTCCGATGGCAAGACTTAGAAGCCTAAATATGCCCTTAAAGTTTGCTTCTGTTAATCTGGCAAATGTTGGGGTAAACATTGGTCTCAATCTCTTTTTTCTTGCCTATTGCATGCCTTTATACAAGAGTGGAAATATCAACTGGATTGTCGATACATTTTACGATCCTGACATTGGTGTAGGATATGTGTTTATCGCCAATTTGGTTGCCAGCCTGGTTAAAATAGCACTCCTTCTTCCCTGGCTGGTAAAGCTTCCTGGTAAGTTTGATAACCGCCTATGGCAGGGAATGATTGTTTATGCTTTACCGTTGCTTATAGCTGGTTTGGCCGGAATAATAAATGAGACACTTGATCGAATTTTAATCAAGTACCTGCTTTTTAATCAACTGGGTGAAGAGGCTACCATGACTCAACTTGGGATTTATGGTGCCTGTTATAAGGTTAGTATTATTATTACGCTTTTTATCCAGGCCTATCGCTATGCGGCCGAACCTTTCTTCTTTTCACAGGAGAAAGAAAAAGGCTCCAAGAATACTTACGCACTCATCATGAATTATTTTGTGATAGTTTGCTCCACCATTTTTCTTGGCGTAATGTTATTTATTGACTTGATAAAACATTTTATCCCTAACGATCAGTTTTGGGTCGGTTTAAAAATTGTTCCCGTACTGCTAATGGCCAATGTATGCTTGGGTATCTACTATAACCAGTCTATCTGGTACAAACTGAGTGATAAAACTAAGTATGGAGCATTCATTGCTATTGGAGGCGCATTAATTACAATCTGCCTAAACATAATTCTCATTCCTATTTATGGATATGTTGGTTCGGCCTGGGTAACTTTAATTGTATATGCCTCCATGGTAGTTTCTTCTTATATCCTCGGGCAAAAACATTACCCAATTCCATATAACGTACCTAAAGTCTTAGGATACCTAACACTTTCTCTTTTACTCTACCTAGGTGGTGTTGAGCTACAAACCACGTTCCCTGCACTACACTGGGTAATTGCAGCATTTATAACACTAGGCTTTGCACTTGCGCTGGTATTCATCGAAAAAAAATCAAAAAACAATTTGTTACCTCAATGAAAATTAAAGTGATTAACAAAGGCAGACACCCATTGCCTCAATATGCTACAGAAAATGCTGCTGGTTTAGATCTTAAGGCAAACATTGATTCCGAAATCAACTTGGGCTCACTCGAAAGAGTAATTATTCCTACAGGAATATTTCTGGAATTGCCTCCAGGGTTCGAAGCTCAGGTTCGTCCGAGAAGTGGATTGGCCGCAAAACATGGAATCACAGTATTGAACTCTCCCGGAACTATCGATGCCGATTATCGAGGTGAAGTTGGAGTTATACTGGTTAATTGCAGCAAGGAATCATTTCGAATTGAAGATGGTGAGCGAATTGCCCAATTGGTAGTGGCAAAGTATGAACAGATTGAATGGCAACAGGTGGAAGAACTATCTGACACTGCTCGTGGAGCTGGTGGGTTTGGACACACCGGTAAGTCCTGATTCGAATAATTGTTTAGATTTGAGAGCTAATTAATCATAGAACTGCGATGAATAAATTATTTTTTGCCTTGGCATTTGTTTCAATCGGATTTTTTTCCTCTTGTGATAAATGTAAAGATGCCGATTGTAAAAATGGTGCAACCTGTGAAAAAAAGGTTGGAGATTGTAATTGTGCCCAATTCTATAGTGGTACAAAATGTGAATCTCAAGTAAGAAATTCCTATGTAGGAAAATACATAGGTACTAGTGTTCAAAGTGTTACCGTTGGTGGAAATACTGATAATGAAACCTCTCCTGATACAATAGAAGTCTCAATTTCAGGGACCGATCCAAGTATGTTGGTTGTGAAGGGTGATGGTACAGCTGCAGATCCGGATGTACCAGTAACCTTAACAAGCAACACCAACTATAAGGTTAATGCTACTTTTAATGAAGGTAGCGGAAATGTTACTATGAATGGTACCGGCACCTTCTCAAGTACTACCCTCACACTTAATGCAACTTTTTCCGGAACCGTATTAGGGAATACTTTAACCGGTACCTTAACATTTACAGGAACAAAACAGTAAATTAGTAAACAAATAAAAATACAACTATGAATAAATTATTTTTAGCCTTAGCAGTAATATCCTTAGGATTTTTCTCGTCTTGTAATAAGTGTAAAGACAAAACTTGTTTAAACAGCGCATCTTGTGATAAGAAAACAGGAGATTGTAGTGACGTATGTCTAAATGGTGGAACCAGTAGCACGGCTAATGGAGCATGCTCTTGTACCGAATTTTATGATGGTGCAGTATGCGATAATGAAATTAGAAATGACCTTGCAGGAAGCTATTCGGGTACGTTAGAATTTGACAAGGATGCTTACGGAACAGTTACTACAATTTCAAATCATGGAACAGATGCCACCGGACAGGCCTTTAGTATGGTGTCAACATTCCCGGGTAACGAAACCATGACTATCTCAATTAAAGGAGTACTTACAGCGAAAGATTCAATAACAATCACAGAGGAGTTAATTCCAATCTCAATTCCTACGTATCCTCAAGTTACGCATGCTAGAATTACTGGTAATGGATTTTATTCAAATGGCAAATTTGAAATTTCTTTTAATATGGTTACCAGTCCAACTGTCATACCAGTTGGCGTTTCAGTTTTTAAAGGAATTAAATAATAGGCGTTTTTTGGTTTAAATCCCCGCAATGCGGGGGTTTTTTTGAGTATTGTAGAATAAGCATTGTCATTCCTGTGTAGCGAAGCGGAAACAGGAATCTCAAACATAATATTCGGAATTACTTCGGTTGCAGGAATGAGGAAACCCAATGGATTATTCCAGTTTTCCACATTATTCTACAACACCGTGTTTTTTTCTCAATGATTTCAAAAAAGGACATAGAATTAGCTGCTACCAGAATTAAACCCTATGTGCATAATACACCTGTATTAAGCTCCTCCCAGCTAAATTCCCTCCTCGATTCGGAGGTCTATTTTAAATGTGAGAATTTTCAGAAAGTAGGAGCCTTTAAGGCACGCGGGGCCTTCAATTTTGCCCTCCAAACTCCAGAATCGTTAAGAAGCAAGGGATTATGTACGCATAGTTCCGGTAATCATGCTCAGGCTGTAGCATTAGCAGCTAAAACCCTTGGTACCACAGCTTACATTGTTATGCCCAAAAATGCACCCCTGGTTAAAATTGATGCCGTTAAGTCCTACGGAGCTAAAATTACTTTTTGCGAACCCAATCTAAAAGCCAGAGAAACAACTTTAAACAATATCCAAACGGAAACAAATGCCGTATTCGTTCCTCCTTACGATCATGAATTTATTATTACCGGACAAGCAACTGCCGCAAAAGAATTAGTGGAATCATATCCCGGTTTAGACACCATCATTTGCCCGGTAGGTGGCGGCGGTCTATTGGCGGGGACGGCGCTTTCTGCCCTTCTCTTTGGGAACA
>CEQS01163029.1_pt1 | contig 12417 bp, 13 predicted proteins | sample 530981 | NCBI WGS metagenome assembly CEQS01 (sample SAMEA2621176, study PRJEB7988) | marine metagenome | biome: marine biome (ENVO:00000447); feature: mesopelagic zone (ENVO:00000213); material: "saline water (ENVO:00002010), including plankton (ENVO:xxxxxxxx)" | depth 800 m
GGATTGCATTTTGGCGCAAAACTGGCCAACCTGGAACACGTTCATCATGGCAAGCAATCCAAACTTCACTTTATAGGCGAAATAGACCCTATATATGAAGGAATTCCGAATGAAAGCAACATTGGGCACTATCATTCCTGGGTCATTGAAAAAACCAGCTTACCCAATTCAATTGAAGTTACTGCAACCAGTCTTGGCGAGGAAATTATGTCGATCAAACACAAAGATCTTCCCGTTTGGGGCGTTCAGTTCCATCCTGAATCAATATTGACCGAACACGGGTTAAAAATGATTGCAAACTGGATCAATATTGACCAAAATGGATGCTAGCAATTTCTCTGAGCTTCTCACATCTGAGTTAGGACAAGAATGTATTGTGTCGGGTACCGCTCCAGTTCACGGAGGGGATATAAATGCATGCAGCAAACTGACCACCAACCTGGGACTTTATTTCGTAAAGCAAAATAGCGGACATAGTTATCCTAATATGTTTCGCAATGAAGCCAATGGGCTAAAAGCACTCTCCACATCCTCATTTAAAATTCCACAAGTAATTTTGGCAGGAGATGATTTCCTGGTCCTGGAATGGTTGGAAAAAGAAAAACCATCTTCAACTTTCTGGACCCAATTCGGACAATCGCTTGCCAAAATGCATCAAATACAGGACTCCCAATTTGGCTTTGAAGAAGACAACTATATTGGAAGTTTAACTCAGTCAAACGCTCGCAAAAATGATTGGGCTAGCTTTTTTATTGAAAATAGAATTGAGATACAGGTTAAGCTAGCCGTAGATCGTGGGCAACTGTCCAAACATCTGCTTGGTAAATTTGAGCAACTCTATTCAAGGGTTGAACATTGGTTCCCGGTTGAAAAACCTTCTCTGCTACATGGTGACCTCTGGGGAGGTAATGCAATGTGTTCATTAGAAGATAAGCCAACACTGTTTGACCCTGCAGTTTATTACGGTCATCGAGAAATGGACTTAGCCATGACCAAATTGTTTGGCGGCTTTTCTGCTGAAATGTATCGAGCGTATGATCGTGTATTCCCCCTTGAAAAAGGATTTGAAGAACGGGTAAATCTTTGCAATTTGTATCCACTGCTGGTTCATGTTAACCTCTTTGGAGGAGGTTATGCATACCAGGTTGAACAGATTTTGAAACGATTTATTTAGAACCTGATTCGAATAGAATCCCCTCAGCTTCATTTATGAAGAGCACCACCTTACCAAACTCAGCAAAACTTTTTAGGTTGAAACACATTTCCTTAGTTTGAATTTCGTCACAGCTGCCCGTTTCAGTATAACCCAATTTTAACTGAGCTTGCCCCGGATAGCTTTTCTTAAGCATATTATTCCAGACCAAATCAAGCTCATCATAAGTACACCCACTAAAATTGATTTTTAAATACAATAGGTTTCCTTCTATTCGGCTTTCGACTATACTTACTGGCTGATGCTGAATCTTCTCATACAATTCCGCATCTAAAATCACATCCAAGCATAGATTTTCTTCACCTGACCCAACTACTTCAACAGCTGGTTCGGCTGTTTCCTCTTTGGCTACTTTTTCAGACCCTTTACAACCACCAAGTAACAAGCTAAGGGTAAACAACATCATACAATACCTCATTGAACTACCAATTTTTGTTTTCTCATCCAATTGTCTCCTTCACAATAAACCACATATACACCTTTTCCCCAGTCAGAAACGTCTACAGTTACAGACTCCTCTGATGAAATCCGATCAAGTATTTTATTGCCTAACACATTGTATACCATTAAATGAAAACCGGACTTGCCTTCCAATGAAACCGTTACCTCTTCGCTTGCCGGATTGGGGAAAAGCTGAATTAAGTCCTCCGTTTTTGTAACCGGCTCCCTGGTAAGAGGCAACTCACTGCATGGCCAATTAATTCCATCAATTGTTCTGGCATTTGCCTTTCCAAAATCTAACCAATACAACAGGTTTTCTGTTGAATCACCTAAATTCCAGTGATAAGCTGCTGAAAGTTTTCCAAAATAATCCGGATTAAAAGGTCCCTTTCCGTTACCCTCTTCACACGCCGAAGAGCCTCCTGTTAATTGGCCTACCACTCGTTTATCCTGGTTCCACATTGCAGCCCCGGAACTTCCTCCTTCTGATACTCCAAAGCCATTACTGGTCTTTGACCATATAACCTTCCAATGTGTATCCCTTCCAAAATTGGCATTCCATTCTGATGATTCAACCTGTCTGGTGTAAGTCGAAATTTTCTTTATGTCACCGGCAGGGTGGTGAATCATAACACCGCTTGTTGAAGCCAATCCATTTCTATCCCATCCTGCATAGTGAGGGTTATAGATCTGAGGAATATTATCGTTAAGCCGAAGAAGCAAAAAATCCGGATCACCATCTCCTCCATTTTTACTTGAAGCTTTACGGGTACAACCTGTCAATTTAACCTTGGTCACACTATTCTCATTACTAGGGTTTCTACACTTGGTGGATTCATAATTAAAATAAAACTCCCAATTGGCATACTCCGATTCTTCAGCTACTCCACCATCCTTAAGATGTCGACAGTGATCAGCGGTAAGAATATACGGTGTACAATCCTGAAATGTATTGTTTAATATAGTTCCCGAACACCATCCTTCGTACCCTCCAAAAACCATTTTTATTCGAACTACAGCATTTTTTTGTGTTTGCCAATCATCTCCTTCCTTGCAAGCAGTATTTACCTGACAATCATCGGAATCGCCAAAATCTCTGCTTCCCCTAGCAATCAATGACGGGTCTTTTTGGTATCCCAAATTATTGATTTTCATCGAGGGTAACAACCGAGTGCCGTGTGGAATAAAAACTTCCAGGATTAAATCTTCACCTGAAATAGTTCCCGAACCAAATCCATTTTCCTTTTTGTTATCGGTGAAGGTGAAAGGGCCAATAATTTCAGTTTTTTCCTCATCGTACGCATAAAACTTACAGCCCATTGGTAAAAAAAAGTCATCAAAATATGCTGCCAGCCCGGTAGCACCATTTGAGTGGATGGTTAGTTTCCCAATTCTATTTTCATACTTGTCGTAAGTCCATTCTGCCTCACGCATAAGGTCTATTTCAACGGGAATAAGCTTTCCAATGGGATAAACAACATTTTGATTAATGCTTCTTTGTTGAATCTCTTTCAGCTCATTTAATTCAGCTTGCGAAATATTTATTTCAATCTGTTTTGCCACCATATCTGAGTGGATCTGTTGCACTTTTTCGTGGGTCAATTGCGAATGAAGTCCTGTGACAAAGAGTAAAAACAGAATTATAATGGGTATTCTCATTATCTAAGATTTCGTGTAAAAATAACTTGTTTTCATTGAACCTATCATTCCGTTTTGGAATTTGAGTCTATTACAATGCCAATCAGTACAGCAATTTTATCTTTGCCCGAAATATTCAGAATATGGAAGGTCGAATAAACTCACAGAATGCTCCTAAAGCGGTTGGACTATACCCTCATGCACGTAAAGTTGGAAGCCTGCTTTTCTTAAGCGGCGTTGGTCCGCGGGTTGCAGGAAGTGGAACCCATGATAGTCAGGTTCCCGGGTTGAAACTTGACCACAATGGAAACTTCGAGTCTTTTAATTTTGAAGCTCAGGTACATAGTGTTTTTGCTAATGTAAAAGCAGTTTTGGAGGAAGCCGGAAGCGGATGGGAGAACCTGGTAGACGTAACTGTATTTCTGGTAGATATGAAAAGGGATTTTAAAACCTTTAACCGAATTTATGCTGAGTATTTCAAAGACAACCAACCTTGCAGAACTACGGTTGCCATAAATTCACTGCCTACTCCAATTGCCATTGAATTGAAGTGTATTGCTACGGTTTAGGTTTTGAATCGTTAACTTCTTCTTCAAATAGTATTTCCTGAATTTTCTTCGGAAGGGTTAACGAGCGGTCCCGGTTAGTAAGTACAATAATGGTTCTACGAGAATTCAAATACCTCATAAAACAGGTTTTGAATCCATTCCACCAACCATAATGAAACACCAACCTGTCTTTTTCAAAGGGACTAATTCTCCAACCAAACCCATAGTTGACCCGATTGCTTTTTTTCTCAGGAGAACCTGGCGCAAAGGCCTCTTCCAGAATACTGTCAGCGATAAAGGACTTGTCATATAAAGCCTGATCGAACTTAAGCAAATCATACACCGAGGAATACACACCCTTATCTCCAACTACTCCATTTATATAATTGTTGTAAGCATTAACCGACCGGGGACGTCGGTATATGTGGCCGGTTACCGAACACGGAATATCCGCTGAATCTTTTCCATTAAAAACCCGTGTGTCATACATTTCCAATGGCTCGAATATGCTGTCGCGGCAGAAGGTTTGGAACGTTGAATTGGACACCTTTTCTACAATAAGAGCTAGGTAGGCATAATTCGAATTTTGATAGTTGAATTTATAATTGGAAGGATAATATGGTTCAGGGCAATGAGCAACCATCAGGTCGTGCATTTCCTCATTGGTCATCATAGTGTCCCGTGGCCAGAATTCGTCACTAACTACCATATAACGAGGAATCCCGCTCCTATGATTAAGCAGGTTTCTAATGGTTACATCTTTATATGGGAATAGTGGAAGGTAATTGGTAACCGTATCGTCAAAACTTAGCTGGCCACTTTGTTTCAACAACATAATGGCTGTGGCCGTAAACATTTTAGAAACACTGGCTAATTGAAAAACCGAATAATCATTTAGCTTTTCCTTTCTTTTATAATTAGCATATCCATTAGAATTGACATAAATGACATTTCCATAATCAGCAACCAAAACCACTCCATTGAACAAGCCCTTACGACTTTGTTGGTCGACCAGTTTTTTAATCTTTTCAACTTTGGGCTCTAATTCCGGAGGAATTACATAGATGGTTTCAGGGATAGGGTCACCAGAAGAATTACTCCCTTTCCCTAAATCACATGACCAACAACAGAGTATAAAAAAAAGGCCTAAAAGACCTTTCAAATAATTCATTCTCTAGTCTTTGATCCTATACCAATACTGGGTTCTAAAAATAAAGGCGACGTAGCCACGAACATAGAGTTTATCAGGTTCTCCATCTTCGATCCACATTTTACAATCGTAGTAGCTTCCTTTATTGGGATCTAAAATGGTACCGTCGTCCCATTCATCCTCATCCCATTCCATATCTTTTACTATTACCATCCCCAGAATGGGTTTGTCTTTATTATGGTCTTCGCATTTATCGCACTTGGCGTCTTGTTTATCAGGATTGAGAATCGTTACTACCTTTCCTTCCAGATTGCCATCTTTGTTTTTATACAATTCTACAATCGACTTTTCTTTACCAGTTTCGTCGTCAATGGTTTTCCATTTACCAAGTACGTCATCAGCATTCTGCGAAAACGCTGAAACACAAATCATTACCGAAGCTGCGAGGAGAGAGTATATCTTAATCATTGTTAATTTGTTTCTTCAAAAATAACCTTTTCAATTGTGTGGCGTTTATTATGTAACTAATTCAAACAGTTAAAAAATGCAGCGGGGCGTGACGTTGAATTTCATAAGCAGATTTTGGGTGTATAATTGTTGAGAAGTGAAGATGGAGCCCCGCTCTTTTTATTCCTAGTTAACCGGAGAAAATCGATACTTATAAAAAATCTGTCCAATGGTTTTTCGAATATCGTCTCCATGATCAATTTTGTTTTCATCGATCGTCTTTTTTCCAACCCCTTGCCAAACCAACTTATTTTCCTTTGAGTCCACCAGGTCTATAATCAATGTACCTTCCGTAAACTCAACCACATTTATATCGGTATAGCCGGTTCCATAACCATAGTAAGGACCATAATAATATGGGCTTCCCCCGTAATATCCATAATTGGTAGTCCTAACTTCCTGCTTGGTATCAACTTTTACGTAAAACGAAATCCACAAATCGGGATTTGCCGATTCTATGTATCCCTTCTGTGTCATTTGTTCCCGAATATTAGTAACAATATGATTCAGATTTCTTTTGTTAATTCTTTCGGGGTCAACTGCTCCAACACCTACCTCATGGGTTTTGATATTAAAGGTTTTGTATTTTCCAAAATCAACTGTTTTATCGTAATCGGTAACAACCGAAACAGAGCTACACGAATAAAAGGTAAAAGCAACAATAAAAATGGCCAGGTATCTCATCTGTTTTAATTTGATGGCAAGTATACAAAAGTCTGGCTCCTTTGTGAGATAATACGAAGTATTTCGAATTGTTCCAATAAGAATTATTTCATCACAATTTGAAAAATATGATGCAGAATTAACCATATTTTTGGCGCTCTTTTGAACATTTAAAACAATCTGTGAAGGGTTAATCACTCACATTCAGAACAAAGATTACATAAAATGAAATTTGGAACTAAAGCCATACATGGTGGCTTATCACATGATGCTGCAACAGGAGCGATAATGACTCCAATTTATCAAACTTCAACCTATGCACAGTCCGAACCTGGTGCTCATAAGGGTTACGAATATTCTCGTACTCAAAACCCTACCCGACATGCATTGGAAAAGAACCTTGCTTCCATTGAAAATGGCAAACATGGACTTTGTTTTGGAAGTGGGTTAGCCGCTATTGATGCAGTTATTAAACTTTTAAATCCCGGTGACGAGGTTATATCAACAAGTGACCTTTACGGAGGAACTTACCGGATTTACACCCAGATATTCGAAAAATATGGAATTAAATTCCACTTTACCGACATGTCGAATTTTGACAATCTTGACCACCTTGCAAATGAGAACACGAAGTTAATCTGGGTTGAAACACCAACTAATCCCATGTTGAATATCATCGACATAGAAGCAGCTGCGGCTTTTGCGAAAAAGCACAATTGCCTGCTGGGCGTGGATAATACGTTTGCCAGCCCATACTTACAAAACCCATTAGACATGGGCGCCGATATTGTTATGCATTCAGCCACAAAATACTTGGGTGGACACAGTGATGTGGTAATGGGAGCTCTTATTCTAAATAATGATGGATTGGCTGAACAACTTTATTTCATTCAAAACAGCTCCGGAGCAGTTTGTGGTCCAATGGATTCATTTCTGGTACTACGTGGAATTAAAACACTTCATTTACGAATGCAACGGCACTGCGAAAATGGAAAAAAGGTAGCAGAATTTCTGCAAGCTCATCCCGTTGTGGATAAAGTATACTGGCCAGGATTCTCAGATCACCCCAATCACTACGTGGCTAAAAAACAAATGCGGGATTTTGGCGGAATGATGTCTTTTACCACGGTAGATGATAATTTTGAGAAAGCAAAAAGGTTTGTGTCGAACGTAAAGGTATTTGTACTTGCTGAAAGCCTGGGAGGTGTTGAATCCCTATGTGGCCATCCGGCTTCAATGACCCATGCTGCCATACCTAAAGAAGAAAGAGAAAAGACAGGGGTAAAAGATTCATTGGTTCGATTAAGTGTTGGGGTTGAAAACATTGATGACCTTCTTGACGACCTGGCACAAGCACTAGAAGTTTAGATTATGAACATATATTATATAACCGGAACATCCCGAGGCCTGGGTTTAGCTTTTGCAGAAGAGATTCTAAAAGACGAAAACAACCTGGTAATTGGTATTGGGCGTCAATGCGAAATTGAACATGCCAATTATTCTCATAAACGATTAGATCTTGCAGATACTGTTGAAGTTGCGAAGTTTCGGTTTGGTCAGCACCAAAAGGCGGATAAGGTTGTTCTAATTAATAATGCAGGTACTCTTGGCGAAATAAAGTACGTTGGTGGACTCGACAACAAGGAGTTGGTCAATGCATTGCACATCAATTTAGTTTCACCTTGTGTTCTTATGAATAATTTTCTCACTGCTTATAGAAATGAACAAAATCTTGAAAAGGTGATTCTAAATATAAGCTCTGGTGCTGCTGTAAATCCTTATGATGGTTGGAGTGCTTATTGCACCAGTAAGGCAGGGCTTAATATGTTTAGCGAGGTAATTAGTTCGGAAAAGGAAATTGCTAAAATCAGGGGCTTAAAAATATTTAGTATAGCTCCTGGCGTTATTGAAACCGCTATGCAAGACCAAATTCGTACGGCAGACAAAAAAGATTTTAATCAGGTTGATCGTTTTGTCGAGCTCAAAAATGAAGGTGGGTTACAATCTCCCACAGAAACTGCGGTTAGGTTGCTGGCAATGATTGAAAATTCCCGTTCGAACGAAGTCTATCAGGATTTGAGAAACGCATAATCGATGCAAGTTTCTGATCGCGGTATACTCTTGCACAAGGTTAAATACGGTGACTCCGGACTCATTCTAAAAATGTATACAAAAGGGCATGGCAGCATGTCCTTTATTATTCAAGGCCTTAAGGGAAAAAACAAATCAATATCAACCATGATGCATCCTTTCGCGGAGCTGGATCTGGTTTTTCTGGATAAAAGCAAGAGCGAATTAAAGCGGATTAAGGAGGTTCAGATTCATAGTCCGTTTCATTCCATTCGAAACGATCTAAACAGAACTGGCCTGGCCTTCTTTCTGTCTGAGGTTCTTCTAAAATGCCTCAGAGAAAATGAATCCAATGCATCACTTTATAGTTTCGTTCGCAACTCAATTGATTTGCTAAATACAACTACCAGAATTGGGAATTTTCATCTGGTATTTATGCTTCGATTGACACAATTTCTGGGTTGCTACCCCTTAGGATCTTTTAATGGGCGTGAATTTCTTGATCTTCAGGAAGGGTTATTCACCAGAATTCGCCCCGTTCACATTTATTACGTTGAGCAGCAAACTGCCAAACACATTGGTAAAATAATATTAGATGGATACGACTTCCTGGATGAAAAAATAAATGGTGAGGATAGAAATGATGTTTTGGAAGCGCTTATCAAGTATTTTCAAATCCATATCGATGGCTTTGGTACACTAAAATCATTAAAAGTACTTCAGGAGTTAAATGATTGACGTCAGGCATCTTTAGGAATGCTAATAGAGTGGATTACTCCCTGTACTTCTCTAAGGTATTCCCTTTTATTAAATTGAGGAGCATACACGTATCCGTATGCATATACAACCCTATCTGATTTCTCATCTAAGAATACCAACAAATAGATAGGCCCGCCCATTGCATTGTTTTCCATTCTCCAAAGACCTCGATACTCCTTTCCAAACTGGTCTTTAAAATTAATTTCAGTGCCCTGAGGAACTATATACCTAAAATTCAATTGCATATATTGGTTTTCTCCGGGGCCCGGTAAGTTTACCTTTAACACAGAATCAACTACATGGTAAATGTTGCTATCTGCAAAATTGGATTCATCGGTATAGGGCAATGAGAACAGTAGAATTCCTTGGCTAATCTGGTGTCGAAACCCACCTTTGTCCCGCTCACGCTCCAGCCTTAGCCATGACACACCTTCTTTGTAGTTTTCAATGATCATGTCCTTTTGAGTAGTTATAGTCAACTGCTGCTGATCACCAATTTCCTGATTCAAGGTCTTACTTCCAAATTTTTTATTCCTGAGGTAATGCCTGTTTACTTCAGCCGACGCAAAAATCTCTGCTGCTCTAGGCGCATGTTCTCTGACTGTGTTCAGTAATCTGGCACTATTCTTCGCAGATAATGTGATAACGATTTGCCCCCTCGACCATTTGCTTTTTTCCAGGGTAATAGGCCTCACTGTATTTGAGTCAATTGAAACAATGCAAATATTCCTGTGGGTTTGAAGTACGCTTTTAAACTTTTGCGGAGTTACATGAATAATGTTGAATTGCCTCTCGTCCTGCGGAAGCCCATATTGCATTGCACCTAAGTAGTTATAAATAGAATCTCCCAGTGGGCTTTTCCAAATGGAATTTGGAACTACAACCAGCAGTTCACCAAATCCACCCGCATAGCCTGGCAAACTTGATTGGGGTTCCTCACACGAGCTGTGAAACAGGCTTAAAGCAAGCCAGAGGACTCCCATCTTTAGAATTGAACTCACTATGACTTTTTACTGATTATGATTTTATCGCCCGGTTTGAGGTTTTTAGCGTTTAGGTTGTTATTCAACAGCTTAAGTTCCTTTGTGCTAATTCCTTTTGCCTTGGCAATATCCCAAAGGGTATCGCCTTTTTGGATTTTGTAATAAACAAACTGGTCAGACTCTTCAGTATTCTTTTTTAGGTCTACTGCTTTCTTTTTTGCAACTGGTGCCGAGCCTCGGCTATATATCGTTAATCGCTGACCCACTCTTAAATTATCACTCCTAAGACCGTTCCAACTTTTTATATTCCTAACCGATACACCATAGCGATTCGCTATTTTGCCCAAATAATCTCCATTTCTGACACGATAAATTTCTACTTGCTCCTGAGCAGCTAATACTTCTTCAGAATGATCTATCGGCTCGGCATATTGTTCCGTAATTCTTTTTTCGTTAACTAAATAAAGAGCCAATTCACCTTTAGGCAATCGCAAAGTGTGCGATTTAGAATCTTTAGGGATAACTCCTCTTTTATACTCTGGGTTTAAATATTGGATTTGCTCAGCCGATAAATCCAATACATCGGCTAAATGTTTAAAGCTTATTCGATTGGTTACATGTATTGTATCGGTCTCGTAAAACGTTATCGGTTGATTCCTGGGGTAAATATTGTGTTCTGCTCCATAATTAAAGATGTAATTAACCGCAATAAAGGCAGGAACATACCCACGGGTTTCTCTTGGTAGGTATGGATATATTTCCCAATAGTCCTTTTTACCTCCGGACCTTCGAATTGCCTTGTTCACATTGCCAGGACCACAATTATACGCGGCAAGAGCCAAATTCCAATCGTCATAAATACCATTCAGGTAACTTAAATAGGCACAAGCCGCCCTAGTCGATTTATAGGGATCGTTTCTTTCATCAAAGTACGAATTGACGGTTAGACCATAAAGCCTTCCTGTTGTATACATAAACTGCCATAACCCTTTAGCTCCGGCTCTGGAGCGCGCTGTAGGATTTAAAGCTGACTCAACTACAGCCAAATATTTAAGCTCATAAGGCATGTCATTTTCGTCCAGAATTTCCTCAATGAGTGGAAAATAGAGTTGTGAAAGCCCCATTGTCTTACTGGTTAATTCTCTTCTTTTAACCGCATAAAGGTTCACAAAAGCATGAACTCGCTTATTATAACCCAAAGCAAATGGTGTTTGCTCATTCAATATGGCCAATCTTGATTTTAGGGTAGAGTCATCTACAATAGGAATTGAATCGTGGGGCAAGTTATACGTGTTTAACTCAGTGCTGTCGGTGTAGCCTTTATTAAAATCTTTCATCAACTGGGTAATCATGTCTTCGACATGAGCCACATACTCGACATCTGGCTGCAATTGAAGTTCGGCTTTGACTAAACTGTCTTTTTTAACCGTGTCTTTTTCACCTGCATACCCAACTAAACAAAGGCTCAATAACCCTATCAGTAATCCACTTTTCACACTTATCTTCATCCTATTATACTTGCTAACCTACAAATGTCGAGATTATTGTACGAGCCTTTTGTTTAACAGTGTTACATTTCTACACCAAAATTTGTTAATTAGTAGCCAAATAAATTCATGATGAATAAGATCTATATCGTTGTTGTATTCCTCCTACTTATTGGTTGCAAAGAAGAACTTACTGAAAAACCCGTGAAGATGTTTCCAAATGGAACGGTTGAAGAAAAACATTTTCTGGACACCGAGGGTACAGTGAAGAAAACCATCCAATATTATAAAAATGGAAACATTAAAATTGAAGGGGAATTCAACGATGACGGTAAGCGAGAAGGTATGTGGAAATCGTATTACGAAAACGGCCAACCATGGAGCATTGGCGAATACCAGAATGGTAAACAACACGGAATTAACCGGGTCTATTTCCCAAATGGCTCGGTCAGGTATGAAGGAAACTGGGAGAATGATTTAAAAACCGGCACATGGAATTTCTATGATGAAAAAGGGGGGTTGGTAAAGTCAGAAGATAATTCAATGAGTAAGTAACGTCAAGTACCCAACCGACTGTATAATAGAATGTATTAGGTATTAATAAATTGCTACTTTTACGCGCTATTAAAAATAAACAAAAACATTATGAAAAAATTTAATACTATTCTATTATCGCTAACGATGTTGTTAGCTGTTAACCTCTCGGCTCAGAATTTTGACATTGAGATCACTGAGGTTAAGGTTCCAAAAAATAATGCAAGTTATATTACTGGTCTGGTACCAAGAATTACTCTTCAGTTTACTATTAAAAATAACAGTACTCAAAACCTTGCCGGTGCTGATGTAGCAAATTTGAAAATTGCTATTTTTTCAAACGGTACGCAGGTTGGTAATGATGTTGGTGTTAACTCTAGCTTTACTCTAGCTGCTGGAGCAAGTTCTGATTTATTCTTACAGA
>CEQS01074107.1_pt1 | contig 12364 bp, 6 predicted proteins | sample 530981 | NCBI WGS metagenome assembly CEQS01 (sample SAMEA2621176, study PRJEB7988) | marine metagenome | biome: marine biome (ENVO:00000447); feature: mesopelagic zone (ENVO:00000213); material: "saline water (ENVO:00002010), including plankton (ENVO:xxxxxxxx)" | depth 800 m
TTGTTTTTAAAACCAAAGTTGGGTGTAAGCCGGGTTCCTAGTTCCCAGCTGGCATCCACTACAGTTCCGGAATTGTATCCTGTAATCAGATGGGCGTTCAACCGTGTAAACAGGGAAAATGAGAATGTATTTGTCTGGAAGATTTTTCCGCCCCCAAAGGAAAGGGTAGGAGAGAAGTAGCCCCTGGAAGTTCCTTTTTTGGTAGAAGTAACATTTCCATTGGCATCGGTAATATAGGTTTCACCCCTGTTGAATTTGCGCAAATAACCGGCAGCAATGGCCACTTCGGTGTAGTACAACTTGGTATTATACCTTCTCCAGCCTGCCTCCAGATTGAATTGAAAGGCAGAATGTGATTTCGGGTGAACATAATAACTCAAATTGGGTTGAACGTAGAGCAGTTTACGAATGACTTTGGTTTTCCTCTTCTTAGCCTTGGTTTTTTCAATCATAAACAGGTTATAGTCCATGCCCAACTTAAAGCCTGGGTGAACTGCAAGGTTGCCATAATACCCTATGGAAACCGGAAGATATTCCTTTGGTTGGATCGGGTTACTTTTAGTAGAAGCCGAGTCCGTTTGAGCCAATAAGCAGAAGCCCGACAATAGAAACCCTAGAAGAACTAATCCGGTTTTAGGAGCCAAAAGCATAGGAGCAAATAAATGTCAATTCCACTGAAAAGCTAACTCTCCTTATCCAGAATATCTGCTATTTACAGAGTTTTCCACTTCGTGAATATTTCATTAACCGAGTTCAGCATCTAAAATGAGGGTTTCCCCTCATAGGAATTCCGCGGGTATCAAATTAGCTTTGAGATCGCTTCCGACTAGGTTATAATAAATGTGATTTGGGATTCCTAACAAACTAGATAAACTACTTATTATGCAAAATGACGGATTAAATTTTCACAACGCGGACTATTCGGTAATTCAATCTGCGGTTGCTCAAATTATCAGGGAAGAAGGGATTTCGACTGGAAGTTTCCACGAACAGGATGAACGCATGCATGCACTTAGCAAAACATTGGCTGCAATGGATAATGGTGATGTCACAGATGTAGGTGATGGGATTGAGTTCTGTATGAAAATTTTGGTAGAATATATCCTGGCTCTCCGGGCCAAGGACTACAAAAAAGCTCAACAGAAAAAGAATGAATTTCAATATACCCATTGTGATTTAAACTGGTTAATTGCGGCGGCTGAATGGTGGGCGTACTACGACCTGTTGAAAAAGCAGCCGATGTATGTCAACTATACTAACATTGATGATTTTCAATACGATTTACCTCTCGCCAGCAGTGGTAACCTAAAAGTGGGTTTGGTAGCTGACTGGGGTACTGGGGAACAAGTCGCGAAACTGGTTATGGATTTGCTATTTGAGCAACAGGTAGATGTGATTCTGCATTTAGGCGATATCTATTATGCCGGAACCCCAACCGAAGCCAAGAACAACTTCCTTCAAATTATTCAGGACTTAAGAACCAAACACGGCCTTCAAATTCCGGTTTATAACCTACCGGGCAATCACGATTACTATTCCGGAGGGCAGGGCTTTTATTCCATAAATGACGAATTGAATCACGGAATTCCAAATTCAAGTATTCAGGAGGCCAGTTACTGGACACTCTCCAATTCCGATTGGCATTTTCAGGGAATGGATACTGGTTTTTACGACAGTGATCTGGAAAATATTCAAGCCGATATAACACACCTGCATAGCACCGAAGTAGCCTGGCACCAGGATAAACTGGACAAGGCCGTTGCTGCGGGTAAGAAGATCATTTTGCTTTCTCATCACCAGCTATTTTCCAGCTTACTCAACATAGGAAGTAAGCCCAACGAGGATAACAGCAACCCTTACCTCGAAGCTTATTTTGGAAGCTACATCAACAATGGAGACATTACTGCCTGGTTTTGGGGACATGAACATTTGTTGGAAATTTATGATTCTTACCTGGGATTGGATAAGGGTCGATGCGTTGGGTATGGGGCGTTTCCAGCTTTATACGGTGATGGAAAATCGTATGATCCCATATATCCACAGGTTCCGTTGGACACTTCCATTCAACTGTCCGATAATGGAGAAGTTTATGCGCATGGGTTTGCGGTAATGGATTTAGGAACCAGTTCAGGAACCGTTACTTATTACTCCATTCCAGGAGATGGATCAAGTAGCCAACTGACTGAGGTTTATCAGGAGGTGATTTAATGAGTATAAATAATTAAACGTATTTCAAATTCACTCAAAATGAGGGTTTCGCCCTATTGAAATTTTATCGATTAAACGCTTTTTTTGTTAAGTCTCCCTTACTTTAAAAGCTTGGTATTAATGGTTAGAATCTAACTTAGAAATAGAACATCTATTATGAGTAAGCTAGTTGGTAAATAAAACATTGAAATTATGTGTACATCCTTTTTAATTAGTAAAACCAACAAGTTTGCGGTAACGGGAAGGTCTTTGGATTATGACCAGGATGATCACTACGAAACCAAACAATATGATACTGGGCACGTATTTACCTCTGTTCTTAATAATGGAGTACGGTGGACGGCTAAATATGGTGTGTTTACAATTGATTCGGTAGTTAGTAACTCGCCTTATCCGATTCCATTTGAAGGAATTAACTCTGCCGGAATTTCAATTAGTGGAAATTTGGCGAATGCAAGCTATCCCACGAAAAACCCAGGGCCAACCATTTCCTCCGACGACATTGTAAATTGGGTTCTGTCTCAGGCAGGAAATATTGGTGAAGCTGCGACTTTATTGACCACAATAAACATTCAAAGCCAATGGCAATACCACTACATTGTATTCGATAATCAGGGTGGAAGTGTAGTGGTTGAATATGAAAACCAAACCCCTATCTCTTATTTCAACGAGTCAAATGTATTGACTAACAATCCCAATTTGAAATATCAAATGGAGAATCAAAACAACTATGCAAATATCAAGAACTGGTTTCCTGATTCGATTCTGCCAGATTCCGGTGACCAGTTTCACGGACAGGGAATGTTTGGACTACCTGGCGATTGGATGTCGACATCCCGATTTACGCGAATCAGCACCATGATCAAATATTCCGCCGATTACATTACCGGAAATTCGGATGCGGTTTACCTGGCCAAACGAGTAATAGATTCTGCCAGCCTTATAAAAGGAATCGATCTGGGTCAAAGTTCAACGGGTAACCCGATATACACGCAAGTTCAAATTGTAAAAGACTTAATCAACAGTGTAGTCTACTGGCGTGTTTACGATTCCGAAAAATGGACTGTAAATCAAATAACCTGGAGTTAGTTAAATAGTAGGTTTATGTTGCTTCACACTCACAATGCTAAAGAAAATTTAAAAAGCCCTCCGGTTCGTTCTGCCGATAAAAAGCAAGGTAATAATGTTGTGACATACCAATTTGTTGACAATCGGGCAGAGGCAATAACACCACATAAGTTTCAAAAGATGTCCAACAACAATCAGCTTTCCAATAGAGTTAGCCAATTAAAAGCTTATGCAGAAAGTCCAAATATAAATTCACCAACAGCGATTCAAAAAAAGGAAAACCAAACCGGTTTGCCTGATCAATTAAAATCAGGAATTGAACAACTATCCGGTTATTCCATGAATGATGTTAAAGTACACTATAACTCAAGTAAACCAGCTCAGTTACGTGCCCATGCGTTTGCACAGGGAACGGAGATACATTTGGGGATGGGACAAGAAAAACACTTGCCTCACGAAGCATGGCATGTTGTACAGCAGAAGCAAGGGAGGGTAAAACCTACCCTGCAAATGAAGGGTAAAGTAGATATTAATGATGATCCGGGACTGGAAAAAGAAGCCGATGAGATGGGATCTAAGGCAGAACGAATTCAGGAATCAAATCTACAGAATACATACGTGGAAAAGCCATTTAGCAGTGCACTGACACAACTAAGACACTTGTCAATGGGGGTTTCGGGCTTAACTCACTTAGTGGTGTTGGATGAAGAACGTGATTCCATTTTTGAAGGAAAAGAAGGGCAGGAAGTTGAAGAAGGAGATCAGGTAACCATTGAAACCGAAGACGAGGTTTATTCCAGAAGAGGTCCTAATCAGGAGTTATTCCGTGAACACGATGAATTTGGCGCTCAATCGTACATCTGGAATAAAACGGAAGAGTTATTTAAAGGTGGATCACGTATTGGATTGCGAGGTAGGCAGTACATTCGTAAAGATGCACTAAAACCATTATCAAGAACTTCGGAATTGCCCTGGCACATGATACGAACCAGACCGGAATCCGGACCAGAGCCTGAACGTGTTCACCCGGATGATCAACGAACGAGAGGGAGTCATAAACTGATAAGGTTTGATATTTGGCATAAAAATGCAGAGGCACCAGGAACTCCACCTGTAAGTGACTTTGGACATTTAACAGTTTTTGATTATGCAACGGGCGGTGCTTATGAAATTAGGGGTAAGTACACCCGGGATGGAATCATTGATATGCCAGCTTTTCCTTCCGCGGAACGTGACGAAACACTTGAGGGCGCACGTCCTTACCCATATCGAATAATTGATAAGACACACTCAATACCTCCAGGTTCTGTTGAGCCAAGAACAAAAACATTACCTGGGATGTGGCAATCACAGGCGGTTAGAAATGATACGGAAGCTGATGGTACGAAAACGCCAAAATTTAACCGTGTAGACGCCCTGACTCTTATGTTAACGGAAGCTGAATACAGGTACATTATGAGTATGTTTCGCCAACGGCTTCAAGATAACATGTACAGTGTATATAAAGAAGCACAGTCAAGAATGATAGCAGGGCCGATAGAAGGTCATAAACTTGTTTCCAGATGCCTGTCGTTTCTTGAAGATCTTGCGGCACAAAGAAGTTACAGTACAACTGTAGGTGCAGCCTATAGCATATTACAATCTTTTATAACTGAACACATTTCGAAAAGAAGTACCGCTTTGCTAGGGGAAACCATGGATTTAAGACGGGACGCACCTACCGGTCAATTAAGCGAGGAAACACCCTATAGTATCCGACCCGGCTCAACGGTGGCTTACGGAAAGGGGATTCCTTCAAGTGGAGTTCCCCGCCGACCCAGAGTTGATATGAGCGAATATCGTTTTTAGTTAGGTAAGGTGGATATTTTTGATATTAGCTCATTTCACCCTTAAACCCATAACCGACGCCTTCAACAGCGGCTTTTACTTTTTCATGACTTGCGTTTCCTTCAATTTTAGCAACGCCAGCTTCCAGATCGACTTCCAAGCTGGATATTCCTTCTACGGTATTAAGTGCTCGCTCAACATTAGCTTTGCAGTGGTTGCAAGTCATACCTTCTATTTTATAGGCTTTTTCCATAGTATTTAATTCAATTTTATGAGGGATTAGTTTTTTAATTTCTGCAAACGAGAGGGCAGCAATTAGGATAACTGCACTGGCCATTGAAAGCCAATCCGGAATAAGGTGATGCTGATGACCTATGGCTGAAATGGATTCTACCAAGAACCAATGGGAGGGAAGCAGGTAATCGATCAGTACACCAAAACCGAAACTAAATACGACTATGGTACCTAAATAAACCAGGGTTATTTTCTTTCCCAGGCTATTCCATAGTACCGTTAGTGTGGCGGCATTGGTTGCAGGGCCGGCCATTAAAAAAACCAGGGCAGCGCCTGGACTTAACCCCTTCATAAGTAAAGCCGCTGCAATGGGAACAGAACCTGTTGCACAGACATAGAGGGGAACGCTTACCACCAAAATGATCAGCATGTTCATTAAGGGGTAGGATAGGTATTGACTAAACAATTCTTCAGGAACAAAAAGGGATATAAGCGCAGCTAGTATAATTCCAACGATTAAGGCTCTGGATATATCCTGCAAGAAGTCGATAAAGGCATACTTAAAGATTTTATCAAATAAAGATCCTCCGGTACTTAATTCTTCTTCATTGACCTGATTCGATTCTACATTATTTTCAGTTGGGGTTAGCATACCTGCGGCAATACCGGTAACAAAAGCCACAATAGGCCTAAAAATAGCCCAGGGAAGACTAAGCATACTGTAGCTTACCAGAATGGAATCTACACCGGTTTGTGGCGTCGATACCAGAAAAGATACGGTAGAACCATTGGACGCACCTTGCTTTTTAAAGGCAATTCCGGTTGGAATAACCCCACAGGAACAGAGTGGAAGAGGCACACCCAACAACGCGGCCTTAAATACGGAAGTAAAGTTGTTTTTACCCAAGTGCCTGGTAATGAAATTCCGGGATACAAAGGCATTGAGTAAGCCAGCAATGAGGAGCCCCAATAGTAGATAAGGTGCTAGCTCCAGTAGAATAACCCAAAAGGTTTCCAAAAACTCCATGAATATCATCGCTGCAAAATTACACGGAATCTTGCTCTATAGTCGTCCAACATCAAAAATCCAATATCGTTAAAAAGTAGAACCCTCAGGAAGAATAACTCCTTTATACTGTTCCCAAATCGGATGATCCGGGTTTGATTCCCCTTGCTCATATATGGCCTTGCCGCGTTGAATGATAATTCCCTCCGTACAGGGGTTGATAACCGACACCTGATGATCTAAGACAATCATAACCGCTTCCGTTTCGAAAACGATGGGAATGTTGTCTTTAAACCACTTGATCTTTTCCATGGATACGTCGGCTCTGAGAATGGTTATGTCACCAATATAACCGTCAGCTGTAGGTTGAGTGGTTGCTTTTACTCGAAACCTTAAATCGTCCATACCATAACCAAAGAGAAAAAGGGCTGCTTTTACCTTTGCTGGAATTGTGCTGTATTGATAGGTATACGATTCAAAAGCCAGATTATTCTCTTCCAGGTATAAACTTCCATGTTCACGATCTCGTTCTTCTTTTCTTTTATCCCCATAGCTAATATTCAAAAGCTTGCGATCGTCATAAGGAATTACATTTTTAAACCGAAAGTGAAAACCTCCAAAGACACGAGTAGAGTCATACTTGTACCAACGACGAACCAGGCCGGAGTCTAACAGCAGGTAGGGTCCATTTTGACTGGATGCCTGTGCAGCTAATGAAATAATGGTAGAGTCAATTTCATCCTGTTTTTTCTTCCTCCTCTTTATCGGAATTGTTTTTACCGCTTCATCTTCTTCGTTGATGTGTCGCATGGCAATAAGCTGTAGCCTGGAACTATCATCCTGTGCTCCGGTGATCGGTAGGTTGTACGCATTCATTATGGCTTCGGTATAATTCAGGTATTTACCATTGAGCTTGACGACTTCCCGAAAGTAGACCCGCGTATTGTAAGGAGTATTTATGTAATTGTCTGGAATTCGGCGAATCGCTTCTTTTATGTATTCCTCCGGTGGTTGAGGAGAAACAACAACTTCCTCCAATGTATAAGCCGATGGGCTAACTTTAACCCGAATCGAATCCTTAATACTTGCAATGGCAATCGATCGGTGTTTGTAACTCAGGAGTGAAAACCGTAAACTATCCTTATCTTTTGCTGTGCTTGCATCTATACTGAACCTCCCATCGAGGTTAGTTAATGTACCGATGGTGCTTTGGCTGATTCCAATATTGACATAGGGTAGTGGTTCCAGTGTAACCGAATCGACAACCTGGCCCGTAATGACCTGGGCGAATGCTACTTGGTTAACTAAAAAAAAGAATACTGCAAAAAGCTTTTTCAAGGCAATCTCTGGTGGTGACAACAAATCCGTTTAGTGGTGTAAATTTAGGCAATAAAAAAAGCGCCATCAGGCGCTTTTAATTGTTCCAGTTGAAAAAAGCTAATCTTTCTTTTCGCTCTTGTCATTTTCAGGTTTGGTTTCTTTCTTTTTGGCAACTGTTTTGGTTGTTACCTTGCCTTTTTTGACTTTTACAGCGATTTCTTCTTTCTTTTTATCGTAGTTAACCACCAGGGTATCTCCCTCATTCATGTTTGAATTTATGATCTCCTCAGCCATAGGGTCTTCCAGGTATTTCTGAATTGCCCGGGTTAGTGGTCTGGCACCGTATTGCCTGTCGTAACCTCGCTCTGCGATGTATTCTTTAGCATCATTGGTGAGTTGGATGCTATATCCCATCTTTTCGACACGATCATACAAATGTTTCAATTCAATGTCAATGATCTTAAAGATATCTTCCTTAGTCAGTGAATTAAACAGTACCACATCGTCAATTCGATTTAAGAACTCAGGGGCAAAGGCCTTCTTCAATGCGCTTTGAATCACACCTTTCTCATGTTCACTTGCACCTTCTCTTTTAGCAGAAGTAGTAAAACCAACACCTTGTCCGAAGTCTTTCAACTGGCGAGAACCAATGTTCGAAGTCATAATGATAATGGTGTTTCTAAAATCAATCTTTCTACCCAAAGAATCTGTAACCAATCCATCGTCTAATATTTGGAGAAGGAGGTTGAATACATCGGGGTGAGCTTTTTCGATTTCATCCAACAACACAACAGAGTAGGGGCGCCTTCTTACCTTTTCTGTAAGCTGTCCACCTTCTTCATAACCCACATATCCCGGAGGAGCTCCAACCAACCTCGAGATTGCAAATTTTTCCATGTATTCGCTCATATCAATCCGAATAAGGTTTTCTCCTTTATCGAATAGAAACAGAGCCAGTTCTTTAGCCAATTGTGTTTTACCAACACCAGTAGGTCCTAAGAATATAAATGAGCCAATGGGTTTGTTCGGATCCTTTAGTCCGGCACGGTTTCGTTGAATCGCCCTGGTAACCTTATGAATAGCTTCTTCCTGGCCAATTACACTTCCCTGTAACTGTTCATCCATAGTAGAAAGCCTATTGCTCTCTTTTTGTGCAATTCTTCTTACCGGCACGCCAGTCATCATGGCCACTACCTCAGCTACATTGTCCTCGGTTACCTGTTCACGTTGATTCTTGGAATCGTCTTCCCATTTTCTCTTAGCTGCTTCAAGCTTTTCCTGAAGTTGTCGTTCAACATCACGAAGTTCAGCAGCCTCCTCGTATTTCTGAGATCGAACTACCGCGTTTTTCTTGTCCTTGGCTTTCTCAACTTCTTCTTCCAGTGCCAGTACATCTTTAGGTACCTTAATGTTGGTAATGTGAACCCGCGATCCGGCCTCATCCATTGCATCCAAAGCCTTGTCCGGAAGGTAGCGATCACTTAAGTAGCGTTCGGTAAGTGCAACGCATGCTTTTATGGCATCGTCAGTAAATTTTACATTGTGATGATCTTCGTAACGTCCTTTTACGTTATGCAAAATCTCAATGGTCTCTTCAACAGAAGTAGGCTCTACCAATACCTTTTGGAACCTTCTCTCCAGGGCACCATCTTTTTCAATGTTGGTTCGGTACTCATCCAGCGTAGTAGCGCCAATACATTGAATTTCTCCACGTGCAAGGGCAGGTTTAAACATGTTTGAGGCATCCAGCGAACCGCTTGCGCCACCTGCTCCAACTATGGTATGAATTTCATCGATAAATAGAATTACGTCCTGCGACTTTTCCAATTCGTTCATTACCGCTTTCATTCGCTCTTCGAATTGTCCTCGGTACTTTGTTCCTGCAACCAGGGAAGCTAGGTCAAGTGTAACCACTCGTTTATCAAACAATACACGTGATACCTTGCGCTGAACAATTCTCAAAGCCAGCCCTTCGGCAATGGCCGATTTACCAACGCCTGGTTCTCCAATGAGAATAGGGTTGTTTTTCTTACGCCTGCTCAAAATTTGAGAAACACGTTCTATTTCCTTTTCCCGGCCAACTATGGGGTCAAGCTTATCTTCCTCTGCAAAACGCGTTAAATCGCGCCCAAAATTGTCCAGAACAGGTGTTTTCGACTTGGTATTGCCAGAACGGGAAGCTCCGGTTCCTCCGGACCCGCTACCACTACCACCACGATACCCTTCACCTTTATCATCATCGTCTGCAGTACTCCCTGGGAAGTCTGCCTTCAAATCTCCACTTTTTTCAGATAACATCATTTCTAATTCTTCTCGAACTACATCATAAGTAACATTGAATTCCAACAAGGACTGACTGGCTATATTATTCTCATCCTTTAAAATAGACAGCAACAGGTGCTCTGTACCAATTATGGTGCTTTTAAAAGTCTTGGCTACTAGGTAGGTCACTTTGAGTGCTTTTTCCGCCTGTTTCACCAGGGGAATGTTTCCGTTGTTAATGGGTTTAGATTTATTGGATAAGGGATGAATGCTATCTTCAATAGACTTTCTTAAATCAGAAAGTTCCAGATTCAAATTTTGTAAAATTCGAATTGCAACGCCTTCACCTTCTCTAATAAGTCCCAAGATAAAGTGTTCAGTCCCTATGTAATCGTGTCCAAGTCGAAGGGCTTCCTCTCGACTAAACGCAATTACGTCCTTCACTCTGGGCGAAAAATTAGTATCCATAATCTCTAAAGTATTAAGCCTGTCCAAGTTAGAAAATCTAATTTGGACAGGGAAAATTAGGCATTAATTCATGTCCTCCAAAAATACTGGGGGACAGTTTAACAAGTATTGTTAATAAGTCCCTTTTTTTACACCCATTTTTGTTAATAAAAGCGCTCTAAAATGCCTGTAATCTCTCGGTTAAGAGCGTACTTTCGGAATCTAAATTTTATAAGGGGAAATTCCCCTTTATTGTTTTTTAAAACGCTATAAATCAAATGGCAGACGGAGAAAAAATAATTAAAATAAATATCGAGGAACAAATGAAATCCTCTTACATCGATTATTCGATGTCGGTAATTGTTTCAAGAGCTTTACCAGATGTTAGGGATGGATTTAAACCTGTACACCGTAGGGTGTTATACGGAATGCTCGATTTAGGTGTCCTTTCAAACCGACCTCATAAAAAGTCGGCTCGTATTGTAGGGGAAGTACTGGGTAAGTATCACCCCCACGGAGATTCTTCGGTTTACGATTCTATGGTACGTATGGCACAAGAGTGGAGTTTACGCTATCCACTGGTTGATGGACAGGGAAACTTTGGTTCGGTTGATGGTGATTCGCCGGCTGCCATGCGGTATACTGAGGCCCGATTGAGAAAGATTGCAGAAGAAATGCTTTCAGATATTGAGAAGGATACCGTTGATTTCAGACTCAACTTTGACGACTCGATTGAAGAACCTACGGTACTTCCAACTCGAATTCCAAACTTGCTCCTGAATGGTGCAAGTGGTATTGCGGTTGGTATGGCTACCAATATGGCTCCTCATAACCTTACCGAATGCATTAACGGAACTGTCGCTTTTATTGATAATAGAGATATAACGGTAGAAGAGTTGATGACACACATTACAGCCCCTGATTTTCCTACTGGAGGAATCATCTATGGGCATGAAGGTGTAAGGAATGCATTTGAAACCGGTAAGGGCAAGATCGTGATTCGTGCCCGGGCCAATACTGAAGAAACCAAGAGTGGTAGGGAACAAATTATTGTTACCGAAATTCCATATATGGTCAACAAAGCGGACATGATTGCCAAAACCGCCGAGCTGATCAACGATAAAAAGATTGAAGGCATTTCCGATGTACGTGATGAATCGGATAGAAAAGGGATGCGTGTTGTATACGAACTAAAACGCGATGCCATTCCAAACGTAGTTTTAAACAATCTCTACAAGTACACGGCGCTACAAACCTCATTTTCAGTAAATAACATTGCGCTTGTAAACGGTCGTCCTCAGCTATTGAACCTAAAAGACATGATTAGCGCCTTTGTTGATCACCGTCATGATGTAGTAGTACGTAGGACCAAGTTTGAGCTTAAAAAGGCAGAAGATCGTGCTCACATTCTGGAAGGGTTAATCATTGCCTCGGACAACATAGACGAGGTTATTGCATTGATTCGCGGTTCTAAGAGTCCGGAAGAAGCTAGAGCCAAGCTTATGGAGCGCTTTGAATTATCAGATATTCAGGCTCGAGCTATCGTAGAAATGCGATTGAGGCAACTTACTGGCCTGGAACAAGACAAGTTACGTGCTGAATACGAAGAACTTCAAAAACTGATTGAGCACTTGAAAGCTGTACTGGATAGCGAGGAAATGAGAATGGCTATCATTAAAGATGAGTTGGTTGAAATTAGAGAGAAATATGGAGACGAACGTCGATCAGGTATTGAATACTCTTCTGCTGATTTAAGTATAGAGGACATGATCCCCAATGATCGGGTAGTAATTACCATTTCGCATTTGGGTTATATAAAGAGAACCAAGCTTAGTGAATACAAACAGCAAAACCGTGGAGGAGTAGGTTCCAAGGGAAGTAATACCCGTGAAGAAGATTTCCTTGAACACATTTTTGTATCGAATACACATAACTACTTATTGATCTTTACGGATAGCGGTAAGTGTTTCTGGATGCGGGTTTACGAGGTCC
>CEQS01042881.1_pt1 | contig 12290 bp, 12 predicted proteins | sample 530981 | NCBI WGS metagenome assembly CEQS01 (sample SAMEA2621176, study PRJEB7988) | marine metagenome | biome: marine biome (ENVO:00000447); feature: mesopelagic zone (ENVO:00000213); material: "saline water (ENVO:00002010), including plankton (ENVO:xxxxxxxx)" | depth 800 m
AGTTGGTTGATGAGCACGTAGGCATCATCACCATTGATATTGCCGCTAATCGGTACGATCACGCGGTTTTCTGGTAGCTCAGGTTTCACTTCATTCTCCAGTGCTTGTGAAAAGATCGTTTATAACACAATACGGGTATTTATTTGTAAGTCCAGCTCTTATTCTCAGATTCATTGTTTTCTGGTACACTCACGTTCACAACTTATGCCGGAGTGGCGGAATCGGTAGACGCGTGCGACTCAAAATCGCATCTCTTCGGGGGTGAGGGTTCAAGTCCCTCCTCCGGCACCAATAGACGAGGGTGTGCATAACCCACCTATGTTAAAATGTATTCATCGAGCAAACGTAGGGCTCGGAGGTAATATTTTGGTTTTTTGCTATGGCATTTCAGGGAGATTCAATCTACTGGGTAGAAGTTGAAAAAATTGTTCCAAATCCGTTTCAACCACGGCGGGAATTTGATGAGAATAAATTGCAGGAACTGGCGGATTCTATTCGCATGTATGGTGTGCTACAACCGCTCACGGTTACACGCACCGAAGTACAGCGTGATGACGGTACGTTTTATTCAGAGTACGAACTGATCGCTGGTGAACGGCGCCTTCGAGCGAGTAGATTGGCTGGCGTATCGCAGGTGCCGGTGATTATTCGAGAGGGAGAGCAGAGTGAACAAGAGAAGCTCGAACTTGCGATTATTGAAAATCTGCAGCGTGAAGATCTAAACGCTGTTGATCGTGCACTCGCGTTTAAACAGTTGGCTGACGCGTTTGGTCTCTCTCATGCTCAGGTGGCACAGAAAGTAGGTCGCAGTCGAGAATATGTTTCGAACTCTATTCGCTTGCTTGGCTTGCCACAACACATGCTTGAATCACTCAAAGCCGGCCAGATGATGGAAGGACATGCGCGCACACTTTTGATGCTCTCAGACCGCCCTGAAGAGCAAGAAGTAGTGTTTAAGGAGATTCTACTCAAGAAGCTCTCTGTGCGCGAAGTGGAACGAATTGTGCGCAAGATTGCGACTGACAAGGTCCGTAAAAAGACTCCAGGGGAATTTGATACACACCTCATTGAACTTGAGAAACAATTTACTGAAACACTCGGCACTCGAGTGCAGATCCAAAAGACTGACTTTGGCGGTAAACTCACAATCGACTACTTCTCTGAAGATGATTTGCAGTTGATCTTGAATCGCATGCAGGAGGAGCGGGCTCAGCAAGAACCAACACAACATGAAATGGTCGAGCGTCTCGCAGAGCATACTCCAATTGAAATGGATCAGGAATCGGTCGCTCCAAAGCCGGTGCCACCGCCAGTTGAGCAACCGTCACAGCGAGTTACTCAAGCTGGACCAACACCTCGTACCGAGCACCAATTTGCACCAGCACCAAATCCAACATCTGAGCCTGTCGTTGCTGCACCTGAACCCGTACCAGTGTCAATGCCACAAGCTGCACCTGAACAGCCAAAAACTGACGAGGACGAAAGTGATCTCTACTCAATGCGTAGCTTCAACGTCTAAAGGTCGTTTTCAATTTCTTGTTTAATCTTTCGCCGTGCGAGAGACGTTTTGGCAGACTGTAGCCACTTTGGACTTGGCTTAGCTGACTTCTTAGTTTCGATCTCTACTATGTCTCCATTTTTAAGTTCACTGTCGAGTTGTACGAGTTTTCGGTTTACCTTTGCGCCTGAGATATGATTACCGACTTCTGAGTGAATGGCATACGCAAAATCTATCGGAGTGGCACCAACCGGAAGGTCAACTACGTCGCCAATCGGTGTAAACACAAAAATGCGGTTTGAGAAGAAGTCTGATTGAGCATCAGCTACGAAGTCACTAGTTGGTCGCTCTGAGTCGTGGTTGTAAGCTTGTCCGATCTGTGAGATCCAGCGGGGGATTTTTTGGTTGTGAGAGTCTTGCGTTGCGGTTTCGAGCTCTGCCCCGGTACTCACGCTACGATTAGAATATGGCTTAAAGAGATTCGGGATGAGACTCGCAAACATTGATGGCTTGCGTGGTTTGTCGGTGACATTTGGTTGTTTATAGAAAATATGTGACGCAACACCAAACTCTGCTTCCTGGTGCATTTGCTTGGTGCGAATTTGGATCTCTAGGATCAAACCGTTTTGGGTTGTAACGGTGGTGTGAAGCGACTGGTAGCCGTTTGGTTTTGGGAAGGCAATATAGTCTTTTACTCGCTTTGGTAGTGGTCGCCATAGCTCGTGGATGATCCCCAATGTTCGGTAGCAGTCTTCAACACTGTTTACGATCACTCGCATTGCTAGGAGGTCGTAAACCGCGTCCACCTCCCACTCTTTGCGTTTAAGTTTGTGGTAGAGACTATAGAGCCCCTTTACTCGGTAAGAGGTATGAAAATCAAGGAGCCCAACCTCAGCCAACCGCTTCTGGAGCACTTTTCGTTCGCGTTCGAGAACCTCTTCAGCTTTCCCAAAACGCTTCTGAAGAATTTCCGCTACCCGCTTCGCGTCATCCGGGTATACGTATGGGAACGCAAGATCTTCAAGTTCCTTGCGCAGCTTACCCATGCCGAGTCGGTGGGCAACAGGTACATAAATCTCCAGTGTCTCCTGAGCGATTCTGGTTTGTTTCTCTTCCGGAACATGGTTGAGCGTCTCCATGTTATGGAGACGGTCGACGAGTTTGATGATAAGCACGCGGATATCCTGACTGGTCGCCACAAATAATTTTCGAAGGCTTTCGTTGTGGCGGTCGGTTCCGTAGTAACGAACAGAGCTAAGTTTTGTAACTCCATCGACCAAAAATAAAATCTCTTCCCCGAACTCTTTCGTCAGGTCTCCCGATGTCACTTCTGTATCTTCAATACTGTCGTGAAGGAGTCCGGCGCTGATGGTCCGCGGTCCCATACCCATCGCAGCGAGCTTGTGACCTACAGCAGCAAGGTGGATCATGTATGGCTCACCAGAATAGCGTACGTGGCCTTCGTGTGCCTTTTGAGCAAAATTATATGCGCGTGTGATCAGCTCTTTATCTGACTTGGTTGCGTTCTCTAGTTCATTGATGATTTCCTCTGCTGTGTGCATGATCCTATTCTAGGGTTGAATGGCTGTGTTGACAAGATGTGGTTTCGTGAGTTGATTTTCGTAAGTTTTTCAGCTAGGATGAAAACCTCCTTTTGGAACAAGGAGAAGGTAGAGTACCTTATATCAACCTACAGAACGGGACGAGAACAATGGCATCCGCCACAAGCATAAAAAAACGAACAGAGATTGATATCGAGTTTGAGTCCGAAGCTACGGCTCAACTTTGGCTTGAAGCCATCAGGAACAAGATCGAAGCGGGAATCCTCGAATCGATCAGGGTTGTCGGAAACGTCATCCAGCTCATCATCGAGACCGCTGGCGATATGGCACTGCCGACTTACGGCAGGATCAAAGACAGCCTCCCATGGCAATTTCAATCCAACTGCTCGTGCAAACCCGTCACATGACTTCCATCCGCCTTCGGGCGGATCTTTTTTATCTCTGCTTCAGAAGATCAACAGCCAGTTCGAGTGTAATGTCTTCAGTCTTCACATCATCAGGAATTCCAATACGCTTAAATCCTTTTTTGAGATAGCGTCCAGATTTCGATTCAAATACATTCACTAACTTTCGTGTAGTTGGATGGATACCGAGTTCTTTCAGAAGTTTCTCACCTTTACGAAGCTGTTTAGGCTCTTTTAAAATTTCCATCGCTCGTTCGAAGGTGATGTCGTACGGGTTGTCGCCACCTTTAAGTGAGCGGAAATCGCCAGCGTGCCCGATATATGGTCCGTATTGACCGGTATTAGCAATTACTGGTTCGCCAGTCTTTGGGTGGTCGCCGAGTTCACGGGGGAGTGTGAGGTACTTCACAGCGTCTTTTAATTTTACATCTTCAACTTCTACTCCTGGCGGGAGTGCAGCACGTCGTGGCTTAACTGCTTTTTTGCCTTTCACTTTTTCTGGAGTTTCGCCAAGTTGTACATACGGTCCATACTTTCCAGTCAGAATGAAAACAGGTTCGCCTGTGTCTGGATGCTTTCCGATTGGTTCTTCAGGCTTTGGAATAGTTCCATCGATTAGACGCGCACCGTTACAGTCTGGAAATCTTGAACATGAAAGGAATGTGCCGTTCTTTCCGAGCTTGCGATCCATGGTTGCGCCACACTCAGGACATGGAAATTCTTTTGGTCCTGGGCCGAGGGTAGTGAGCTTTTCGATATCTTCCTTGGCTTCAACAGCTTTATGGAATGGCTGGTAGAAATCCTTGAGAGTCTTAACATACTCACGATCACCAGTTGCGATGTCGTCGAGTTCGTCTTCCATTTCACTGGTGAAATCGTCGTCGATGTACTCTTTAAAATGTTCTTCAAGGAAGGTAGAAACCACATCGCCGGTGTCGGTTGGAATGAGTGTTCGCCCATCTTTTTCTACGTATCCACGCTGGACAATAGTATTCATAATTGAGGCGTAGGTAGACGGTCGACCAATACCACGCTTTTCAAGCTCTTTAATAAGACCAGCTTCAGTGTAGCGGTTTGGTGGTTGAGTTTGCTTCGCTTCGATGTCTACCTCCTTACACTTGAGAACATCTCCTTCAGCGAGCTTTGGTACTTCGATATCTTCACCTCGTGCTCGGGTGTCGACTTTGAGCCAGCCATCGAAAATTACTCGTGAACCGTTCACTGCAAAATCAGGGATGGTGTCTTTAGAGCCTTTTACATTAGCCAGAAGCTTGGTGCGCTGTACGGCGGCGTCGGCCATCTGTGAGGCAACTGCACGCTCCCAGATAAGCTCATAAAGCGCTTTTTGATCACCGGTGCTACCAGCTTGTTTCTTGGCGAAGTTTGAAGGTCGTACAGCTTCGTGAGCTTCTTGCGCATTCTTGCTCTTGCTCTTGTACTGACGCGGTGCGACATATTCCTTTCCATGCTCTTTGTGGAGGAGGGCGATGATTTGCTTTTGAGCTTGGTCACTGAGTGTGGTGCTATCAGTACGCATGTAAGTAATATGACCAGCTTCGTAGAGTTTTTGCGCCGCGCCCATAGTGCGAGATGGTGTGAAGCCAAGGCGGGTTGAGGCGGTTTGCTGAAGTGTAGATGTGGTGAAAGGCGGGCGCGGCGCTCGCTTCACTTCAGTCTCTTTAATAGAGGAAACTTCCCAGTCATGCTTTTCTCCAACTTTCTTAATTCGTTTTGCTTCTTTTTCTTCTCCTGGTTCTTCAACACAGGTAAACGGAATTACCTTCTTATCTTTGAGATTCGCAGTCAGTACAAAGTAGTCATCAGGAATGAATGCGCGGATTTCTCGCTCACGTTCCATTACGATTCGAAGTGCTGGTGATTGTACGCGCCCAGCAGAGAGTCCGTAACGCACCTTCTTCCAGATAAGTCCAGAAAGGTCGTAACCTACAAGACGATCGAGCACACGTCGTGCTTCCTGTGCTTCCTTTAGGTGCATATCAAGCTTGCGTGGCTTTTTGATTGCCTCGACTACAGCATCTTCGGTAATTTCATTAAATGCCACTCGCTGGAGGTTTTTGTTGTGTTTTTTGAGGAGCTCAGCTACATGCCAGGCGATTGCTTCACCTTCTCGGTCGGGGTCGGACGCGAGTAGAACTTGGTCAGATTTTTCGGCTGCTTTTTGAAGACCTTCAATCACTTTCTCTTTTCCAGGAGAGATGATGTAGCGTGGCACAAAACCACCGTCAACATCGACGGCGTCTTTATTGCTTTTTGGCAAGTCACGAACGTGTCCGATCGAAGAAAGGACCTTATATTCCTTGCCTAAATATTTTTCGATAGTTTTCGCCTTGGCCGGCGACTCAACGATTACCAATGTCTGTTTTGCCATAGGGTAGTTGCAGTACAAATACTAGCTTATGGAAATTCTGTCAACTTTTCTTATTCAATGACTAAATTCTCACTCTATATATGTGTTGCTCTGAAACAATCAAACCAGAGAGTTCCATGAGCATTAAAGTCTGCGAAGCCTCAGCTACTGGGACATTCATTTTTCTAATCAATTCGTCACGATGAAGGGGTTCGCTTAGAAGGTTAATGATTAGCTGTTCTTCTGTGCTAGCGGTCGTCGCTTTTTCGGTTTTTTCTTCTTTATCTATTCCAAGCACTTCCAAGATGTCGTCTGCTGATGTGACAGGTGTAGCGCCGAGTTTTAGAAACTGATGAACTCCGGCTGAGTTTTTCGAAAAGATGCTTCCTGGCACAACTAACAGCTCGCGATTGTAATCAGCTGCCAGCCGGGCAGTGATGAGGGTGCCAGATTTTTCAGCTGCTTCGATTAGTAATGTAGCGTGGCTGATTCCTGTCACCAGCCGGTTTCGCTGCGGGAATGACCACTTTGTTGCTTTAAAGTCAGGTTCGTATTCTGAAAGCATCCCGCCTCCTGCTTCTAAGATGCGGTGGGCGAGTGGTTTGTGACTAGCGGGATAGATAGCTTGGTCGTCAAGACCGCCTCCGGGGATGGCGAGGGTGTAGAGATTATTCCTAAGTGCTGCTTCATGCGAAAGGGAGTCAATTCCGAGTGCTAGACCAGACACGACCCCGACTCCGTAGCTGCTGAGTCCACTAATAAGTTCATCAATGACTTGCTTGCCGTAGCTCGTGTACTTTCGTGAGCCAACGACTGAGAGTAGTTTGAGTTCAGAAGAAGGGAGAGTGCCGCGGTAGTTGAGTTGCTTTGGAGGCTGAGGAATTTCCAAAAGTCGTTTTGGAAATTCCTCAGCCTGAAGTTTTTCAATCGGAAAGAACATTGAAAGATTTTATCATTAAAAATAGCCGATCCTTGTCGACTATGTATTCCAGTTATGTCCCGGAGGCGAGCCGTAAAATATTTGACCCTTCACGAAAAGCTCCATCTGACCCAGCGTACGACCGTCCAAACTTGATCGGCGGATACATTCACGCTTGAGATCAAGCATAATGCGTTCGCGTTTTCGGTTTGGAGCGGCTGACAGACGCCGCTGGTTCCGTTCAAGGAGTGATTCCCAGATCAACTTAACTCGATTACACGCATCAAGCATTTCGTCCCACGCATTCAGTATCTTGGGTTGCAGAACACGCTTTACAAATGTGTGGATTTCATTGCGCATCACACGCTCGAAATCAACATAATGGTACTGACTACCCGGCTCCACAATCTGCATGTCTCTGAAGTACTGTTTGCGCAGTTGCTTAGCGCTGAGAATGGCTTCGGCTGTGAAGGAGCGTATGTCTGGGAATGGTTCTCCGTCTCGAACAAATTGTTTGAGTTCGAACGGAAGATCTTCATATGAGATAGTCATTTCGAACTCTGATTGATTTACTGTGCTGAGGCTAACCTAGCACATATCGCTCCTCGTTCAAAAGATAGAAGGTATTTCATTTTTTAAAAGTCGGTGTATAGTGGAAGTAATGATAGCAATCACACACATTTCTTCATCCTCTTCGCGTTCAGAGAGATCGTAGGATTTTTCGAGTGATGAAGAAGAAAGCCGGATCCTGCGATGAGTAGGATCCGGCTTTCTTCGTAAGATAATGTATAATTTCGAACAATAATTTATTGAATATGCTAGATATTAAATTTATCCGCGAGAATCTCGAAATAGTGAAGCTCGCTGCAAAGAAAAAGAAAATGGACGTTAATCTGGATCGACTGGTGAAAGTCGATGATTCTCGTCGAGAAATCATGCAGCGCATGGAAGAGAAGAAGGCCGAACAGAATCGTGTATCTGATGGAATTCCAACTGCAGCTGATGACGAAACTCGACAGAAACTCATTCGAGAAATGCAGACACTCAAAACCGACATCCAGGCTGACGAAGAAGCACTCAAGCCGGTGCTGGAGGAGTGGCAAGCACTCATGCTTCAAGTTCCGCAAATTCCAGATATGACGGTCCCTGATGGGGAGAGTGACGAAGATAACGAGGAAATCAAGGTGTGGGGCGATAAGCCACAGTTTGATTTCGAACCAAAGGATCATATTGAGATCATGACCAAGCTTAAAATGGCGGACTTCGAGCGAGGCGCCAAAGTACATGGTTTCCGTGGCTACTATCTCCTTGGCGACGGAGCGCGACTCTCATATGCAATTTGGAATTACGCACAGGATTTCTTCGGAGCGAAAGGCTTTACACCGATTCTTCCCCCGACTATCGTTCGTAAAGCAAACCTCTACGGAACTGGTCACCTTCCAAATGAAGCGGAAGACGTATATCACACACAAGATGAGGACTATCTTATCGGCACGAGTGAAGTCTCGGTGATGGGGTATTTCTCAGATGAGGTGCTTGATAAGTCAGAGTTTCCAGTGAAGTTCCTTGGCTGGTCACCATGTTATCGTCGCGAAGCTGGTTCTCACGGGAAAGACACGAAAGGTCTTATTCGCGTACATGAATTCTATAAAGTTGAACAGGTTGTGCTCTGTGAAGCATCGCATGAAGAAAGCGTGAAGCATCATGAGTGGATCAATCGCAACACAGAAGAGTTCATCGAAAGTCTGAAGATTCCGTATCACACCGTACTTAACTGTGGGGCTGATATTGGGCAAGGTCAGGTAAAGAAGTATGACATCGAACTCTGGGTACCAATGGAAGAGAAGTATCGGGAAATCAGCTCAGCTTCATACTTCCATGATTTCCAAACTCGTCGCTTTAATATTCGATACAAAGATGACGAAGGGAAGATGCGCTACGCTCACTCACTCAACTGTACTGCGATTCCAACCCCTCGTATTCTCGTATCACTTATTGAGAACTTCCAACAGGCTGACGGATCAATCAAGGTTCCTGAAGTGCTGGTCTCATATCTTGGAAAGGAAGTGATTAATTAGGATTTACTTCAAACCCAGTAATATTTTTGGGCGCTCCCGTGGAATTGTCTCCCAGACAATTCCACCTAGGCCAAGTCTTGCAAAAAATATTACTGGGTTTTTTGTATTTCAGCATTGCTTGTTTGTGCTACGATGATCCCAACATATGAAAAGGCGTTGGTCTATCGATCCGAATACCAAAATCATCCTCAAGCAAGCAGCGACGGGGTTCTTGGTGTTTGGTCTTTTTGCTCTGATACTAACTGGAATTTGGTATGGCACGAGATATGAAGCTGTCACTATCAGCTCAGTGAAAGTAGAGGGAGGGGAGACGGTCGACCATAGTGCAGTCGTGAAACTTGCAGAACTTGAACTCGATGGTAAATATCTGAATTTTGTTCCGCGACGTTTCGCTTGGTTTTACCCGCGAGAAGACATTATGGAAGCTGTTGGGAGTATTGAGCGGCTACATTCAATTGAAGTAGATCGAGTAAGTGGTACTGAGATTTTCATTACGTTTGAAGAATATACCCCAACTGCGCTCTGGTGCGAATCGCTCGAGGCATATCGGTGTATGTTTATGAGCAGTGATGCATTGGCGTACACCACGGCACCACAACTAACAGGAGGTTCTTTGCTTCGTTTTTCACATCTAAATGAAGAACCAGAACGAGGCAAGTATTTAGTCTCGAAAGAAACATTCAAGTCGTTGCTTGAGTTGGTTGAGTTGCTGGCTGATTATGATTGGTATGTGTCAGCTATTGAGGTAGATTCTACAGGAGATGCATTTATGCATTTAACCGGCGGTGGGGAACTTAAGATCCAAACTACCGACGAACCTGAGCAGGTAGTTGAAAACTTCTTGGTAATTCTTGGTTCTGAAGAATTTAATCATCTCGAACCGGGAAACTTTAAATATGTGGACCTGCGCTTCGGTAGCAAAGTGTTTGTAAATGAAAAAACCACCCCAGATGAGGCGGCTACAAGTTCAGCTACTTCGTCTGAACCGGAGTTGAGTTCGGATTCACAATGAGCCAAAGGGCACGCATGATCATGATAAACCAAAGTATCACGCCGATGGCCAATACGCCGGTTATCAGCGCCGTTACGTCAGTCGGTTCTTCCGCAACGACTGACGCTCTGTAGATCAGGTGCGCGATGTATACGAACATTCCGAGTGAGGCAAAGGCTCCGACAAAGAGCAGAAGCGGTTCGGTGAATTTCATCAATCCATCCCTTTCCGTCAATTGAGGCTATATTCACAATGCCACGGGTAAAATTTTCACGCAAATAAAAACTCGCATGTAGCGAGTTTAAATGGTTGCTATGATCGCGATAATTATTGCGATCCAAATCGGGATGTCTAGTATGGCGCTATAGGCAACTGCTACTCCTGCTACAATTCCGAAAGTGCCGATATACTCCTTGAGTTTCATCGAATCACCGGTTGAATTTTTGCACCTAATCTGTACAGTACTAGCACTATGAATTTCTGGCAGCAACTGGAAAAACCAATTATGGCCGTTGCGCCGATGGCTGATGTCACCGACGCGCCGTTTCGGCGTATGTTGGCAAAATACTCAGATTGGAGCAATCAGAAGTCGGCAGTAATGTGGACTGAATTTGTGACTGCAGATGGTTTGATGCGAGCGACACCTGAAGGACGTGAGAAGATCATGGCCGATCTGATGTACACCGAGGAAGAGCGACCGATTGTAGCTCAGCTTTTCACGAGTATCCCTGAGCATATGGAAGGAGCCGCAAAGCTATGTACTGAGCTAAAGTTCGACGGCATTGATATCAACATGGGCTGTCCGGTGCGGGTAATTGGGAATCAAGGAGCAGGTGCAGCAATGATCAAAGATCCTGAAAATGCAAAGGAAGTAATACGAGCAGCAAAGCGCGGAGCGGGAGATCTACCGGTGTCAGTTAAAACTAGGATTGGTTATAACGAAGACGAGATCGCAACCTGGGTCCCAGCTATTCTCGAAGAAAAGCCAGCTGCACTCACCGTTCACCTTCGTACCAAGAAACAACTCAGCAAAGTACCGGCGCAATGGGAGAAATTGCGACGAATCGTTGAACTGCGCGATAAGATTTCGCCTGATACGCTCATTTTAGGAAATGGCGATGTGCTCTCAATTGAAGATGCGAAAGAGAAAGTTGAGTCAGTAGGAGCAGACGGCGCCATGATCGGCCGCGCGCTTTTTGGTAATCCGTGGTTCTTCCATACTGGAAAGGAGTTACCTGTTCGACTCACCGCACTACCAACTCATGGAGTAAACCGCGACACACTGCACGCAGAGGATACTAGTCGAGCAGATATTGAATACATCACACTTGAAGAACGACTACGAGTGATGGTTGAGCACACGAAGCTATTTGAAGAGCAGCTTGGCTTTAAAAACTTTGCGATCATGAAGAAGCATTTTAAGGCGTATGTTAATTCGTTCCCGGGCGCATCTGAACTCCGAGCTGAACTCATGCAGCAAAATTCAGCTGATGAAGTCGAGGCAGTTGTCCACGCTTTTCTGAAAAAACAAAAGTAAATAAGGAACTCGTTGTTACACTGTAAGTATGAACGAGGTTTTGCACGCCAACATTTTTTTCGTGATCGCGAGTGTGGCTACGGTAATATTCTGCATTCTTATCAGCTTAGTATTGTGGCAGTTACTGAAAATTACACGCAGTGTACGAGCAATTGTTGAGCGAATTGAGGAGGCGAGTGAATTGGTTGCGGAAGATGTCAGAGATGTAAGGGAATTTGTAAGAAGCGGAGGCATGTTTTCTCGTTTCTTTAGTTTTATAATGGGAACGAAGTTCGGGGCAACTCGAAAAAGAAAAAGGGGAGATGATGAAGATTAATTTGTAATATATGGCAAAAGGTAAAAAATCAAAAAAAGAACTTTCTTCAGTACAAAAGATTGAAATCGGTGTAGGCCTTACGGCTGCAGCAGTAGCAGCTGCGGGAGCGTATTTCCTCTACGGTAGCAAAAATGCATCTAAGAATCGAAAGGCAGTAAAAAGCTGGGCGCTCAAAGCGAAGGCTGATGTGCTTGAAAAGCTAGAAGAAGCCAAAGAAATGACTCGTGGTGAGTATGAAGATCTGCTAACAGCTGCTGTTGGTGCCTACGGTAGTGCTAAAACGGTGACCAAGAAAGATGTGAAAGAATTTACGACTGAAATGATGAGTCACTGGGAAGCGCTTGAGAAAAGCATGACGAAAAAGAAAAAGCCTGCCAAAAAGACTGCGAAAAAAGCAGCGAAGAGGGTAGCCAAGAAACCGGCAAAAAAGACCGTCAAAAAGGCTGCAAAGAAAACAACCAAGAAGAAGTAACTGTCTTCCATAAACCAGCCCGGCCGCTGCGCGGCCGGGCTGGTTTTGTTATACTACTTTCCATGTCAAACACCGCTGCTCTGTATCGAAAGTACCGACCGCAATCATTTGCTGAGGTAAAGGATCAGGATCATATTGTTAAGGT
>CEQS01071154.1_pt1 | contig 12278 bp, 12 predicted proteins | sample 530981 | NCBI WGS metagenome assembly CEQS01 (sample SAMEA2621176, study PRJEB7988) | marine metagenome | biome: marine biome (ENVO:00000447); feature: mesopelagic zone (ENVO:00000213); material: "saline water (ENVO:00002010), including plankton (ENVO:xxxxxxxx)" | depth 800 m
AAAAATGGTGAGGTAAAAGAAACTGAAATCGATGTAGCCATCAGTAAGGATAAAAACCTAAAACCTCAATTGTTGCAGTTGGTTGACGCTCTTGCAGTTTAGCTGACTAGATCTCCTTCACCTCGTTGGAAATCTTACAAACGGGAATTTCAATCATTTTATGCAGGTTAGCCTTGTACCGATCCTGATATATTTTCAAAACCTCTTTTTCCCTTTCCGTGAGGGAAGCTGAATCACCTGTAAAGTTCATGGCCCATTCCAGCTCCGGGTAGGTTGCTCCAATTTGATCTTCATCGTTCCGTTCATCCCCCCATAGTCCATCAGTTGGAGCAGCGTTTATAATATCACTATTAATGTTCAACTCCTGGGCCAAAGCATATACCTCTGACTTCAATAAATCACCAATCGGACTGAGGTCTACCCCTCCGTCTCCATACTTGGTAAAAAAACCAATTCCAAAGTCTTCCACCTTATTACCCGTTCCCAACACCAACATTTTATGAAGTCCCGCAAAATAGTAGAGGGTAGTCATTCGTAAACGGGCTCGGGTATTTGCCAAAGCCATCCACCTGGTCTCTTCATCCTCAATGGAAGGGAACTCGTCTACCATGTGATCAAATGTCGAAGTCAGGTCTACCTGCTGACGACTCACATTGGTGTAGTTCGACACCAACCAATCGGCATGACTTTTTGCTCGGTTAACCTGACCTGCATCCTGATGAATGGGCATTTCAACTACTAAAAGTGATAAGCCTGTTTCAGCAGCCAAAGTAGAAGTCAACGCCGAATCAACACCACCACTTATACCTATCACAAATCCATTTACACCCGAATTTTCAACATAAGCCTTAAGCCAGTCAACGATGTATATGATAACTCTCTTCTTATTCATTTCCAAGAATCAAAAAGCAGGCTCAAAAATAAATACCGAATTGAAATGCAAGTGATTTACTGCTGCCTTTTAAGGCTGTACCCTTTGGACTGCCATCAGGATTTGTTGAAGACCAATCCAAATTGCCGTTCTCATCAATTGAATGGGTATTGGTATTGAATACGTTACTAAGTCCATTGTTAAACGTAAAACCAAACGTGAAATAGGTGTCCTTGGTAATTTTTCGCTCCCACTCCAACCCGATTACCATTGAAAAGCGAACCGGGTTTATCTTTTCCTGTATGTTTTCACGAACGGCAATACTCTCTTTGGTTCCAGTGGAGGATGTATAGGTGGTATTCCTCTCCTGGAATCCGTTAATTCTAAATCCTGTACCAAATCCAAACATTCCTGCAAATACCGAGTAGCCAATTTCATTCGACCTTAATTTAAGCGCAATGGGAACCTCGAGGTATCGTGTGGTAATATCTGCCTCATTTTGACTGACGTACAGAATGTCATTTACTTCCTCTACTCCTGTGTAGTATATTTTTCCTCCATTAGAAAGCAATTGTACTCCTGTAGAAAAATAATAGCGATTGCTGCCTTTTAACGCAAAATCGGTACTCAATCCATAATTCATATTAATAGAACTTCCACGAGAATCAATGCCCGAAGTCTTAATGGTAAACCAATTGACCGAAGGTGAAACCGTAAGCCCGAACTTAAAGCGATTGAACTCCTGAGCCTGAGTTCCGGAGCCGATTCCAAGAAATAATAAAATAACCAAAAATCGTGTAAAGCTATTTGTATTTCGATCCATTCGCTTTGTTCATTGGCTACTTTTGCAGCCCTATGTACAAGATTAATTGGAAAAACGAGTGTCTAAATAACTGGTTTCTACTATTTATCCTCGTTTCATTTTTAATAACCTCATGTACAGGCGATCCCGAAATTGATACTGACCAGGTCAACATTGACTTTCGATTTAACCGATTTGAACAGGAATTATTCGATTCGGGTGCAAGTATGAACGAAAAGGTTACTCGTTTTAATACTGATTACAATACTTTTTTTCTTCGTTATTGCGAAAACGTGCTAAGGGTGGGGTCACCTAATTCCCCTGCATTTGAAGGAAACCTCAACGGCTTTGTTTCAGATCCTGAAATTCAAACCATTTATGGAAAAGTGCAGGAGGAGTACGCAAACATGGACATCGAAAAAGTGGAACTCGAAAAAGCGCTTAAACGTTATCATGTGTATTTCCCGGATAATATAGTGCCCTGGGTAGTCACCTTGGTTTCAGGTTTTGCCTATCCTGTTGTAGTAACAGATTCCATACTTGGAATTGGATTGGATATGTATATGGGAACAGATTTTTCCTACTACGATATGATGAGGGTTCCCTTGTTTCGCAAAAACAGGATGGATCGCAAATTCCTGGTAAAAGATGCCCTGAAAGGATGGATTCAGAGTGAATTTATTACCGAGAGTTCCGATAAAAGGTTTTTACACCAGATTATCAATCAGGGAAAAGTATTATACGCTATTCAAAAAACGTTACCTGACTTACCGGAAGAAACCATAATGGGTTATTCGAAGAAGCAGTGGATATGGTGCGAAGAACACGAAAAAGCCATGTGGGGTCACTTTGTAAATAAAAAGCTTTTCTATTCCACCCAATTTAGTGAATATCACAAGTTTATAAATGAAGGACCATTTACAGCGGCATTTGATCGCGAAAGCCCTGATCAAACAGGACATTATATGGGCTGGAAAGTAGTGGATGCCTACATGAAAAACAATCCGAAAGTTTCCCTTTTGGAACTCATGAAAAACGAAGATTCAAAACAAATTTTAGCCTTGTCTGGCTATAAACCCGAGAAATAAAATGGCAAATAAAAAATCACAAATCGTATTCGACATTGAGCTTGATGAAAACAATGTGCCTGAAGGCATGAAATGGAATTCAACAGATAATGACGAAGGTGGTGAATGTAAGGCTTCACTCATTTCAATTTGGGACAGCAAAACATCGAACACGATGAAAATTGACCTGTGGACAAAAGAAATGAAGGTTGATGATATGAATATTTTTTTCCATCAAACCCTAATGACCCTTGCCGACACCTACAATCGAGCTACTGGAAATGATAAACTCTCGTTTCAAATGAAAGAGTTCGGAAGGTACTTTGCCGAGGAATCCGGGATTATTGATAAACAGAAGTAAATGGCCAGGGCTCTACCTGCCTAGCCGTTGTTAACTTCTTCGATGAAATTCACTATTTCTTCCCTGCCTGATTTATGAGCAGACGAAGTCAGGAAAATGGGAGGTAAGTTTTCCCAGGTCTCTTTGAGTTTCTTGGAATAAACAGCCTGATTCTTATTCAACTCGTTTTTTGTAAGTTTATCGGTCTTGGTAAAAACGATTCCGAAAGGAATTCCATTTTCTCCCAACCATTGAATAAAGTCCAAATCGTTGGATTGGGGTGAATGACGACTATCAATCAACAGAAACAAGAAAGTCAAAGTTGGCCTTTCCTTTAAGTAATCCTTAGTAAACCCCTTCCATTTCTTTCGATTACTTCTTGAAGTAGCTGCGTAACCATATCCGGGCAGATCAACCAAATACCAGCCGGTATCCGGTTTGTTTTCTTCCTGATTGATAACGAAATGATTTATAAGCGTGGTCTTTCCAGGTTTGCCACTGGTTTTGGCCAGTTCCTTGCGCTGAACCAACATATTTATTAAGGAACTCTTCCCTACGTTACTTCTTCCGATAAACGCGTACTCATTCCTGCCCGGAGCAGGACACTCTGAAAGTTTACTACTGCTCTTTACAAATTGAGCATCGTGAATAATCATGACTTATCGGTTGTGCACCTTATCCAACCAAATAGAAAGTATCCGGTTGAATTCTTCCGGTTGCTCCATCATGGCTGCATGTCCACATTTGTCAATCCAATGCAACTCAGAATCCGGAAGTTTTTCGTGAAATTCCTCAGCAACCTCAGGAGGAGTGATAATGTCCTGCTTGCCCCAAATCAAACAAGTTGGCAGATCCAGGTTCGCCAATTCATTGCTCATGTTATGGCGGATGGCAGATTTGGCAATCCCAATCATACGAAGCGCATGCCCTTTATCATTAACCACCTCGTAACATTGGTCAACCAATTCTTTTGTGGCGATAGCTGGATCATAAAAAGTAGCTTCTACTTTTTGCTTAATAACATCATAATTCCCACGCTTTACAAAACCACCACCAAAGGAGTTTTCATACAAGCCAGAACTTCCCGTTAAAACCATTGAGTGAACACGATCTAAATGCTTAGCAGTATAGACCAATGCAGTGTGCCCTCCCAATGAATTTCCCATTAGAGTAACCTGATCATACTTTTTGTAGTCTAAGAATTCGTGAAGGAACTTAGCTAAATACTTAACGTTGGCACTAATTATTGGCAACGTATAGATAGGCAACAAAGGCAGCACAACCGTGTATTTGTCAACAAAATGCGGCAGCACCTCTTTGAAGTTACTCAATTCACCAAACAGCCCATGAAGAAAGACGATTACCGGTCCTTCTCCTTCTTCAATGTACTCATAACGCCCTTCTTTCTTAAGCTCGTAATCCATCAGCATCTCTCCTAGTGTGAGGAAACCAAAAATAAACAATTTGATATTCGTCAAATGCATCAATTCTTTCTGTTTTAACATGTATTTGTTCATTTAGCATGTACAGATTCCGACCAAAAGATCAGGTTTTCATGAGGTAAATCAGGGTTGTTAATAAGCTAAAGTTTTCAACAAAGTGGGAAAAAGTGGAGCTCTGTGGGAGAAAGTGGTAAAATTCTTCTATTTTTACGCTCAATTTTTACAAGGGGTATTACTGTGATGATCAATCTGTTAGGAGAATATGACTGCAAAATGGACGTAAAGGGTCGCCTTTCGCTTCCTACCGGTCTGCGAAAACAGCTTGAGTCTTTGATTCACGAAGGCTTTGTAATCAATCGCGACATTCATGAAAAATGCCTGGTTCTTTACCCCAAGCAGGAATGGACTAAAGTGAGTCAGCAACTCGGTAAACTCAATCGCTTTATTCGGAAAAACGCCTTGTTTATTCGAAAATTTAATAATGGCGCCACCCCGCTTCAAATCGACAGTGCAGGAAGGGTTTTACTCCCTAAGTCACTAACGGATCACGCCGGACTTACCAAAGAAGTTAAAGTTATTGGTAACGGGGAACGAGTTGAAATCTGGTCTAAGGATCAATACAACGAAATGCTCAACAGCGATGAAATTAATTTTTCAGAGTTGGCAGAAGAGGTGATGGGTAATGTAAGTCCTGAAGGCGATGAGTAAATACCACACCCCAGCATTATTACACGAGTGCATTGAAGGCCTGGCAATATCTGACAATGGAACTTACGTGGATGCCACTTTTGGAGGTGGCGGCCATTCAAAGGAAATCTTGAAAAACATTCCTGAAGGTCGATTAATAGCTTTCGATCAGGATCCGGAAGCCCAGGAAAATGAAATCGAAGACGATCGATTCACTCTGGTTCGTCAGAACTTCAAATACCTTAAAAATTTTCTAAAACTGCATCGGGCAATTCCGGTAGATGGAATTCTGGCTGACCTCGGTATCTCCTCGCATCAGATCAATACGGCAGAACGCGGGTTTTCCACTCGCTTCGACGGTCCATTAGACATGCGCATGGATAAAAGCGGAAAACTAAATGCCGCAACCGTCGTTAATGAGTATTCCAAGGAAGACCTTACCAAAATATTTAAACAATACGGTGAGATTAAAAACGCCTCTAACCTGGCTTTTCAAATTACTGAACATCGAAAATTAGAACCAATAAAGACTACGCAGGATTTAAACTCCATTTGTGAAAAACTGGTGCAAGATCGAAAAAGAGCCAAATACCTCGCTCAAGTATATCAGGCCATTCGAATTGAGGTGAACCAGGAGTTGGAAGTACTTAAAGATTTCCTGAAACAATGCGTGGAAGTGCTCTCCAAAAATGGCAGGATAGCCATCATATCGTACCACTCTCTGGAAGACCGAATTGTAAAAACATTCTTTAAAACCGGAAACTTCGACGGTGAGCTGAATAAGGATTTCTATGGAAACCTTATTCGCCCATTGAACCCCATAAACAACAAAATAATAATTCCAACAGACGAGGAAATTGAGAGAAACCCAAGAGCACGCAGTGCTCGACTACGCATAGCTTCATTAAACTGAAATGACAAAAGTGAAAGAGGAAAATTCGACTTTGAAAGGCATTAAAAAACATACGAGCCTAATTGCGGATTTACTGAACGGAAACATCCTTACCCGAGAGTCATTTTTAGACCATTTGCCTTATGTACTATTCCTTGCACTATTAGCACTTGCTTACATCTCCAATGGATTTCTTGCAGAACAAAACATTAGAAATCTCAACAAAGTAAACAACGAAATCAAAGAATTAAGGTCAGAGTACATCACGCTAAAATCGGAGTTGATGTACAAAAGCAAGCAATCCGAATTGGCCAAGATTATTGAAGAACGTGAAATGGGTTTGCTGGAGTCTTTTGAACCTCCTAAAAAGATTGTAAAAAGTGAGTAGCAAGAACATCATAAAACGCATTTATGTGGTGTACTTCGGTATTCTGTTGTTTGCAATTGCAATAGTTGCCCGTGCTTCGCTCATCATGTTTACAGAAGGGGAATTCTGGAAGCAAAAGGCAGCCGATCATACGTTGAAGTACCGGCAAATTGAGGCGGTAAGAGGAAATATTTATGCGACCAACGGAAGCCTTTTAGCAACATCCATTCCTCGGTACGAGATCCGTTTCGATTGCAAAGCAGACGCACTCACGGATAAAAAATTCAACGCCGAAATAGATTCACTGTGCTACCGTCTGTCTGAACTTTTTCCAAACAAATCAAAAGGAAAGTGGAAAGATGAATTAGTTGGTGCAAGAGAACGAGGAGCCAGATATCACCTTATTGCAAGACGAGTAAACTACATAGATCTTAAAAAGCTCAAGTCATTCCCAATATTCAGAAAAGGCAGGTATAAGGGTGGGTTTATGTACATCCAAAAGAACCGTCGGGAAAAACCATTTCAGGTTCTCGCCTCCCGAACCATAGGTTATAGTCGAGACGAGGCAAAACCAGTTGGACTTGAAGGAGCATACAACAAAGAATTGAGCGGAGTATCCGGAATGCGTCTTATGCAAAAAATTGCAGGTGGTGTCTGGATGCCTGTTAACGACGACAATGAAATAGAACCGGAAGATGGTGCTGACATTGTAAGCACCCTAAATATCAACATTCAGGATGTTGCTGAAAATGCGTTGCTGGAACAGCTAACCAAACAAGATGCACATCACGGCTGCGTGGTACTAATGGAAGTGAAAACCGGTGAAATAAAAGCCATTGCTAACCTCACCCGAACCGAAAGTGGAAAGTATTGGGAACGATACAACTACGCTGTGGGAGAAAGTACGGAACCTGGATCGACCTTTAAGCTTGCTTCACTGATTGCCGCTATGGAAGATGGTTATATCGATCTGGATGACAGCGTGAAAACCGGTAAAGGAGTATACAAGTTTTATGACCAAAAAATGTACGATTCTCATGCTGGTGGATTTGGAACCATAACCGTAAAGCGCGCCTTTGAAGTTTCCTCCAACATAGCCGTTGCCAAACTCATTAACGAGAATTACTCCAAGAATCCACAAAAATTCATTGACCGGCTCTACAAAATGAACCTCAATCAAAAATTGGGTCTGGAAATATTTGGCGAAGGACTACCGAATATTAAATCAGCCAATGACCCTACCTGGAGTGGAATTTCACTTCCCTGGATCTCACATGGTTATGAGGTGGCCCTTACACCACTCCAAATTCTCACCTATTACAACGCAGTAGCCAATGATGGAGTAATGGTAAAACCCCATTTCGTTCGGGAAATAAGAAAAATGGGCAAGACGGTTCAAGTTATACAACCCGAAGTTATCAATCCGGCCATCTGCTCGAAGGAGACCATTAAAAAAGCAAAACTGATGCTTGAAGGCGTAGTGGAAAACGGAACCGGGGTTAACCTCAAAAACTCCAACTACAAAATAGCCGGAAAAACCGGTACTGCTCAAATCTACAACGCAAAATACGGTTACAAATCGGACAAAAAAGTAAGCTACCAGGCATCGTTCGTAGGTTATTTCCCGGCTGATGCTCCCAAGTATTCCTGCATTGTTGTCGTCAACGCTCCTTCCAGGGATGTTTATTATGGAAACCTGGTTGCCGGCCCTATTTTCAAGGAAATAGCAGATAAGGTTTATGCCACCAGTATCAATATTCACAAAGAGCTGGAGACCAATAAGCAACTTACTTCCCGCACACCCATTCCAATTTCTAAAAATGGAAATTACAATGACTTAACTACGGTATTTAAACAATTGGATATAACCGAAAACTGGAAAAGTGATCCCGGAACCTGGGCCATAACCAGTGCGGAAAACGACAAAGTCTCACTCTATCGCCGATCCATTAAGAATCATTTGATTCCAAATGTGGTCGGAATGGATCTTAAGGATGCCATTTTCATCATGGAAAACATGGGTATCCAAATAGAATTTGAAGGAAAGGGAGTAATTAAAGAACAAATACCTAAGGCTGGTTCTCTAATCAATGGAGCCGAGGTGGTAAAACTAAAATTAGCCTAATGCGCTTACTCAAAGACATATTGTATCGGGTTCCTATTGAAAACGTTATAGGCAACACCAACGTAGCCCTCGAAAACATTTGTTTTGACTCAAGGGAAGTTGGTCAATTCACTGCATTTGTTGCTATTCCAGGGACTCAGGTAGATGGACATCGATTTATTGACAACGCGCTTGATGCCGGAGCAAATGCCATTATTTGTGAAGAGCTACCCGAAGAAACCAGGGATGAGGTCTGTTATGTAAAAGTTCAGAATTGCCATGCCGCGTTGGCCCTAATGGCTTGCAACTATTATGACAACCCTTCTGAAAAATTGAACCTTGTAGGTATTACCGGAACCAACGGAAAGACAACCACCGCTACCCTTCTACAACAACTCTTTATAAATCTTGGCTATAAAACCGGATTGCTCTCAACTGTGGTAAACAAGATCCAGCACGAAGAAATTGCTTCAACGCATACGACACCTAATCCTTTAGAGCTTAATGCCTTGTTGGCGAGAATGCTTGAAGAAGGTTGTACCCACTGTTTTATGGAAGTAAGTAGCCATGCGTTAGTTCAACGACGTACGGAAGGTTTGCATTTCAAAATTGCCGTATTCACCAACATCACCCACGATCACCTTGACTACCATGAAACCTTCGACAATTACATCGCTGCCAAGAAAATGCTTTTTGACGGACTCGGGTCATCGGCTTTCGCCTTGGTAAATCGCGATGACTTTCACGGAGAGGTTATGCTTCAAAACACCAAGGCCAAACAACTTTCTTTTGGCTTAAAAACCATGGCCGACTACAAGGCGAAAGTGGTTGAAAATGATTTTGACGGACTCCAATTAAACATCAATGGCAATGATGTCTGGACACACTTAATTGGAAAGTTCAATGCCTATAACCTTCTATGCGCTTATGCAGTAGCAGAGATTTTTGAAGAAGATAACATTGAAATTCTTACTCAGCTGTCGCAACTTACACCGGTAAAAGGAAGGTTTCAGTACATACGGTCGGAGACCAACATTACTGGAATCGTTGACTATGCCCACACGCCCGATGCTTTAAAGAATGTTTTGGAAACCATTAACGATATTAGAACCGGCAATGAAAAAGTGATCACGGTAGTTGGTTGTGGTGGTGATCGTGATAAGGACAAAAGGCCTAAAATGGCCAACATTGCCTGTAAAGGAAGTGATAAGGTAATTTTCACTTCGGACAACCCACGATCGGAAAACCCGGATCAGATTATTGAAGACATGCAAGCCGGAGTGGAAGGTGCAGATTTTAAGAAAACGTTTTCCATAACCAACAGGAAGGAAGCCATTAAAACCGCCGTGGCATTTGCAGAGCCAAACGATATCATTCTGGTTGCCGGAAAAGGTCATGAGAATTATCAAATCATTGGTGACGAGGTCTTCGACTTCAACGACATGGAAATTATCTCAGAATATTTAATACAACTCACTTCTTCGTAATGCTCTATTATCTCTTTCAATATTTAGACGAATTAAATGTTCCCGGGGCAGGAGTGTTTAATTATATCACATTTCGGGCAGCCTTAGCCGTCATGTTATCCCTTCTGATTTCAATGGCATTTGGCAAGAGAATTATCGGGTGGTTACAACAAAATCAATTTGGTGAAATTGTTAGAGACCTTGGGCTTGAAGGGCAAATGCAAAAGCAAGGAACCCCTACCATGGGAGGGCTTATCATCCTGGCTTCGATTATCATACCTACCCTACTGGTAGCCAAATTGGAGAATGTTTATATCATAGTTATGCTCATAGCCACCTTTGGCCTTGGATCCATCGGATTTCTTGACGATTACCTAAAAATCAAACACAAAAACAAAGACGGGCTTGCCGGAAAATTCAAAATCGTAGGTCAGGTGGGTATTGGGCTGTTCATAGCCATAGTACTCTACTTTAGCGATAGTACGGCTGTTAAACACAAGGTATATTTCAAAGACAATGCAAACGCACAGGTAACCGTTCAGGACCAGGATCAATCGGAGCGGGCACCCAAAAATTATGTCTGGCAACAAACCAAGGACCTAAAGACCACCATTCCATTCATAAAAAATAATGAATTTGACTATGCCTGGCTGGTAACCTGGATAAGTGAGGACTTGAGTAAATACGCCTGGATTGTATTCTTCCCGTTAATTATTCTAATTGTAACCGCCGTATCCAATGGAGCCAATATGACCGATGGACTTGATGGACTTGCGACGGGCACCTCGGCAATCATTGGTACAACACTGGGCATATTTGCCTACCTGTCGGGCAACTACATATTTGCCGATTACCTCAACATCATGTACATCCCCAATTCAGGTGAGTTGGTGGTTTTCATCGCGGCATTTGTGGGAGCCTGTGTAGGGTTCTTATGGTACAACTCCTTTCCCGCCCAGGTATTTATGGGTGATACAGGTAGCCTGGCCATCGGTGGGATTATAGCCGTATTTGCGATTGCCATTAGAAAGGAACTCCTCATCCCAATTCTATGTGGAGTATTCCTGGTCGAAAATTTAAGCGTGATTATGCAAGTGGGGTACTTCAAGTACACTAAAAAGAAATATGGAGAAGGTGTGCGAATTTTTAAAATGGCACCCCTTCACCACCATTACCAAAAGCTAGGAATACCTGAACCCAAGATCGTTGCTCGATTCTGGATTGTAGGAATATTTCTGGCAATAATTACGATAGTAACCCTCAAACTTCGATAGTGAAGCAGTTGGTTGCTCTTGGTGCCGGTGAAAGTGGAGTTGGTACTGCTCTACTCGCCAAAAGCAAAGGTTTTGAAGTATTGGTTTCCGATGCTGGCAAAATCAAAAAGAAGTACGAGAATGTTCTTTCACATCAGGGGATTGAATTTGAGGAAAACAAACACTCTAAGGAGAGAATTTTAGAGAGTAACATCATAGTGAAGAGCCCGGGAATTCCGGATACTGCTCCTCTTGTGGTGGAATGCAGGAAGAAAGGCATTGAGGTAATAGGTGAAATTGAGTTTGCTTCCAGGTATTTTAATGGACAACTTGTTGGAATAACCGGATCAAATGGTAAAACAACAACCACTTCACTCGCATACCACTTGCTTTCAAAAGGAGGACTTAACCCTATGCTCGGTGGAAATATCGGAGAGAGTTTTGCCAGGCAGGTAATTGATAAAACAGACGGAGTTGCAGTATTGGAGTTGAGCAGTTTTCAACTGGACGACATCAATTCATTTAGGCCGAACATAGCCATTATTCTCAACATTACGCCAGATCATTTAGATCGGTACGATTACAAAATGGAGAACTACATAGCCTCCAAATTCCGAATTACAAAATACCAGTCAGAAGAAGACTTTCTGGTATACAACGCAGACGATGAAAACATCACCAACGGACTCAAACAATTCCCGATAAAAGCACAATTAATCCCGATTTCCATCTATAAAAAGCTGGAATACGGGGCATGGATAGAAAATAACAATTTGATAATAAATATAAACTCAGAATTAAAAATGACAATTCAAAAATTAGCATTACAGGGCAAACACAACATCTACAACTCGATGGCAGCAGGCGTAGCGGGTCGTATTCTCGAGCTCCGAAAAGAGGTAATACGAGAGAGCCTTTCCGATTTCGAAAGCCTGGAGCATCGGCTTGAGACCATTGTTAAGGTTAGCGGGGTTAACTACATTAACG
>CEQS01071761.1_pt1 | contig 12274 bp, 10 predicted proteins | sample 530981 | NCBI WGS metagenome assembly CEQS01 (sample SAMEA2621176, study PRJEB7988) | marine metagenome | biome: marine biome (ENVO:00000447); feature: mesopelagic zone (ENVO:00000213); material: "saline water (ENVO:00002010), including plankton (ENVO:xxxxxxxx)" | depth 800 m
TGTTTTACATATTCTACACTATCGTAAGTAACTTTTTCTAAGGCTCCGGCTCTATTGTATCCGGGGGTTATGGTTTTTCGATTGCTGTTTACATCTTGGGGAAGGGTAAGTTGGGTTACCCTGTTTAAAGCATCGTATTGGGAATCGGTTTGGTAGGTGGTGCTTCCCAGTTGAGTACCTATGGTGGTCCAATCTACCCTGTAAGGGGCCAGGTTCGTCCAGGGGGGTGAACCTGCAAAAGGAGTTTTTAGTTGAGCATCACTGATTACTTTTCTGGTTTTGCTTAGTAGGTTGCCTTTGAAATCAAACTGAAGGTTGGTTACCAATCCTGCTTCATCGTATTGTTCATAGAGTTTACCCAGCAGGTTATTGGTAATGGGGGTAGGTACTCCGGCATTGTCTCCATAGGTGCTTCGCATGGTCATGTAAAGAGGAGCTGCTGCGTTGTCCTGGCTCCAACCAAAGGTGGGACGTTGTAATCTATCGTAAGTAGCCAGAGTTCTTGCTTGTTTGGCATCACTTCCCTCAATGGGTTTACCCAGGCTATCCAAAATAGCCAGGCTTACTCCGCTGTCGATATGAGAAGTATACCTCGCTTGTTTTTGAAGATCGTATTTGTAAATAAAGGCTATTTGGTTGATCGCATTGGTCACCTGGGTTAAATTACCCTGGATATCGTAATCGTATTCCATAACCACATCAGTAAACTGTTGGGGGTTACTGTAATCGGGTTGGCTTTTGTGGTCTATGGTTTTTATGATTCTACCTAGTGCATCAATTAGCTCGCTTTTGGGAGTATTCCATTGGTGAGCATAGGAAGCACTTTCACTACGGTTGGTTATGCCTGCTAAATCGTTTTGGTCGTAACTGTACTTCTCCCAGGGTGAAGGAACAAAATCGCTTGGGGTGCCTATGGTTTTAGGTTTACCGTAGATTACTCTTTGCTCTGAACCATCAGGGTTAACCGTCTTAACCGGACGGCCAGCAGCGTCATAATACATTTCTATTTTTTGGAGGCGAGGCATATTTACTGATTTATTGGATTGTCATTATTTGCAATGAAGGTACGAATCTTCTAAACGCAAAAGTGAGTTTTCAACAATCCAAAAAACGACCTGATTTGTATCTAGCTGATTACTTAGAGGTTAGAACCTAACCATTAATTAAAACTAAGGCATACCTTAGCCTTTTTAAGGTTTGGCTTAGTTTAGATTGGAAAGGGGGCGTGTTTTTTCCTTGTAAGGAAAACTATCATTTCCCAATTGCCTTATTCCTAAAATAGCTTTTTAAGACGCCATTTCCTATTACTGTACCAAGAATTAAAGCTGCCCCAGCATAAAAACCCAGGGTCATTTTTTCACTTTCTCCAAAGAAAATCAAGGCCAAAATAATGGCATAAATCGGCTCCATATTTATAGATACACTTACCGTGTAGGGTGACAACACCCGCATGACCTGAATGGAAATAACAAATGCAAAAGCGGTACAAATAAGCCCCAAAACCAATAAATAAAATACATCCAACATAGAAGGAGAAAATGCACCACCTTCAACGTTTTCAAAAAAGAAAGTATAGCAAGACATGCCTAAAACACCGCCCAACATTTCATACATGGTTATTTGGCCAGGTGCTGCCCTCTGAACCAATCTTCCGTTGATTGTTCCGAAAAGGGCTGCCAGCATTGCAGAAATCAACGCAAGTGTAATCCCCAATTTATATTGAACCTCAAAACTGAATATAAGGTACAAGCCAAAAATGACCATAAGTCCAAGTACCACTTCGTACCAAATGATTCTTCTCCTAAAAAATAAAGGCTCCAGGAAGGCTACGAACAAGGAAGTTGAAGCAAGTGTAGTGAGGGTTACCGAAACATTTGAAACCTTAATGGCCTGAAAAAACGTAGCCCAATGAGCCCCTACAATTACCCCTACCAATATGAATAAAGCAATTTTCTTAAACGATTTTTCAAATGGTTTTTTAGCAATGTACAGGTAAAGGCATAATCCTAAAAAGGCAATACCCATTCGGTAAATTACTATTGAATAATAGGGAAGTGAAATCAACTTTCCCAGTATTCCGGTAAACCCCCAGATGAGAATGATAAAATGCAGTGAAATGTGATCCTTGTATTGTCCAATCAGTTTCAACGCCTAAGTCTTTTCACCGGTATGACTATCTGCTACTCCACCACTCAGTATTGTCTTCATCATTTCCGACGACTTAGCCTTGATGGGCCTCACATTCTTTTTAGGAACTACAAATACGTTTCCTGTAAATCCATAACTGTGGGGTAAATAGACCATTACCTTATCTGCTTCTATGCCCCAACTGGTAAGGTCTTCTTTGGTAATAAATCCCGGCTTTTCAACTACATCACTCAATTTTACCAAAACCGGTTGTGTATATTTCTTCTTCTTTCCACCAACAATTACCTCTGTTAAATCAACTATGGCCATATATATGGTTTTAACCAAGGGAGCTTTTTCCAACAACTTATTGAACCAACGATTTATCGGTTGAGCGATAACTGTATTTCCCAACACCCCAATGATGGTAATGGAACCAAAAAGAATGATTAATCCAATCCCAGGAAAATTGATTTCGAACGGGAGAATTTTGGGTAATAATTGATCAATAAATGCAAGCAATGCGATGATCACATACAGGGTAAGCGCAGTAGGCACTGTAAATAAAAGGCCTTGCAGAAAAAAGTAGAATATTTTTCGAAACATTACAATTCCTTAAGTTCTTCCTTGAGCTTTCGGGTAAGACCCAAGACTACTAAATTATAAGAATGATCAATCAATTCGGCCTGAACCTCATCGGGTACATCTCCAAAGGCATCTATGGTGTTCCAGTGTTTTTTATTCATGTGATACCCAGGGTTAACTCCATTGAAAGACTCCCTTAATTCAATAGCCTTCTCAGGGTCACATTTTAAATTATATGAATCAAAATTGTCGATTCCACAGGCAGCAAACATTTTACCCATCACTTTAAAAACCAGTGTGGTCTCGTCAAAAGGAAACTCCTCAGTAACCCCTTTCTTGGCTAAACAATAATCCCGAAATTCTTCAACATTCATTCTACCAAAATTTAACTAACGAAGGTATGCTTTAGACCTTAATTTTGCAGAAAATTAATTCCGTGGAAAAAGAAACAAAACAAGCGCCGGTCACTTTCTATGCAGAAATGACTCCCAACCCGTCAACTATGAAATTTGTAGCTAATATCGCTCTAATAGATTATGGAAAAACGGTTGAGTATGCCACCGTTGAAGAAACAGAAGATTCTCCTTTGGCCACACGGCTTTTTTCTTTTCCGTTTGTTACTAAGGTCTTTATCTCAAACAATTTTATCACACTCACTAAAAACGATTCCATAGAGTGGCAGGATGTATTTAGCGAAATCCGGGAATACGTAACCAACTACATGGTAAGTGGTCATCCTGTATTTAAAGACAGTGCTAAATTATCCGAGTCCGTGGAAGAGAAAGTTGAAAATGAAGCCGCTACTCCAACAGAAAGTAATTCGGTAATTACTCATGTAGAACCGAAATCAGATAAGGAATTACAAATTGTTCAGATTCTGGAAGAATACGTTCGGCCTGCGGTAGAAAGCGATGGTGGAGCAATTCATTTTAGCAAATACGAGCCCGGAAAACTCACGGTGGTATTAAAAGGAGCTTGTTCGGGATGTCCTTCATCTTCTCAAACCCTTAAAAATGGAATCCAGGGATTATTCGATCAAATGATGCCAGAGGTAAAAGAAATTGTTGCCCTGGAAGAGTAGATTCTACCTTAAAATATGCATGCGCTCTGAGTCCATTTTTATAAAGGTAAAGAGCAGTATGGTAAATGACCACAAACTTGATCCCCCATAGGAAAAGAAGGGTAATGGAATTCCAATAACCGGTGCTAATCCAATGGTCATTCCAACGTTTATGGCCAAATGGAAGAAGAATATGGAGGCCACACAATAACCATAAATCCTTGAAAATTTGGAACGCTGTCGTTCTGCAACGATGATAATTCGGAATAAGAGGTAGACAAATAGAAAAATAACGGTAAAAGTTCCGATAAACCCCCACTCTTCACCTACTGTACAGAATATAAAGTCTGTGCTTTGCTCAGGAACAAAGTCATACTTGGTTTGAGTCCCTTGTAAAAACCCTTTTCCGAACCCACCACCTGAACCAATGGCGATCATGGATTGATGTACGTTGTACCCCGCACCAGTGGGGTCCGATTCTATTCCCAGTAACTCATTGATTCTGGCCTGTTGGTGTTTTTGAAGAATATTGTTGAAGGCATAGTTTACGGCGAATATGTATCCGGTAATTACTAAGAATGAGCCTAAAATAACCCACTTTACTTGTTTTATTTTTTTGAACTGCGCGTATAATACCAGGCAGATTAACCCGATTACCACAACCATCATGGTTTGGCCCGGTAGAACAATATCATAGGGAAGTTCAATGGTAGTGGTATTTAAAAGTAGAGCCACTACAAATAGAACGGCGCCGCCAAGCCCTATGAGCAAAATATTACCTGAAAGCCCTTCCCGATACATAACAAAAATGAAACTTGCATATACCAGCACGGAACCGGTGTCGGGCTGCAATAAAATCAACGCTGCCGGTAGTATCAAAATTAACATGGCCTTGAGCCGGGTTAAAAGCCCTGAGAATCGCTTACCCAATGTAGACAGATAAAACGTTAAGGCCAACGAAGTTCCAAATTTTGCTATTTCGGATGGTTGAAAAGAGAACCCACCGAAGGTAAACCAGGACTTGGCCCCCTTTATTTCCGTACCAACAACCAAAACCGCTATTAAAAGAAAAATACAAAACCCGTAAATGGGATAGGCCAGTCGACTAAAAAACCGTGGATCGAGCATAAGGATAACCCAGGCCAAAAAACACGAGGTAGCAATCCAAAGCATTTGCTTCCCATACAATTGGCTGATATCGAAAATGGATTGATGCTCTTCATTGAATGTGGCTGCATAAATATTGAACCAACCCATCAATACCAGGATTCCATATAGCGATACGATAATCCAATCAATATCTGACCATCTACTGCTCCTTCTTTCCATCATAAATATCTAAGAAAACAGCATCCAGGATTCGCTTTTCTTTTTCAGGGCGTTTCACTTCTCCAGTTAGGTACTTTTCTATCATTAAACTCGAAATTGGTGCAGCCCAGGTTCCACCAAAATCGGAATATTCTACATAAACTGCAATAGCAATTTTTGGGTTTTCCCGCGGTGCAAAAGCGATAAAAACAGAATGATCGGGCCAGGGTTCATTTTGCACTGTTCCCGTTTTACCGCATACTTCAATGCTATCCATTCTAGCCCTTCGAGCCGTTCCACCATCTTCATTTACAACTTTGTACATGGCCTCAATTACCGGGTCAAAGTACTCCGGGTCTACCTCTGTTTCATTCCGAATCGTAAACTCAGGTCTCTTTACTGAGTCTGCCCCAATCGATTTTATTAAATGAGGTTCATAAAAATAACCTCTGTTTGCTATGGTAGCTGCCAGGTTAGCCATTTGTATGGGCACTACCAACATTTCACCTTCACCAATACTTACGGAATAAATGGTAGAAAATGCCCAACGATACTCGCCATACCAACGATTGTAAAAGGCAACATCCGGTACGTTACCTTTTTTTAGACCGGGTAGGTCTGTTTTTAGCTGAACTCCCAATCCAAACTTTTTTACCCGTTCCTGCCACAGGTTTAAACCATAAGCTGCGTCTTTAAAAATACTTGAGTATTTTCCACGCTGTACAAGTCGCTTAAAAACATTCCAGAAATAAGGATTGCATGAATGTTGAATGGCTGGCACTAAATCATCGTTGGTGTGAGACCCGTGGCAACCTATGATTCCCCGGTTGCAGCGAAACCGTGTCTCGGTTGTTATTACTCCTTCGTCCAAAGCAACCAACGATTCAACCAACTTAAAGATAGACCCCGGACGATACATGGCATTGATGGATCGATTAAAAAGCGGGTTTAATGAGTCATTGGCCTGTAGCATTTTATAATTTTTGGACCGTGGCCTTCCTACCAACAAGTTAGGATCGTAACCGGGGGAAGAGACCATGCTTAATATTTCACCCGTTGATGGTTCAATGGCTACAATACTTCCTCGCTTATTTCTCATAAGCTGCTCACCATACATCTGCAATTCCCTGTCGATTGTAGAAATCAGGTTTTCACCGGCGATGGGTAGAGTATCGTATTTGCCATTCATATAACTGCCCTTGGCCCGATTGTGAACATCAACCAACAACACCTTTCTGCCCCGAACTCCCCGGAGTCTTTTTTCGTATTCTTTTTCCAGTCCTCTTTTGCCTACGTAATCGCCTTTTTGGTAGTAGCTGTCTTTTTTTAAATCTCCCGGCGTAGCCTCAGAGATATAGCCCAGTACATGAGCAGCAGCCGACTTTGGATATTTTCTTAAGGTTCTTTTTTCTCCGAAAAACCCAGAAAACTTGTACAACTTTTCTGATATGGTTGCCCACTCATCAGCAGGAATTTGTTTTTCGAAAACAGAAGCCTTGAACCTACTATAGCTGGTAGACTTGGCTATTTTTTCATCGAAGGCCGAGTCAGTAATTCCCAGTAAATTACAGAAAGCCAGGGTATCTAGTCTTTTTATCCTTTTTGGAATTACCATAAGGTCGTAGGCCGCTTCGTTATAGACCAATAATTCATTGTTTCTGTCATAAATCAACCCGCGCACCGGGTATTGGGTAACATAGCGAAGTGCCTGGTTTTTTGCGGATAATTTATAGGAATCGTCGATTACCTGAATGTAGAAAAGACGCCCAAGAAATATGAGGGATACGGTCAGAAAAATACCCAATACTACGTATCTTCTATTATTAAACGGGTTCATAACACGCGCCTCTGCTTGAATGTTAGAAACTGTGCAATAAGAACCAACAGGTAAGTAAAAGCAACCGACGCTAACGCCCTGCCCAGGGTATAAAAGAATTCTGACACCCTGAAAACCTCAACAAAGAAAAGGAAGAGGTGGTGGCAGGTAATCATAATGAGTGCATACACCAAAAACCAGTTAATACCCATGTGCGACATATCGGGTGGAGTCCCAGATGGAAAGCCATCCCTGGGCGCCATTAAGGAAAGCAGATAGGGTCTGGCAAATGCTAAGAAAACAGAAGCTGATGCATGCATTCCCCAGGTGTGACTAAACATGTCAACGCCCATACCCAACATAAAACTAAGCCCAAGTACCAGCGAAGGATTAGCTTCAATAGGAAATAGAAGGATAACCAACACGTATAAGTAGGGTGTTACGAAGCCAAAAAGGTCAACGTTATTCAAGATTAACCCTTGCAATAAAACAAAGAATACCATGCGAATACCAATGATAATATACTGTCCCATTATTCCTCTTCCAGGGTTTCTATTTGTTGTTGTTCAATTTTGAGTTTATTCCGAACCACATAAACATACGATATATTACCAAAATCTACCGATAGGTCAATGTTTATCGCCTGAAAATCGGTACCCTCAATCTTTTCAAAATCCCTGACGGTGCCAATAAGTACATCGGGTGGAAATACGGTTCCTGAACCCCTGGTAACCAAAGTATCTCCAACTTTTAGAATTACGTGTGCAGGAATATCATCGAGCTGTGCTACCTTTGGATTACTTCCGTCCCAGGTTAGTATACCAAAGTAATTATTTGACTTTAAACGCGCACTGACTTTGGTGTCTTTGTGCAATAAGGAAATGGCAAACGAATAATTGGTAGAGGTGGTCTTAACTATTCCCACAACACCGTTATCACTTATGATTCCCATTTCAGGCATAACATCGTTTCGCTCTCCTCGATCCAGGGTTAAATAGTTGCTTCGCTTGCTGGAAGTACTGTTAATTACCTTGGAAGAAAGGAATTCGTATTGCAACAAATGCGCGGAATCATTAAAAAATCGCACATCGGGTGTGAGCGAAAAATAAGCAGTTTGGGCTTCCGATCTCAACCGTGCGTTTTCTTCTGACAGGGATTTGTTTACTGCCTTTAGTTCAATGTATTCTTTTGCTTCATTCAGAGTTTGGAAGGCATCTCCGCTCATCTCGTTTGCCGAATCCAGAAAATTGGCTTTGTGGAAACTATTGTTTTGAATAAGGATGCCAAAACAAACAATTTCAGCGAATACAAAAAGCAGGATAAAATGGTACTTCCAAATAAGTTGTATCAGGTTTCGCACTTCCTACCTCGTCTGTATTATTTCATTAAGAAACTGAAAACATCGGAATTATTTAACGCGATTCCTGTTCCCCTGGCCACCGCTCTTAGTGGGTCTTCGGCAACATGAACCGGAAGTTTGGTTTTCATTCCAATTCGTTTATCCAACCCCCGAAGCATGGAGCCTCCACCGGCTAAATAAATTCCCGTTTTATAAATATCAGCTGAAAGTTCCGGAGGTGTCATCTCCAATGCGGAAAGGATCGCTTCTTCAATTTTAGAAATGGACTTATCCAACGCGTGGGCGATTTCCACATAGGAAACGTGAATTTCCTTTGGAATACCGGTCATTAAATCTCTTCCGTGAACGGCATAATCTTCTGGTGGATCATCCAACTCGGGAAGGGCGGCACCTACTTCTATTTTAATCCTCTCAGCGGTTCTTTCACCAATTAGTATGTTGTGTTGACGTCTCAGGTAATCTTCAACATCAGCGGTAAATTCATCTCCGGCAACGCGAATCGATTTATCACAAACAATTCCACCAAGAGCAATTACTGCAATCTCTGAAGTACCTCCACCTATATCAATGATCATGTTACCCATGGGCTCTTCCACATCGATTCCAATACCAATAGCCGCTGCCATAGGTTCATAAATGAGGTACACTTCTTTTGCTCCTGCATGTTCGGCCGAATCTTTTACCGCACGTTTTTCAACCTCCGTAATACCTGAAGGAATACAAATAACCATTTTTAGGGAGGGGGTAAAAAAGCGCCTTCCAGGGTTGATCATTTTAATCATTCCCTTAATCATGTGTTCGGCTGCGTGAAAATCGGCAATTACTCCATCTTTTAATGGACGAATGGTTCGTATGTTCTCATGGGTTTTACCATGCATCTGCATTGCTTTTTTTCCTGTAGCAATAAAACGTTGCGATATTCGGTCTTGTGCCACAATGGAGGGTTCATCAACCACAACCTTATCGTTCTGAATAATCAGCGTGTTTGCAGTACCTAAATCAATAGCAATTTCTTGAGTAAATAAATCGAATATTCCCATGAGGTAGTTTTCTCCTAATTTGTTTTATCAATGTTTAAAATGTCTTGTCCCTGTCATGACCATGGCCATGTTGTTATCGTTGCAATAGTCTATACTCAACTGATCTTTGATTGATCCTCCTGGCTGAATTACCGTATCGATCCCTTCTCCTCCAGCAATTTCTACACAATCGGGGAAGGGGAAAAATGCATCGGATGCCATAACGGCACCTTGCAACTCAAAATTGAATGCCTTGGCTTTGGTTATAGCCTGACGAAGTGCATCAACCCGACTGGTTTGTCCGGTACCACTAGCCAGCAGTTGTTTGTTTTTGGCCAATATAATGGTGTTTGATTTGGTATGCTTAACCAACTTATTGGCAAATAACAAATCTTCTATTTCTTCATCGGTGGGCTTATTGTTGGTTACCGGATTTAAATCGCTTGATGTTTCCGATTTGTCATCCTTTCCCTGGGCCAATACTCCATTTAATGCTGACCGGTACAGAACCTCTGGCATTTCGGTTTGCTTTTTCACCAAAACAATTCGGTTCTTCTTTTGGGTCAGAATTTCCAGGGCTTCGGAACTGTATGAAGGAGCAATAATGACTTCGAAAAACAGGTTCTGGATTTCCGAAGCTGTTTCTGTATCAACTTCTGAATTGGAAATCAAAACTCCTCCAAATGCAGAAACAGGATCACCTGCGAGAGCATCTTTCCAGGCTTCCAGAATGGTATTTCGGGTGGCAATTCCACAAGCGTTGTTGTGTTTTAGAACAGCAAAAGTGGGAGCGTCGTTTTCGAATTCAGCCATTAGCGCAACAGCTGCATCCACATCCAGCAAGTTGTTGTACGACAATTCTTTTCCATGAAGCTTGTCAAAAATAGCATCCATATCTCCATAGAATACTCCTTTCTGATGTGGGTTTTCTCCGTACCGAAGTACCTGCGATTTGTGCTCCGAAACTTTTAGGAACTCCTGGCCAAAATCGTGGTTGAAGTAATCGGATATCGCAGAATCATAGTGTGACGATACTTTAAAAGCTTCCAGAGCTAATTTTTTCCGCTGGCTGGTATTTGTCTCTCCCGAACCCTCATTAAGCAGGTCAAGAATTTCCTGGTATTGATCTACGGAAGGGACAATAACCACATCTTTAAAGTTTTTGGCTGCTGCGCGAATCAATGAAATTCCACCTATATCAATTTTCTCGATAATGGTTTGTTCATCATCGGTTGAAGCTACGGTTTTTTCGAACGGATACAGGTCCACAATTACCAAATCGAGTTGAGGAATTTCAAACTCGTTCAGTTGGGCCATGTCTTCGTTGAGCTCTCGTCGGGCAAGTATTCCTCCAAACACTTTTGGGTGAAGCGTTTTTACCCTGCCTCCAAGAATGGAAGGATAAGATGTTAAGTCTTCAACGGGAACTACCTGGATGCCCAAATTCTCAATAAAAGAGCGTGTTCCTCCGGTGGAATAAATGGTAACATTCAGCTCGTACAGCTTCCTAACAATTGGCTCCAAACCATCCTTACTAAAAACTGAAATTAATGCGCTTTTGATCTTCTTTACTTCCACAACAAACAAATAATTCGAACCCCAGGTAAATTTGGCGTTTCAAAATTTAAAACTACACTTTTTAAGTTCCTGTATAGCAGGCTGTTACCTGATAGTAATTTTACAATCAACAGGCAACAACTCTATATGCAATTCTAACTATAATCGGCGCCTGCTCAGTGAGGTAAAACACAGAAAATCAACAATGTTGATAAAACAGGCGAATTGTTAAAAAGTGGGAGTGTTTTTTGAACTGAATTCGTTCTGGTTCCAGAACCCTAATAAGCCCTCTCAGAACTTCCCTCGTAGTAGAGAACAAAAGCCTTGTTAACTACCCTAATTCCACCTGGAGTCGGGAAGTTTCCCGTAAAGTACCAGTCGCCCGCATGATTTGGGCAAGCCACATGCAAACCTTCGATGGTTTGGAAAATTATCTCCACCTTGGCATTACAATCAGGTGGCGTTACCAATTCTGCAATTTTATCGGAGATTTCCCGGGCGGTAAAAGGTTCGTAAATTTCATTCACGACATTAATTTGCTCATTCATGGGCAACTCCAATTGAGCCTTTGCCTTTTTGTAAACCTGTTTAACTAGCCCTTCTTTGCCCCGGTCGACCAATAAAGCCAGGGCCGCTCTAAAGGCAATGAAATCGCTCATGCGAGCCATGTCTATTCCATAGCAATCAGGAAAACGAATTTGTGGTGCAGAAGAAACGATTACTATTTTCTTAGGTTTAAGCCGGTCGAGCATTCTAATGATACTCTTTTTAAGAGTAGTTCCTCTAACAATAGAATCGTCGATTACAACAATGTTATCTTTCCTGGGGTTTACAACACCGTAAGTAACATCGTAAACGTGTTCAACCAAGTCATCGCGATCGGCATCCTGAGTAATGAAGGTACGAAGTTTTGCATCTTTAATGGCCAACTTCTCTACTCGCATGGTGGTTGAAAGAATGGATTCAATTTTATCAGCTGATGGCTTCTCTCCCAATTTTAAAATCTCCTTCTTCTTCCATTGATTGAGTTCAGCCTCAATACCATTGAGCATCCCATAAAACGAGGTTTCAGCGGTGTTGGGAATGAATGAAAAAACCGTGTTTTTGATGTCGTGATTTACCGATTTCAAAATCAAAGGGGTCAACGATCTTCCTAGTTCCTTTCTTTCCTGGTATATGTCTGTATCACTTCCTCGTGAGAAATATATTCGCTCAAAAGAACAAGAGGTTTTTTTATCGCTCTTTCGAATTTCCTCCTGAGTTACCTTCCCGTTTGCCCGAATCAGAAGCGCATTGCCCGGATCTAATTCTTTGACATCGCTTATCTGTAAATTAAATGCGGTTTGAATCGCTGGTCTTTCAGAAGCAACCACTACTACCTCGTCATCCTGATAATGGAAAACTGGGCGAATTCCATTTGGGTCACGAAGTACGAAGGCATC
>CEQS01073416.1_pt1 | contig 12202 bp, 10 predicted proteins | sample 530981 | NCBI WGS metagenome assembly CEQS01 (sample SAMEA2621176, study PRJEB7988) | marine metagenome | biome: marine biome (ENVO:00000447); feature: mesopelagic zone (ENVO:00000213); material: "saline water (ENVO:00002010), including plankton (ENVO:xxxxxxxx)" | depth 800 m
GCGACGATCTCGACTGGATGGGAATTCATGCTACTCGTTTAAACGGACATCTTCTGCGCACTATTTTCCGTGACAGCGCTTACCGAGTAATGCTAACCAACCCCGACGACATCCAAGACGTGCCGACAAATGAAAAAGTGATCATCGCTTCTGGTTACCGCCCGGGAGCCTCGACCGACTTGCGAGCAGTTCAAATCGCTAAACTAGTTGGAGCTGAGAAAGTAATTAACCTTTCGAATACTGACTATGTTTATACCGACAATCCCAAGACCAACCCTGATGCTGAAAAAATTGAAGACATAACCTGGGAATTGTTCAGAAAATTACTTCCTGACAAGTGGGATCCCGGCCTCTCTTCCCCGTTTGATCCAATTGCTGCTGCTGAAGCGGAACGGTTGGCAATGGAGGTAGCACAAATCAACGGCGCTAATATTGACGAACTTCGAAAATACCTCGATGGTGAAGAGTTCATTGGTACGAAAATACACGCGTAGAATAAAATATGAAACGTCTCAAAAGCCCTTATTTAGGGGCTTTTTCTTACTGAAGAGCGTTGAATACTTTCTCCTGTGCTTTGTGGAGCCGGTCAGCCACCTTCTTACAATGCGGGTTAAACCGGTAAACATCCTCGAAAAGTTTCTTATCATCCTTCACACTCTCCACCGCATCCATTAAAAAATTAAATGAAACCGTATCCATTTCGGTACGCTTGAATCCAGCTTCAACAACTGACTGTCCAACGTAGTGAGTTAGAAAAAGAGTCTCGGCCAAGCGTCGGTCGTGCTCATCAGCTGTCATTTCAACAATCACAAATCCAAGCGTAGCAAAGGCGTTCTTGAGCTGCTGGTACATGTCGTTCGGTAGTGAGTAGTCGGTTACCACTACCCGTAAGCCTGTCACACTACCCCCTTGTTTGCGATAGCTCTCTGGTCCAAACATCGGGTGCGTGGAAATATAGTGTCGGTCACTACAGTATTTCTCCATCAGGTCGTTAGTATGTTTTTTGACAGTCGCCACATCGATGATGACCGTATCTGGGAGTGCATGCTCTAGTACCTCTTTTAAGGTTGCTTCGTATTCACTGATCGGACAACATAAAATCACCACATCAGACTGAGCAACGGTTTTAAAATCATGGAACACATCAAAATCTGGAGTAGCGCGGCGCGAATACACCCGAGTATCTACTTCCGAGAAAAATTTATTCCCCTCCAAGTGCAAAAAACGGCCAAAGTGGCCGTAGCCAATAATTCCAACGGTATTAATCATGGATAGTTTCTAGAAAAGCGTCTATTTTTGAGTGAAGTTCTTCTAGTGAACCCTCATTTGAGATCACGTGATCAGATATACCTATAACTGAACGGATATTATGCTTACCTCCTCCTTCTTCTTCATGTTTAGCAATTCTCTCAAACTCCTCGTAAGTGACATTATCTTTTTCGCTACCACGCTGTCTGATACGTTCATACCGCAATTCGAGCGGAGCGTCTACTCCAAGCAAGACTGATCCCTCAGCTTTTAAGAACTCTGCCTCAGGAACATCGTGAATTGATTCAATTATGATGTTTGATTCAGTATCTTTAGCAAGAGCGTACTGTATAGCAATTGGTCCAGCCGGATTAAGAGATCTCAGCTCGTCCCCCAAAATAGTGTAGGCTTCTCTGTTCGCCACAATTCCTTGAGATTCAAGAATTGCGCGAAGCATTTTAGATGCAGAAAAATGTTCGAAGCCTTTTTCTTTTAGGTACTCAACTACAGTTCCTTTACCTGCTCCTAGTGTACCTGCGATTCCTATTACCATAATTAATCTACTTTAACTTTTTCCTTTCTGGAATCTCTCCATTTTGCGTAAGTTACAACCAACGGACTAGCAATACAAATCGAAGAGTAAGTACCGGCTAGTACACCAGCAAATAGAATGAGTGAAAAAGTCTTAGTGACGTCTCCACCAACCAGGTAAAGGGCTGAAAGCGCTGCCATAGTGGTAATAGAAGTATTAATAGATCGAGCTAAAGTTCCACTAACAGCAGTCCCGACAATTTCTTCGTATGGTGCCGTTAGAGTGTAGGTAACTTCTTCGCGTTCAAGACCACCTGGTTCAGTAATCTTCTTGCGTTTTTCTGTGCGGTTGAGCTTGAGATTTTCTCGTACCCGGTCGAAAACAACGATAGTGTCATTAACCGAGTACCCAAGCACTGCCAGAAGCGCCATCACAAACAACACGTCCACCTCTACTCCGGCGATGTAGCCGAGCAAACTCATTAGAGCAGTCGGCACCAAAACATCGTGCACCAGTACAAAAATCGTAATGAGACCGTACATCCATGAGCTCACCGGAGTACCAATACCAGCAAAGGCAAAGGCTACGTAAAGTACGATAATAGATACAACGCCGCCGATAGCCCAAACTGCTTTATCCTTAAGTTCCTGTCCGATGACTGGACCAATTGAAGTAAAGCGAGTTACTTCTCCTCCCTCACCAAGAGCTGACACCGCTTCCGACAATTCAATCCGTTCTGCTTCCTCTAAATCAACGGTGCGGATCAAAAAAGCAGCACGACCAGCCTCGTCGATTGACTCACGTACTGAAGACTCACCAAATTCAAGATTAGCAACTGCAACCTCAAGACTACTTTTATTCGGAGCTTTTTCGTAAGCCACTTCAGTTAGTGAGCCGCCGGTGAAATCGATACCAAGATTGAGACCAACAGTACCGACAATTAAAATGCTGCCGGTCATAACCACCGCGGCAATACTCAACAAAATTTTTCGATAGGTAATTACAAACATATTATTTATGTAAACCGCAGCCGAGTAGTGTTGACCAAACACTTTTATTAGATCGCTTAGTTTCTGGAAGTGAAATCAGCAGCGTACGAGTGATCAAAAGAGCTGACAGCATAGACACCACAATCCCCATTCCAAACACTAAGGCAAATCCTTTCACCATCGAAGTTCCAAACCAGAAGAGAATGATAGCCGAAAGAAGACTGGTGATATTACCGTCGCGAATAGCACTCCAAGCTCGTCTGAAACCAACTATTGCCGCGTCTTTACTGCCTGATCCGTTGCGATACTCTTCCTTCATACGTTCAAAAACCAACACGTTGGCATCTACCGCCATACCAAGTGAAAGTACAAAACCAGCCAAACCAGCTGCGGTAAGTGTGACCGGGACCAATTGGAAAAGTGCCAGCATTATAGTGATGTATGAAGCAAGGGCTACGCCAGCCACAAGACCCGGCACACGGTACCAAGCGATCATAAACAACATCACTAAACCAATGCCCAGAATCCCCGCTTTGATTCCCTTCTGAAGTACCTCCGCTCCAAGTGAAGCCCCGACAGTCTGAGTACTCTGCAGCTCAATCGGAACTGGCAAAGCACCGAAGCTGAGATTCTGTGATAAATCACGAGCTTCTTCAGGAGTAAATCCACCAGAGATAATGGCTGTACCACCTGTGATTGGCTCATTAATTACCGGAGCCGACAGCAGCTCACCATCAAGAAATATTCCCAACTGTCGACCGACATTATTGCGAGTAATTTCGCCGAACAAGTCTTTACCCTCGTCGGTGAAGCGTACCGCTACCAACGGTTCGTTTGATAGCTGGCCGCCACTTCCGCCGGCAAACTCAAGTGCAGCCGACTCAAGATAACGACCAGTCAAGCCAGTGTCTTTAAATGGCTCTTGCTCTGACACGGCTTCCCCATTAATCCGAACGTTGTCTACCAAAGCGCGACTACCCGTAGCATTCTCAGCCAGTGAGTTTAGGCTTTCTAGGGCTTGTTGTTGAGCCGCCATCTCTTCATCGTAAAGTTTAAACTCCAGCAGTGGTGTACGCCCAATTTCGGCCACCGCTTCACTTACATCAGTTACTCCCGGTAGCTCTACCACTAACCGCTGAATCGGCTCATCAGTCACAAAACTACTGCTCTCTACCTGTACAATCGGTTCTGACACACCGAATATATTGACGCGTCGCTCGATAACATCACGCAGGATGTTCATAAGTTCAGGGATTTCTATCGGATCGACGTTTGAAGTGTCGGCCTCGTACACCAAGTGTGAACCGCCAGCCAAATCAAGTCCGAGCTTGAACGGACGTTCGGCCTCAGCATTAGTAGCATTGTCGTATACAAAAAAAGCAGCCCAGGCGATTACACCTACCAAAACCATGGCCCGAAACAAACGCACAAAGGCTACTGATTCGGTTGACGATTGATTCTCTTCCTTAGCCATATAAAATAATGGTGTATTTATAACATACCCGTAGAAGCTAGGCTATTGACGAGCCAGAGCAACGAGGTTCTTCAAAAGATATGCAATAGTGATCGGGCCAATGCCGCCAGGCACTGGGGTAATAAGTGCAGCAACATCAGCGACTGTGGGGTCAACATCACCAACTAATACTCCACCATCTTCAGAAGTACCGGCATCGAATATCACTACACCAGGTTTCACCATCTCTTTGGTAACAAACTTCGGCTGACCTATACCAGTGATGAGAATGTCAGCAGATTTCACCACTTCTTGATCAAAGTTTTCAGCTGTGAGAACAGTGATTAATTTTGCTCGATCTTTCGCATACACCACCGCTGGCGTACCAACCAATCTACCCTCCCCCAAAACAACAACAGTAGCCTCACTCCAATCAATATTGTGCTGCTTAGAGATTTCATCAATTGCTCCCACGACGGGTGGTAAACAAGCGTCTGCTTCTGTCCCATATAAAAAACCATCTGGGTCTTTGCCATGCGGCACACCAGTCAGCACCGCCTCTTTATCCATATGAGCTGGCAACGGTAGCTGAACCACTACCCCATCCGACTGTTCGGACACTCTATCAACGCAAGCTAATGCTTCCTCTGTAGTAGCTTCTTCCGGCAACTCAACTACGTTCAACGTAACCCCAATTGAAGCCGCCCGCCGCTTTTTCATCTCTAGATATTTCTTGGTTTCAAAATTAGGCGCGCAGGTGATAGCTGCCATCGTCGGTGTTTTTGATAGCTGTTCAATCGCTATTTTTGTTGACGCTAAAATATCAGCGGCAATAGCTTTTCCGTCCACAATCATAGGTGCGAGTATAACAAAAATGAGATGAGGAGCGAAGCGACTACGTTGAATTTCGCCGCAATTTTCTCAATCCCCAGAGAAAATTACTACGACCCACTATCAGACTTGGAACGCTTTAGTTCTTTGGGAACATACAATTCATATCGTCCATCAGTATATTGGAAGGCGTCTTTACTAGAGTATTTACACTCGTACACTTTTTTGAGCTTTTCCCCACTCATCACCACTGGGTATGAGTAAAATCGCCATGATCCCGGACAAGTTGGAATACGACCACGGGTTGTGTGCCAGAAAAACCAAAAGGCAAAGCGAGCCATCCAAGGCTGTATAGGTAATATTCTTTTACCAACCGCCCTTGCCATGTCTTTAGCATAGACTGCTTCAGAAACTGGCGTGATGTTGAAAACGTTATAATCCCAATCCATATCATCCAAAGTGAACTTGGCAGTCAGATCGTTGACATCATCTTCGTGAATAAATTGACGAACCCAACCTTTAGTAGCCGGCACAAAAGACGTTAGGGTGGTGATAATACGATTCACAATGCCACCCCTAAGATTTCCTTGAAGAGCTGACTGTAAACCAAAACGTATCTTCATATACCGCCCACGTGGTCCAGTAACCGCGGCCGGCCGGACAACAGTAACCTGCGGAGTACGCCGGCCGGCCGCTCTTTCTTCATCATACTTCTTCTTTAGGTTTTCCTCAGTCACCTTTTTCTCGTGAGCATAGATATAATCGTCATCACGGAAGCCTTCTTCTTCTGTGAAAAGGTGTTCAAAACGATTATCCTTACGAGCTGAGTAGGAAGAGGCGGTAGAATAGTAAATCAATTTCTTAACTGATTCAGTAGCAAACGCAAAATCGAATACTTTATTTGATCCATCTACATTCCAGCGCCATTGCTCGTCTGGCTGACCATACATGGCACGAATTTGCCAGGCGGTAAGAATAACGGCGTCAGGATTATATTTAGCCACCTCTTCCTGCCAACCATCATCGGCCATGTTGTGTTGAATATAAGTAACTTTTGGAATAGTAGCACACCACTCACCTTGAGGTTCTTTGTCTAAAGCAATGATTTCTTTTACGTCTTCACGTTTTGAAAATTGATCGCAAAGCATTTCTCCAACGTATCCAATCCCCACAATAAAAATAGTTTTTCCGTTCATAAAATATGAAATACAGTATACATTAAAATAAGCCGGGCTTCGTTCATCTGAATTTTCTCTAGGTCATGAGAAAATGCAGATGTAAATTCAGAATAGTCGCGCCGCTCCTTTCTTCATTTAAAACTAGCGAGGCAACTTAATAGTTATGCCAAAGCGTGACAATACTGTCTTTACTGTGCGAAGTGCGATCTCAACATCAAGCAAAAACGAGCGGTTTTTAACGTAATACAAATCATACGAAAGTCGTTCCTTAGTTTCTTCCAATGACTGCGGACTGATGTTATCGCCCATATAGTGCTGATGTGTTTGCGCCCAACCGGTAACTCCCGGCTTCACGAAGTTACGGATGTTGTAGTAAGGAATCTCCGAGGCTAATCTATCCCCCAAACCTTTAATATCGTTACGTGGCCCAATAAGTGACATTTCACCTTTCAAAATAGTCCAAACTTGTGGAATCTCATCAATACTCAATTTACGCAAAACTGCCCCGACTTTGGTTATTCTATTTCCTTCCGCCGCATCTTCAGGTGTCCAGGTAGCACTAGCTGAACGATTTTCAGTCATCGTACGCAACTTCCAAACTGTAACCAAGCGGTTGGACTGACCGATTCGCTCTTGGTGAATAAACAATGGCCCCTCCCCTTCAATGCGCATCGTAATATAAATAAATGGTAAGACAAGCAAGAACCCAAACCCAATTAAAACTGAACCAACAATATCTATTGTTCTCTTCATAACGTCATAAAATAAGCTTTTTGACTGCGAAACGTGGGCAATGAACCATTCGTACCGCAGAGCTGAAAGTGGAACCTTATCAAAAGTGTCCTCATAGACTTTGTAAAAATCTAAAAAAGTGAGTTCAAATTTTATGAAGGCCATATCAAACAATCTAGGCAAAACTGCATTGATATATTCTCCATTAGGATTAGCCACAATAATATCGATCCGTTCCTTTTCGATAAGTTTTAAAAGTTTTTCTTCAAAGTTTTCACTGGAACGAGCAGTTTCCTCGTCTATTAAACGATGAAAAGAATAGTTGTATCGATCGTTGTTGTTTATTTCATCTACCAACTCAATTGCTTCTGGGCCATCCGCAATAAGTATCGCTCGGTGTTTTGTTTTGGGAGAAACGTAATTAAATGCCTTAATACGCCACCAAGTAATAAGAGCAATCGAGATAAAGAGATAGATCACAAGATTAGTCTTCGGCGCAATTCCAAATGGAATAATAAGAAACAGCAGTGCGGCAACTAGAGTGTTTACAACCTGAGTATTGAGAATACGTGTAAATAAAAGAGACTTCAAAAACACTGTGTGTTTGTCATACAGACCGGCCATATAAAAAATGAAAAGCCAGACGGTTGAGATTATGGCAAACGGCCAAAGATGCGCTGTAAAAAGCTCATACTCTGGAATAGAAAAATACCGCACTAGAAGCGTGAGCCATAACGCCAGTGCGAAAGAGAGTATGTCACCACCTATCAGGATTAGCAGTTCGCGAGCTCGTTCACCCATATCTGTTTGTAGAGATACTGTACCGAAGAGAGGAAAAATAGCAAGCTATTTAACACTTTGCCAAGTATGAGAGTTATATAAAGTACGTTATGCTAAGTAGACATTATGACTGTAAGTAACCGTAAGAAAATCCTTTTTCTCATAACAAAAAGCAACTGGGGCGAAGCGGCTCGGAAACCCACGGTTTTCCGACGCTCTCTCGCAAGCTCGCTCACTACCTTCCTTCACGGGAAACAGCTTGTTTCCCGACCCCTTCCGCAGCCCAACCCCAATTTGATACCAGTTAAGGAAAATCTGCTATGAGTTCAAATACTGCAAGGAAAAAGGTGTTGTTCCTTATCACTAAATCAAATTGGGGTGGAGCTCAACGTTACGTTTATGATATCGCCACTAATCTCGACTTGGAAAAATTTGAGCCAGTCGTTGCTCTTGGGGGTGAGGGTACCCTTAAAGAAATGCTAGAGCATGCCCATGTTCGGGTTATCACCATCGGCTCCCTCGGTCGCGATATTTCTCTAAAAAAAGAATTTCTTTTCGCCAAAGAACTTTGGCAGACGCTACGTCACGAGCGTCCAGATGTGTTCCACGTCAATAGCTCCAAAGCTGGTGGAGTGGGGACATTCTTAGGTAGACTTACCTTCGTACCGAGAGTAATATTTACCGCTCACGGCTGGGCCTTTAATGAAGACCGGCCGTTCTGGCAACGACTAATCATAAAATCACTACACTGGATAACAGTTCTTTTCTCCCACAAAACCATCGCTGTTTCAGAAGCAATTGTGAATCAAATGAACTGGCCCTTTGCAAAAGCGAAAATGCTAACCATGAACCCCGGCCGAACCATCGGGGCAATGTACGGTAAGTTGGAAGCTCGAGAAAAATTATCTAGTGTCCACCCTCCCCTATCAGCCCACACTGGCGACACCTGGATCATCACTATCGCTGAATTACATCCAATCAAACGCTTGTCAGTGCTAATAGAAGCGACAGGAAGGGTTATCAAAGAGCATCCTAAACTTAGAACTGTGATTATCGGGGACGGACAACTACGTGACTCACTCCAAGATGATATTACTAAAAATAAGCTTGAAAATAACGTTTTTCTAGCCGGTGCTGTTACCGAAGCAGCGCGTTTTTTGCGAGCCGGCGACTTATTTATTTTGCCGTCAAAGTCTGAATCGTATGGCTATGTATTACACGAAGCCGGATTAGCCAACCTGCCAGTAATCGCTAGTGACGTTGGTGGAATCAGAGACATTATTACTGATAAAGTGTCGGGTTCTTTAATACCGCCAGATCAGCCAGAAGTTCTAGCTGAAAAAATAACTGACTTTATCGAACACACACCAAAATGGAAAACTTGGTCTGACAACTTACACGCAGCTATGACAAAAAGAACAGTAGGTAATATGGTGTCGGCCACCGAAGCTGTTTACACCCTACCCTTCAGTAAGTAAGGTTTGTTCATGGGATTTGTCTGAAATCGTTTGATAACGTCGCATACCCATAACCATTCCGACCGCTATAAATTCTGTCAGCAAATGAGATCCGCCGTAGCTTAGAAACGGGATTGTGGTTCCCGTTACCGGAAGCAGGCCAATGTTCATACCGATGTGAACAAAAAAGTGTGCCAGGAATAAAATACTAACTCCAGCTGCAAACAATCTTTCAAAATTGGTGGCGCCTTCTATGGCATGTTTTAGTAAGCGCCAAATAACTAGCGCGAAAGTGCCAAATAATAGCAACACTCCGACCATCCCCCACTCTTCAGCAAAAGCTGCAAAAATAAAGTCTGTCTCGTACTCGGGCAAGAACAACAACTTGGACTGGGTTCCGTACCCAATCCCTTTGCCAAATAACTGCCCTGAGCCGATCGCCACAGTGGACTGGTAAGCGTTATAACCAGCCCCTTGAATATCAGAGAGCGGATCAATAAAGGTCATGATTCGTTCTTTCTGATAATCCAAAAAAACAAACTGCCACATCACGCCGAGCGCTACAGCACCGAGCATAAACACAGTCGCTAGATGCCGCAATTTAATACCACCCACTAACACCATTCCCAACCACACAAAGAAAAGAATTATGGCCGATCCGAAGTCGGGTTGAATAAACACCAAACCAAACACACCTACAGCATAAATACCAGAAACTATAATATGCCGAAAGTCGCCAATCATTTCGTGTCTTTTAGCAAAATACTTTGCCAAGACAATGATAAGAACTAGCTTAGCGGGATCAGAAGGCTGGAGCGAGAAAAATCCCAGATCGAATCGACTTTGAGCACCAAGGGTGATTTCTCCAATAAACAACACTAAAAGAAGCGCCGCTATCGTGGCCACATAAAAAAAGAAAGCCATATTTCCAGTACGTAAAAACCGGTAGTCGGGAATCATCGCCAAAGTCAGTGCCACAGTAGCAAGACCAATCCATATAATCTGACGATCGAAAAAAGCATTCTCCCCTACGTGAGAATACATGGTGACCAGTCCCATAAAGGAAAGGCCAACAACGCCAAAAAATAAAAGCGGATCAAACCCGGCAAATAACGTCCTAAGCTGTCCCATATATCTAGTATTGTACTTTACCGCTAAAAAATCGGAACTTGTGGTACCTATCGAAGTGGCGCAAAGTTTGTCTCGGTCTTGGCAATTACGTCAATTTTAGTGACCCCAGACTCACACAGTGACGAGGTAATTTCCGCATAAATACTCATAAGATCGGCACCGGTGGGAGCAAAGTAAGCATTGGATCCATCGGAAGCAAGATTACGAACAAATTGCTGATCAACATTTTGACCTAATCCAATGGCATAAACTTCAATACTGTCGTCATCCAACATTTGGGCTGTCTCTTCAGTAGTTGAAATCACATCTTCATCACCAGCAGCAGTCGGTAAACCGTCAGTTAACAATACCAGCACGCGTCGAGCATCTTCATTATGGCGAACAGAGTTTAGTTCAGTTTGAGCAGTCAATAGAGCATCGACGGTATTTGTAAATCCAACCTCCTCGGCTGGAGAAATCTCCAGGCCAGAAATCGCATTAGCCACTGCTCCGTGTAAGTTAGTTAATTCAGTTACAACTGCGGCACGGGTGGCGAAAGCAATAACTGAAACCTGATCTTCTTCTTTAAGGGTATTTACAAACTGACTAGCCGCTGCTAGCGCATCTGTTACTGGCTGTGGTGGATTGTCACCATCGTTGTTCATACTACCGGAGAGATCGATTGCTACTGCCACGTCGGTAGGGATTACACAGCTGCGCACAGTTTTTGCTATGGTATTAGGCCAAGTAAATACAATGTTCTGAGTAGAGCGAGCTGGAATACGCTCCACGAATGTCTGTGAGGCGGTGACTGGTTCCCCCGCGTCGTTAAAGACCGTGGCCACTACTTCGATATTTTCAGCCGCTACTAACTCGGTATTTTCAAGCACTACATCCAGCCTAGGCCTAGTATCAGACCCGCTAAGATTGATATCCGACGCACGAAATTGATCACGACCAGCGGAAGCTGGTAGCCATATTTCAGCTGTGTCAATAATAAGTCTAGTGTCAGTCACTTCTTGTTTACCGTCGGTAAAGATTCTGCCTTCAAATACGGGATAGACACTATTAGGCGGCAAAACCGTTGTTCCTTGCTTACTAGCAACTACTGTCCCATTGTTGAGCAATTCAAACGTGTAGGGCATTTCTGGTGTGGCTACAGTCTGATTTAGATTTTCTACATAAGCGACCACGTTGTATTGTCCGTCTGTAATTTCAAAACTCTGAGCCCAAACCACCTGTGGCGGCAACACCTCAGCCGCACACACTCGTACACACCCCCCACCGCAGTCTACTCCTGTTTCATCACCGTTCATTTGAAGGTCAAAACAAGTCGCTGGTTCGTAGAAATTAATGAAAAAAATCAAAACACCGATCAAACCCCAAAAAGAAGCGAACCCCAGTCCATATTGAACCCGTCGCCAAAACGCCCATGATCTAAAAGCACGACCCGCCATATATAAGAGTATTGTAACAGCCCGAGGCTACATTCCCGAGACTGTTTATATACAAAAAAGCCGCACAATTTGTGCAGTTTTTGTATTAAGTGCCCCAAGTTGGCGCCTACTCGGACAAACGAGCAAGAAAATGGAAGCTTGCTTACATCTGGCTTGCGGGTGCAGTTCGAGAAAGCTTTGCTTACTTTGACAAATGAGCGACCAAACGGAAGTTTACTTACGTTTGTGTTGCGAATTCAGACAAAGAAAGAAGTGTTAGCTTGCGAACATCTTCTTACCTGTCTTTCCTCATTTTCATTTCCGAGTGAACGCAGAAAGTAATTTTTCCGGGTTCTTCAGTTATCACTGGAGCAAAAGAAAAACCTTTACGTTTGTAGTTGAAGACTCTAAGTTGGCGCCTACCTACTCTCCCTCTTGCGAAGTACCATCGGTGGT
>CEQS01163027.1_pt1 | contig 12125 bp, 10 predicted proteins | sample 530981 | NCBI WGS metagenome assembly CEQS01 (sample SAMEA2621176, study PRJEB7988) | marine metagenome | biome: marine biome (ENVO:00000447); feature: mesopelagic zone (ENVO:00000213); material: "saline water (ENVO:00002010), including plankton (ENVO:xxxxxxxx)" | depth 800 m
ACATTTTTTGAGATTTCCGAGGCCAGGGAGCAGGGAAGTGGAGAACTATTTACACTGGCCATTGACCCCGGAGCCTGTACCGGCTGTGGTATTTGCAGCAACGTTTGTAAAGATGAAGCTTTGGTTATGTCAACTCAAACTCCTGAGTTATTAAATGAAACTCAGAAGTCATTCGATTTGTGGGAATTACTCCCGGATACAAGTGGTGAAACCATTAAACGCTTACACAGCGAACCCGATTATGATTCTTTTGCCGCTATTCTACTAAGTCGTAACTTCTACTTATCAATGACCGGTGGAACAGCAGATTTGGAAGCTGCTCCCAGCAAGCAAATACTCCACCTGGTAACGGCACTGACCGAATCCGTCACTCAAACCCAGGTTGTAGAAGAAGTAAAGGAAGTCAAAACCTTGATCAAGGGGTTGAACGAAAATGTTCATAGCATGCTTGTAGAGGCACTTCCCAAAGACCAATTCGATAGTTTAAAAGAGGTTGTGGGAGGTAGCAGTGGGAAAATGACTCCTTTCGACCAGGTAATCGGGCAATTGGGAGATCGGGAGCTCATGAAGCAGATAGACACCTTTTTGGTACGAAGGAAGATTGAACTGCTTGACAATTTAAAAAGCTTGCAATGGCTGATTGAAGAGGGGCCAACTGGTACTGGCAGAGCACGATACAGCATGGTTGTTAATGCAGAAGACAATCTAGGCTGGGTTAACAGTTTTCCTTTTAACGTGTTTACGGTACCCGTTCAAGTATGCAACAAGAACGAATCCCTGGCAGAACGTGCAGAAGGTGTGTTTCTTGGTCAATTGCGGTATGTACTCGATAACATTAAACTGCTGCGAAGGGCCAAATTGGAGGTTAAGAACAAATACGATCAGCACCAACACGATGAGGAAATCGCCAATTTAAGCTGGAAGGACCTTACCGAAGAAGAGCGTGCAATTGTCCCACCCGTGCTTATAGTGGCTTCACACCATTCCTTAAGTGAGCAAAACAGGCAGGGCACAAGCCGACTTCTGGCCAGTGAATATCCCTTTAAATTAGTAATTATTGATACCGCAGAAGATGGATCCTTTACCACAACAGAAAGTGTATTGACTGCTGTTGTACAAAAGAACGCCTACGTTATGCAAGGCAGTTTGGGCTCTTCTTCCAACATGTTCGATGGCCTTCACGAAGGTTTACATTCCTCGAAACCTGCGCTTTTCTGTTTACACACCAGTAATGCAGGTCTTCACCACGGTTATGGGGCATTTAAACAGCTTTCTGCGCTGGCTCTATCAAGTCGGGCGTTTCCGTTTATTAAATACAAACCCAAATCAGATTTTTTCGGAAGCTCTATCGATCTTGAATCAAACCCATCGCCCAATGAAGCCTGGCACAGCGAAAAATTGCCTTATGTGTTGGATGAAGAATCAAAGGAACTCGATTATCGGGTTACCTGGGCCGACTGGGCATTTAGTATGAAGGTAAGCGGTAAACACTTTGAGAAATATGAAGGCAGCGATGGAGTACAGGTAGCTGAATACCTGGAGTTGGAAGAAAGCGGAAGAAAAGGAAAAACCCCTGTTGTTATTCGAATTCAGAACAAGGACATTCGAATGTATTCCGTTTCCGAACACATTATTTCCATATGCGAAAAATGCGCTGACAATTGGAATACCTGGCGCGAACTGGCAGGAATGATCACAGAGTTTCCTAAGAAACTCAAACAACAGGTGAGTGCCGAATTATCCGAAAAGTATGAACGTGAAATGCAACAACTAAAGACGGATTACGAAAGCCAATTGCACGAGCAGGCTCAGGTGCAGCAAGAGGAAATTCGTTTGAAAATCCGAAGCAAATTGGTTGAACTCTCCAAACAACGCAAAAACTGAATTGTTGGATAAGAAACTTACATTCAAACACGGGGTTCACCCCAGGGAGTTCAAAAGCCTAAGCGACCATTGTTCTATTGAGCGAATGCCTTTTGTAGAAGAATATACACTACCGTTGAGTCAGCATATTGGTGCGCCGAGCAAAGCCATTGTTGTAAAAGGTCAGCAGGTTAAGCGAGGGCAGAAAATTGCAGATGCCGGAGGTTTTATATCCGTGGCATTGCATTCCCCGGTTGATGGTACTGTTTCGGATATTGATATTTTTCCACATCCCAATGGTAAGGTATTGCCCGCAATAAAAATCAAGTGCGATCCATTTAGTCCTCAAATTAGAGAGAGCAGTCCCATTGACTTTGAGCAAATGGACACCAAATCATTTATATCCAGTATCCAGGATGCAGGTATCGTTGGCCTGGGAGGAGCAGCATTTCCGGCTCATGTAAAATTCAAAATACCAGAAGACAAGAAATGCCGTTACATTATGCTCAACGGCTGCGAGTGCGAACCTTTCCTAACCGCCGATCATCGGGTAATGGTGGAGCACGCAAAAGAGGTGATTGACGGAATTGGAATTCTCAATCGATTTGTAGGTGCGGAGAAGGCCTATATTGGAATTGAAGCCAATAAACCTGACGCCATAGAGATATTGGCCGAGGAGGCTAAAAAAAGCGATTTTCCAGTAGAGGTAGTGCCTCTTAAGGTTAAGTATCCACAAGGTGCTGAAAAAATGATGATCACCGCCATTTTGGGCAAAGAAGTTCCCAGTGGCAAATTACCGCTGGACCTGGGCGTACTGGTAAGCAACGTGGGAACCATTGCCTGTTTATCCGACTATTACAGAAAAGGAAAGCCGCTAACCGAACGGGTTGTCACCGTTACCGGTACAGCTATAAAACGACCCGGAAACGTATTGGTGCCTATAGGTACTCCCATGAGGGATGTTATAGAGCTTTGTGGAGGAATTACCCAGGATGCCGTTCGGATATTACTCGGTGGCCCCATGATGGGAGTGGTTCAAAAAAGCATTGATACTCCGGTGGTAAAAGGCACCTCCGGAATTTTGGTATTAACCAACAACGAGGTAAAAGACCTGGACCAATACAGTTGTATACGGTGCAGCCGCTGTGTGGACGCTTGTCCCATATTTCTAAACCCTAGTATGATGGGCCTTCTGGCCAAAAAAGGACTCTGGGATGAAATGATGGATTACAACGTAATGGACTGCTTTGAATGTGCGAGTTGTTCGTTTGTTTGTCCTTCCAATATACCATTGGTGCAAAGCTTTAGGGTGGCCAAAGGAATGCTTCGGGAAAAATGGGCACGTGAAAAAGAAATGGAGGAGAATGCATGATAGGAGATAAGTTATCCATTTCCACAGCTCCTTTCCTAAAGGACGATGACAGTACACCGAAAATTATGTTTTTGGTGGTTTATACCTTGATGCCCGTAGTGGCTGTATCGTTTTATTTCTTTGGATTAGCCGCTATACTGGTAACCATAACCTCAGTTTTTTCCTGCATGTTTACCGAATGGGTGTTTAATACGTCGGGCGACCGTTCCAGAAGCCTAAAAGATGGCAGTGGATTAATTACCGGTTTGCTTTTGGCCTTGACCTTGCCACCTGGCTTTCCACTTTGGATGGTGTTTTTAGGCGGTGTAGTTGCCATTGGTATGGGAAAGGTAATTTGGGGCGGACTCGGACAAAACGTCTTTAACCCGGCATTGTTGGGGCGTGCATTTCTTCAGGCGGCATTTCCTACAGCCATTACCACGTGGTCGCCACCCGATGGTCGCTTCTTTGGTTTAAGGGGAACCAACCTGGCCATGCCTATGATGCAGGGGAAAAACATAGATGGTGCCACAGGTGCGACACCCCTAGCCAAAATGAAATTTGAACAGGTGGGTACGGATACCATGGATCTGCTCTTGGGGAACACAGGCGGTTCATTGGGTGAAACCTGTGGAATTCTATTGATCCTGGCAGGAATATTTTTACTCGTTCGCAAGATTATTAATTGGAGAATTCCATTATCCATTGTATTGACGGTTAGCATTTTCTCCGGTATTTTTTGGATGATTGATCCGGCACGATATCCTTCTCCAGTATTTATGATATTATCCGGAGGTATGTTATTGGGTACGGTCTATATGGCAACCGATCTGGTAACATCACCACTTACGCCCAAGGGATGCTGGGTATTTGGAATTGGAATAGGATTACTTATAGTCCTGATTCGAAACTGGGGTGGACTGCCCGAGGGAGTAATGTATGCCATACTGCTGATGAATGCAGCAACACCATTGATTAATAAATACACGAAGATTAGAACTTATGGGCACGAGAAGGCCAAATAGGAATTAATGAAGTGAGTAGTGAAACTGAAATAGAACAAGGAGCGGCAGATGAAGCCAAAGAGCCAGCATCAGCTTTGTTGGTGATTACCCTGGGCATTGCCGGATTACTGGCTGGTATTGTACTGGTGGGGACCTTCATTTTTACCAAGCCCCTCATTGAGCAGAACAAAGCGGAAGCATTGCAACGTGCCATTTTTAAAGTGTTGGCAAATTGCGACTCATTCGAAGAACTGGTTCTGGTAGATGGTGTTTTGAAACCAGCTGGTGACAAAACAAAAGATGGGGGAGATGTAAAGCAGGTTTTTGTGGGGTATGATAAAAACAAAGAATTTGTAGGTTTTGCTATACCCGGTGCCGAACCTGGCTTTCAGGATATTATAGGAGTGATCTATGGTTATAATCCACACGAGGAAATAATAGTTGGTTTTGAGGTATTAGAGAGCAAGGAGACCCCTGGTTTAGGGGATAAGATCTTTAAGGATCTGGCCTTTCAGGAAAACTTTAAGGCCCTTCGGGTATCACCCGAAATTGTCATTGTAAAAAATGGACAAAAAGCGAATGACAATGAAGTGGAAGCCATTACTGGTGCCACCATTTCATCAAAGGCGGTGGTGCGATTGCTCAATAAATCCATGGAGGAATGGAAGAAACTAATAGAAGCTTATGTTGAATCGGAAAAACTGGGAAAACCGTAGGTAAATGGGTAATCTGGAAGACAACGCTCAGAAACGAGCTGACTTTGTAAAAGGACTTTGGAACGAAAACCCGGTTTTTGTTGCCTTACTTGGAATGTGCCCGGCCCTGGCGGTTACCAATTCAGCCATCAACGGATTGGCTATGGGGCTGGCCACCACCTTTGTGTTGCTGTGTTCCAGTATACTGGTTTCACTTGCGCGTAACGTAATCCCCAAGCAGGTACGAATTACCAGTTACATCATTATCATTGCCACCTTCGTTACGGTTGTCGACTTTGGTTTGGCCGCTTTGGCCCCAGCCATTCATAAGGAACTGGGAGCATTTATTGCCCTAATAGTGGTCAATTGCCTTATCCTGGGTAGGCAGGAAGCCTTTGCTAGTAAAAACCCGGTTGGACGCTCCATATTGGATGCATTGGGAATGAGTGTTGGCTTTACCTTCGCTTTGCTCTGTATTGGAATTATCCGTGAAGTGTTGGGCAATGGTTCGTTATTTAATATTTCTCTTTTTGGAGCCAATTACGAACCCTGGGTGGTAATGATCCTACCACCGGGCGGTTTTTTTGCATTGGGATTTTTGTTGCTCTTTTTTAATTGGTACGAGGCCAGAAAAAAGAAGCGACAGGACGCATTAACTGAAAATGAACGTATAAATGGGTAGTAACGAAAACATACTGTTCATCTTCGTTTCAGCACTGCTGATCAACAACTTTACTTTGGCTTATTTCCTTGGGTTGTGCCCATTCTTGGGTGTTTCAGGAAAAATTATAACCGCATTTCGATTGGGACTGGCGAATATCTTCGTTATGCTGATTACTTCCATTTGTGCTTATGTGCTCAATACCTGGGTATTGCCTTATGCACCTTATCTTAGGCTTATCTCGTTCATTATTGTAATAGCCAGTACGGTACAATTTGTAGAAATGGCCATTAAAAAGGTGAGTCCTGAATTGTTTAAGGCCCTGGGAATTTTTCTTCCACTAATAACAACCAACTGCGCCATTTTGGGACTAGCCCTTTTTCAAACCAACAAGGGCTATGGATTTGGGCAAGGATTGGTTTATGCCCTGGGAGCGGGAGCAGGAGTGACCCTGGCGCTGGTATTGCTTGCTGGAGTTCGGGAAGAAACCAGAATTCTTAATATTCCCAAGGTAATAGAGGGAGCTGCTTTAAATTTGATCATTGCCGGTATTATATCCATGGGTTTTATGGGATTTGCCGGCCTGTTTTCGGGAGGATAATGGATTATATACAATACATCATACCGGTTTTGGCATTATCGGCACTTTGTGCGGGTTGGGTGGTAGTACAAATGATTGCACGCAAAATGAAGACCAAAAACCATTTCGATCATTTGGGAACCGGTGGTTGTACCAATTGTACTTGTGGTGGAGTAGAGGTTTGTGAAAATGAGAAGTGATCCCATTAATCCTCTAATTGTAGAAGCGTTTATACAATAGGATAAATTTCAGCGAGTATTTATTATTTACGGTCAGCTATTTAAATCCAAAAAGCTCTTCTTTTACTCTCTTAAGGTATGTTTTACCTATGGCAATTTGTTTATGCTCAATTTCAATTCTATTTCCATACAAAGATTTCACAAAAAGCCTATTTATAATATAAGATCTGTGAATTTGAATAAAATTAGAGCCTAACAATTCTAGTAGATTTTTTAATGATTGAAGGGCTATTATTCGTTTTTCGTCTTTTACGTAAATAGCTACGTATTCTTTCATCCCTTCTATATAGGTAATCTTTGAACAATTGATCTTATGGATTTTGTGATCTGCTTTTACATATATAAACTTTCCTTTATCTGAATTGCTATTGTTAAGTAGGAGTTCAAATTGGGTACGTACTTTATTAGTGGCTTTTACAAATCGTTCAAAAGATATGGGCTTAAGAAGATAGTCTTGAACATTTAAAGAATATCCCTCAAGGGCATAATTGGCATATGCTGTAGTCAGAATCGTTAATGGTTGTTTAGAAAGGCTCCTCAAGAAATCAACTCCGGATATTTCCGGCATTTGAACATCCAAAAACAAAAGATCAACACCTCTGTTTTCAATTATTTCGATGGCCTCCAACGGGTTTGTACGTTTATCAACAATTTCTAGAAACGGAATTTTAGAAATGTGTGTTTCCAAAACAGTCAGCCCTAAATACTCGTCATCAACCAGAAGGCACTTAATCTTCATCTGTTTCAATTATTAACTCCGATTCATATGACTCGGCCTTTTGAGTTACCAATAATTTAAAGCGATTTCCGTAAATCAATTCCAATCTCTTTTTTACATTGGAAAGACCAATGCCATGGGTTCCGTCTTTCACTTTCTTATCGCTGGAAATACTGTTTTTAACCATAAAGAAAATTTTAGACCCTTTACTGTATAGGTTAATTTTTATCCAACTTTCTGTATTATTTTCAATGTTACTATGCTTAAAGCTATTCTCAATGAAGGAAATTAGAAGTAGCGGTGCTATTTGTAAATCCTTATTGGCTTTGTTGTAATTAAACATTAGATTATATTTTTCCCTACCCTTTAAACGATGAAGTTCAATATAGTCGTTTATATAATCTATTTCTTTTTCCAAACTATTGGATTTTTCATTGCACTCGTAAAGAACATATCGGAGTATATCTGCTAATTTTAATAGCATATCCGGAGCTTTCTCATGATTGGTTAATACTAGAGCGTATATGTTGTTTAATGAATTAAATAAGAAGTGCGGATTAATCTGCATTTTCAGCATTTTTAATTCCGATTGCATCCGTTCGTTGATGAGAGACTGTTCCCTTTCATCCTGTTCTTTTTTTCTAATGAAACCACTGTACAACGTGCTTATAAGGAATATTATAGTGATTGGTGATAAATACCTTGTGGCAAGTTTCAACCATGCTATTTCACGATGACTCCGTGGTAATATTCCTGTTCCATTTTCAATTACTCTTGCTCGATTAACCCTTGCAATACCTTCTGATAGATTCATTTCAAATTCTAATAGATATTGAATAAAGGCAATTAGAAGAATGCTAATACAAGCCGTAAAAATGTATAAGGTGTAACTCTTCTTCAGAGCAATTTTGGGTATCAGTAACTTGTCATTGAAATAAAACAAGAAACCATGTATCAAAACTGTTTCAAAGGCTTTTACAACTGAAGTAAACCAAGTTAAATGAGTGGAATAAGTAACCGCCAGAAGTGCAAAATACAACGTCCAGGGTAATAGATGCAGAATTCTAGTATTAGAAGTATGGTTTACCATATCAATAATTATTCAAATAAAGTCAGTATTTCTTAAAACTTGAATAATATTCAACGAAAGTCAGAATAAAATCAACAATTGAAAATTGCGTGAATAGCTCCTTAACTCGTTCATTTAGTTTTTTGGGTCGTTCGTTGAAATAATTAGAAGATGCCAAATCAGCCCTATTTATTTGCCTTCTCAATGAATTAGCTGAATGAAAGGACCTGTTTTCCGTAAAAAGCATAAAGGGATAATTTTTAGTCTTCTGTGTTCTGTACTTATATCATCAGTTATGGCGCAGTCGCATGAAGAAACTATAATTAATGAATATTATTTCGCGACCCCATTAACACAGGTATTCAATGATTTTAGAGTAAAATATTCTTTGGTAATTGAATGCGATTCTCAGTTAATTAGAGGGTTGAAATTTAGCGATCAAGGTAGATTCAGTTTTTCTGGAGTTAGTGTAAATACCGCATTTGAAATTATTTGTATGGATATGATACAACTGAGTTATCAAATAGATGATGATGGAATTATTTACATCACTTCATCTATTAAAGACTCAAAACAAGAATTTGTTAATGTAAAATACAGTGGAGATGCTAGTAACACCAATATTGTTGTTTCCGGAGTTATAAAGGATGCACAAACAGGAGAGTCCCTTCCTTTTGCCAGTATAATTGTGAAGGGCTTTAATTTGGGTGCTACCACAAACAATGATGGCTATTTCACAATAGTGGGCGTTCCCACCGATACATCGACCTTAATAGTATCCTACATTGGCTATAAAAAGACAGAAATATACCTAAACCCCAACCTTAATTATCAAGCGTTAAAAATTCTGGTAGAGCCTCTTTCCCTTAATCTTCAAGAGGTAGCCATTACTGCTGAGAAAGATGATGAAATGTTGTATTCCTCGTCAGAAGTGAGTGTGGTAAAAATGTCTCCAAAAGAAATGTCAAAATTGCCAAGTGCTGGTGAAAAAGATATTTTTCGATCCTTTCAACTTCTTCCTGGCGTGAGTGGTAGTAACGAGTCTTCTTCAGGAATGTATGTTAGAGGCGGAACTCCTGATCAAAATCTAATTCTATATGATGGTTTTACGGTGTACCATGTGGATCACTTGTTTGGAATGTTTAGCGCGTTTAACTCTAATGCGGTTAAGGATGTTCAACTATATAAGGGTGGCTTTGAGTCCAAATTTGGCGGTAGAATATCAAGTGTGATGGAAATCGTAGGAAAAGACGGAAACGAGAAGAACTTTAATCTTGGAGCTGAAGTAGGGTTATTAAGTGCCAATTTGTTCACTGAGATTCCAATAAAAGATAAGGTGACTGTATTCTTTGCCGCCAGAAGATCATGGAAGAGCTTTCTGTATAATGAAATTTTTGAAGACTTTAATGCTGCACAAGAGGCAGAACCAACAACAACTTCATCATCAGAAAAAGGAGGGAGGACGCAGGAAAGTACTACACCATCTTCGTACTTCTATGATATCAATGCAAAGATCTCCTATAAGCCAACGAGTAAGGACATTATTAGTTATAGTCTTTTTAATGGATTGGACAACTTGGATAATTCCAGAGTTGTAAGTCGATCGAGAAATGGAGTTACCAGTAGCGGTGGAGTAAATGATGTTACTAAATGGGGTAGCCTTGGAATGAGTACGGCCTGGTCTAGAAAATGGAATCCAATCTATTATTCCAAATTACTGGTATCTATGTCAGATTATTCATCGGAAAGAGATATAAGTAATACCCGTATTGTAACTAATTTGAACGGTGATGTAACTGAATTTAAACGAGGCTCCTTTGAAAAGAATTTGCTCAAGGATTATTCTATCAAGTTCGACAATGAAATTAATCTAGGGAAGCATAATACGATTGAAGCCGGTTTTCAAAGTTCATATTACAACATCGAGTATAACTATTCATTAAATGACACGATTACAATTCAGCAAAGCCAACAAACTGGAAACGTATTTTCTGGATACTTCCAGGATAAAATTAAACTCTTTAATAGATTAACATTAACTCCCGGAATTAGAGCTTCTTATTACGATGTTACTAATAAAGACTATTATGAACCTCGATTTTCCTTTAACTATAAATTGACTAACAATATCAACCTAAAAGGAGCTTGGGGGCACTATTATCAATTTACCAATAGAATCATTAGAAACGATATCTCAAGTGGTAGCAGAGACTTCTGGTTGTTATCTAATGATGATAATATTCCTGTTAGTTTTTCAGAGCATTTCATTCTGGGAGCTAAGTATGAAACCAATGGGTATGTATTTGATATTGAAGGTTATTACAAAAAATTAGACGGGTTGTCAGAGTATTTGTTGCAATTTGCCCCATCCTTCAATAATGTTGATTTTAATGAATTTTTCTATACAGGCTCAGGAACTGCCAAGGGGATAGAGTTTTTAATTCAAAAAAAGCATGGGAAGTATAATGGGTGGTTAGGTTATACTATCGGTGAAGTACTTTATGATTTCCCCATTTATGGAGAGATACCTTTCTATGCTGGTCATGATGTTACCCATGAATTTAAAGTGGTAAATACCTACAAGTTCAGAAAATGGACATTTGCGGCTACCTGGATATATGCGACTGGTAAACCGTACACCGAGCCCATTGGAGGTTATTCCGTTCAAATGGCCGATGGAAGCAATCAAGACTTTGTCTCTATTGGTGAAAAGAATAACTCGAGATATCCCGATTATCACAGGCTGGATATAGCTGCAAATAGAGAATTTAAAGTAGGCAAAACTGCAAAGGGAAGTTTTGGAGTTTCCATTTATAACCTTTATAATAGACAAAACACCTGGTATAAAGAGTTCGAAATTGATAATGGTGAACTAATAGAAACCAATGTCAATCTTTTAGGGTTTATGCCTAGCCTCAATTTATCAATATCGTTAAGGTAGGGAAGAGCAGTATGAAAAACACAATATTCATTGTACTATTATTGTTAAGCGTTGGATGCTCAAAATTGGACTCAACGGCCGATACCGTTAGAAAGGAAATAGTGGTAGAAGGGATATTGGAAGCAGGAAGCAATCCTCAAATTACTTTATCGAAGGTTTTGGTTTTTGGAACCGATGAAGTTTCCAATGGCGATTTAGATTCATTAAGTGTATTTATTGAGAATAGAGAAGAGGTTTTTCTTTTAGTACCAGACTCTTCCTTACCCGGTTCTTTTTCCAACAATAATGTGTATGTGGAAGAAGGGCAAGAATATATTTTAAGGTTTAACTATCAGTCTTATCAAATTGTGGCCCGTACAACCGTTCCAACCATTCCTGTTAATGTTGAGGTTACTCCCTTAGCATTAGGAATCCCTGAAAGCGTAACCCCCGGGAGTCAGCCAAAAACATTAGTTACATGGGACAACCCAAACAATGATTATCATGTAATAATTATAGAATATTTGGAAACTGACTATAACCCAATAAACGAGTCTTTGAATGAAGAAGAGTTCCCAAAATACAGAGTTGTTTCTACTGATCCAACAAACGCTAACAGCTACAATTTAGACACGCGAAGGCATTTTTTGTTCTTTGGAAAGTATAAGCTGTCGGTGATGAAACTTAATGAAGAATATGTGAACTTTTATGAGAATATTGGTCAGAGCTCATTGAGTCTTTCTGAACCAATTTCTAATATTGAAAATGGTCTTGGGGTGTTTACTGCGATTAATCAAATTGAGATTAATGTATCAGTATATCAACAATAGTCAATTGTTCCGATAATTGAACGTAATATCTCTTAAAGATCGCTAAAGAAATGATTTAGAAAATTCCGAATTTAGAATCCTCTTCTAAAACGCTCCTACATACCAGTCTAATACCCTTCTTATCATATTCTCCAGTTGAACTAACTTGACCATTGTCTTCAATTTGCCAATGACCATTGTTATAATTGTTAAAAA
>CEQS01163026.1_pt1 | contig 12082 bp, 9 predicted proteins | sample 530981 | NCBI WGS metagenome assembly CEQS01 (sample SAMEA2621176, study PRJEB7988) | marine metagenome | biome: marine biome (ENVO:00000447); feature: mesopelagic zone (ENVO:00000213); material: "saline water (ENVO:00002010), including plankton (ENVO:xxxxxxxx)" | depth 800 m
AAAGCTCGTTGAAGAAAATTGATGCATACATTATAAAGAACTTCCTGCTGACGTTCTTTTTTATCCTGACGGTATTGATGCTAATAGCCAGTGTCTTTGACTATACCGAAAAAATGGATGATTTTACTGAGAAGAATGCACCATTGGTGGGATTGATCTTTGACTACTACATGAATTTCATCATTTTTTATGGAAACATGTTTAGCCCATTGCTCATTTTTATTGCGGTTATTTTCTTTACCTCAAAAATGGCTTCCCGAACCGAAATTGTAGCCATCCTTTCCAGTGGCGTTTCCTTTTATCGATTGCTTTGGCCATATTTTCTGGCAGCCTCCTTTCTCGTTTTTGTTTCTCTGGCCTTTAACCACTACGCAGTGCCACATGCCAATAAAGTAAGGATTGCTTTTGAGGAGGCATATTTTAAAATTGCTTTTAGAAATCACGATAAAGAAATACATAAAAGAATTGGCCCCAACGATCTTACCTATTTTGAGTCGTACAATGCCCAGAGCGATATTGGATATAAATTCACGTTGGAAAGCTGGGAAGATGGTGATTTGGTTTTTAAGTTGAGATCCGACTATGCCCAGTTCGATAGTTCCAAGCAAATGTGGACCGTACACAACTATGTGAAAAGGTACATCAATGGTGAAGATGAGCGGATTGAAAAGGGTTTGGAAATGGATACCAGTTTAAACCTTCATCCTAGTGAATTTGAACAGCGGTTGGAGTATACCACGCAAATGATGACAACGCCTGAACTCAATGAGTACATTGAAGATGAAATGAAATCCGGGTCAGAAAATGTTCCCTTTCATCTGATTGAAAAACATCAACGAACCGCCATTCCGTTTTCAACATTTATAATGGTGCTCATTGGTGTAAGTATCTCCAGTCGCAAAACCAGGGGAGGGATTGGTGCCCATTTAGCCGTTGGGCTATTAATTGCAGTCTCCTACGTATTTATTGCCAAGGTATCAACAGTATATGCTACCAATGCCGGACTTCCACCTTTTATTGCTACTTGGATTCCCAACATTGTATATGCCATTTTAGGAATTTACATCTTTAGGTTAGCACCTAAATAACCAATAACTTTATTGCAATTCACCAATCCAATAAGGGAATTCGGGCTGAAATGGTTGTGGCCGATCATCAAATATTCCATAAATACTGCTACCGGTTCCACTCATTGATGCATATAGGGCACCACTGTTGTACATTTTATTTTTTAGCTGTTTCAGGATAGGATATTCGGGGAAAATGGATTCTTCAAAATCATTTTTTACATAGTTCCGCCAATTACTTATATCCAATCGATCTAAACTTTCCAGTTGCTGGTCTGACTCTTTGGGTTTTAGATTGGAAAATGCAAGCGCAGTTGATATGTGGATTTGAGGGTAGATAATATAAATCCAGTAGTTCTTCAAGGACAGCGCAGCAGGTTCAATTATTTCTCCTCTCCCTGTAACGAAACTGGCTTTGTTTTGAATAAAGAATGGGCAATCGCTCCCCAACTTGGCCGCATATTCATTCAGCGAATTATTCGAAATGTTAAGACCCAATTCCTGATTAAGAAGTTTAAGGGTGGCGCTTCCATTGGCCGATCCCCCGCCAAGACCCGCCCCTGATGGAACGTTTTTAAGAAGGTGGATGTCAAATTCCGGGATGGTAAAATCTTGTTTTAGGATTAGAACAGCTTTCCAGACTATATTCTCTTCCTTTTCAATTTCAAGGTTGTTTCCATGATTGATTACGGAGGTTTCATTGGCAGGCTGCAATTCAATTACGTCAGTCCAGTTTATGGGGTAAAACACACTTTCCAGGTTGTGGAAACCATCGTTTCGTTTGGATACGATATTAAGTCCAATATTGATTTTGCAGCCCGGGAAAGAAATCAAAATACTTGTTTGCTACAAACATAACATTGTGAAAGGGTTTAGTTAAATTTGCCGTCCAAAATTCGTTTGTATGTCTGTATTTCTAGATTTTGAAGAACCGATTGCCGATTTATTTGAACAACTCGAAAAGGCTGAAAAAACGGCCAGTAAGGGTAAGGTAGACATGACCGAAACCATTGAAGGTCTAAAAAAACAAATAGAATTAACTCAAAAGGAGGTTTATAAAGATTTGACTCCCTGGCAAAAGGTGCAAACCTCACGTCATCCGGAGCGTCCTTATGCCTTAGGATATATTAGTGCTTTAACCAATGATAATTTCATTGAGCTTCACGGAGATCGAAATGTAAAAGACGACAAGGCCATGGTAGGTGGTTTTGGTGATATTGATGGTCGAAGCGTTATGTTTATCGGACAACAAAAAGGAATTAATACCAAGCTTCGCCAGTTTCGAAATTTTGGTATGCCAAATCCGGAAGGATATAGAAAGGCCTTAAGGCTGATGAAACTTGCCGAAAAGTTTAACAAACCGGTTGTTTGTCTTATAGACACACCGGGTGCTTATCCCGGTTTAGAAGCAGAGGAACGTGGGCAGGGTGAAGCCATTGCTCGAAACTTGATGGAAATGGCACAACTGAAAGTGCCGGTTATTTGTATTGTAATCGGTGAAGGAGCATCTGGTGGTGCCTTGGGAATTGGTGTTGGCGATCGGGTATTAATGCTAGAAAATACTTGGTATTCTGTTATCTCTCCGGAATCTTGTTCTTCCATTTTATGGAGAAGTTGGGAGCATAAAGAAAAAGCGGCATCAGCACTTAATTTAACTGCGGACTTGATGCTCAAGAATAAATTAATTGATGGCATAATTCAGGAACCAAGCGGCGGTGCCCATTCCAATTATGACCAGATGTTTGCTATTGTAAAGCGGGAAATTATGAAGCATTTGGAAGAATTGGATAGAATTGAACCGGAAGAAAGAATAACACAGCGAATTGATAAATTCTGCGCCATGGGATACTCTGAAGAATAATTCAGGAAGTTAATCTTCTAAGAATACAACGGCCCCATTTGCGATCAACTTCCCAATTTCGTTTCTAGAGCTGTAGCTATAAAAATAATGCCTTATATTGTCTGAATACCTAAGGGTTTTTGCCTTTTCATTGTATTCATAAGAGTTAACGTTTCTCAAATTTCCACTGCTGTTAATCGACTGCTGCAGTAGGCGATCGCCAGTTTTATAACTGTATAACCCTGCATTGGAAAATATCCAGGCTTCCGAATTACTAATCATCACTGGGTTCTGATTTACAACCCGACCTTGAAGCACAACGGAAAGCTGCGACATGGTGTTTAAATATCTATCGGTATACCAAAACGCAGTTCGGCTGGAATATATCGGGTCACGGGTCATGAAATATACCCGATTGGGGTCGTTAAAGCTAAACAGACCGTACACGGGTAGATTTGAAGGGATATCACTATTGCTTAAATAAGAACCGGTAGTTGCGTTGTAGGTTACCAATCTTCTTTTGCCTCCTAAGGCTTCTTCTTCTACTGAAAATATGGTTTCTCCAAGCTTAAGAATATGAAGGCTTTTTCCATATCGATTAGTGATGTTTCCAAGGTGGTTGCCCTGTTTACCATACCTGGCTATTGAAGGTGAAAAGCCAAAATTGGATAAATAAAGCTCGTCATCAGAGAAAAAGTCAGGCGTGTTGCGTGTCGAGCTTAACAGGGTTGTCTGTTCTTCTCCCGAATATCCGTTCCAAAGTCCTACATTCGCTGAGCTACTGTTGTAATAATAAATATTGCCAGCTAATGAACTAACCTTGTCAGCTCTAAGATAAGCCTGTGATTTTACCTGATAGTTTTTCATGGGTTGCAGGTTTCCATTGTATAAAGAAACATTGATTCTACCCGACGAGTTTACTACCTGAGCAACCGAAAAACTTGGGACAATACTGGTTTCATCTCCAACTTGAAATATTCGAACTTTGTCTATTGTTGTGAATTTGTTGGCAACAACTACATGCCACTTAAAGGTGCCCGTTGAAAAGTAAGACGTACCGTGGATAAAGTTCTGTACAATATGAAACCGCTCTCCAACATTGTATGTCGAGTTGGTAGCACCATTGGCAGGGCGTAAATAAACGGTATCTCCATCCGGGCCTTCCAGGTACCAGAATACTGAAAGTAAATTGCTTTGATCCGCTACGTTTGCTTCCAATACAATTCTACTGGAAACGTCATATTTTGCCCCTGTTATTGGTTGTACAAAAGAAACCACCGGTTCCTCCATTTCTTGTTTTTTGCACGAGGAAATGCAAAAGCCTGAAATAATTAATGCCATTAGCACTATGCTAACCTGCCTGAATTGATTCATTAGAATATTAATACGATTTAATTAACTCAACTGAACGCGAATATAAGCATCATTCGAGGCTTAAAATGGCCCAAGTTTTCAAACGCAATATATTTGGAGCCTGTAATTAATAGAATAGTAAACCTTGGTTTTTGACCGAAGAAACAAGGAGAATGTGTGTTATGGAAAAGTTATATGTGGTTAAATGTTAGTAAAATTATATCTTTACACTCGCTAAGGGTTAGAATCAAACAATAGATTTGTCCCTCAATTATTTGAATAATGAAAAAGCTTGTACTGATATTCGTTGGATTGTTTCTAGCAGCAATCTTCCTTTCCTCTTGCAAAAGCCATGAGCGTTGTCCCGCCTATAGTAAGACTGCAGCTCCACAGGCTCAGCAGGGATAATTTTTTGTAAATAAAGAAAATTGATGGCTTTACCTTAGTTTAAGGTAAAGCCTTTTTTATTTTCGTGGCCCATATGAAATACCAAAATGATCTAATACTAAAGGCCGCTTGGGGAGAAGAAGTTAGCCGTGTTCCTGTTTGGCTAATGAGACAAGCCGGGAGAATATTACCCGAATATAGAGAAGTTCGCAACAGCTTGTCTTCCTTCAAGGAATTGGTTGAAACCCCGGAACTTGCCGCTGAAGTTACCATTCAGCCGGTCGATATTTTAAATGTAGATGCCGCAATAATTTTTTCTGATATACTGGTAATTCCAGATGCTATGGGCCTGCCGTATGTTATGAAAAAGGGAATAGGGCCTGTATTTCCTAAAAAGATTGAGGAACCATCAGATATTAAAAATCTGAGAGTTGCCAACGCACAGGAAGACCTGCATTATGTGTTGGAAGCAATACAAATCACTAAAAAGAGGTTAAATGGAAGGGTACCTATTATTGGGTTTGCCGGTGCTCCCTGGACCATTTTTAGTTATATGTTAGAGGGAAGTGGATCTAAAACCTTCTCGCAGGCTAGGAAGTTTTTATACACAGAATCCAAATTGGCCCACGAACTGTTGGAGAAAATTACGGAGTCAACCATTGAATATTTAAAAGCACAAATTGATGCGGGTGTAGAAATAGTGCAGGTATTTGATAGTTGGGCGGGAATACTCCCTCCCGATCAATACAAGGAATTTGGACTAAAATACCTCGATGCGATTTGCAATTCAATTACCCAAGTTCCTATTACGCTATTTGCAAAAGGAGCCTGGTATGCGTATGAAGAACTGGCCCAGTTGTCATGCAATACCATTGGGGTAGATTGGAATACTAAACCGAGTTTGGCAAGGGAATTGGTTGGGAGTGGTAAAACTTTGCAGGGAAACCTGGATCCATGCATGCTATATTCAACAGATGAGGATATTATTGCCGCCACAAAGAATATGTTGACTAGTTTTGGAACCCATAAATATATTGCAAATTTGGGTCACGGTGTTTATCCGGATACCAATCCCGAAAAAGTGAAACTGTTTATTGATACGATTAAGAATTATAAATTTTAGAAAATGAAAAAGATTATTCTTTCAAGCTTAGTAGCGTTATTGTTTGCTTCTAATCTTATTGGACAAGTGAATAAAGTACCTAATCCAAGTTTTGAGGAAATTGGTAAGGTTAAAGCGCCCGGTCAAATAGAAGTTGTATTGGAATGGTATTCTCCTGAAGGAATGAAACCTGCTGATGTATTTACTACTAAAACTAAAAAGGCTGAAGTTCAGGTGCCGGTTAATATTAGGGGAAGATCTGAAACTCATGATGGAGAAACATATGTAGGAGTATTGGCATACAGTGAAAGAGAGGCCAAGCCAAGAACTTTTATACAAACCAAAATGGCTAAAAAACTGATTGCAGGAAAAAAATACTGCATTAAAATGCATGTGAGCTTGTCAGACCTTTCGAAGTATGGGTGTGATAACCTTGGAATGCACCTTGGTTCAAAAGCCATTAAGGCTAAGGATATCGAGGCCTGGGATATAGAGCCGCAACTAACTTTTACTAATAATGCTATTGTAAGTGATCAGTTTGAATGGGTTCCTATTTGTATAGAATTCGAAGCCGACGGGACTGAAAGATATATTACCATTGGAAACTTTGCTCCTCAGAGTGCAGTTAAAACCCAAAAGATGAGACGCCCGAGAGAGTTTAAAGTACCACAAACTCGTGATGCTTATTATTACATTGATAACGTTTCTGTGATTGCAGTGGGGCACCTGGAAGAGGCATGTGATTGTAGGCCAGTGGAAACCGATAAGCCTACCTTGGATGTGGTTTATACCAAAAATGTGAGTGAAAACATGGAAGGTACAACGGCTGAAAAGGTTGAACACTATGTGGTTCACTTTTCAAAAAACAGTTCGGACCTAAGCGATGAAGATAAATCAAAGGTTGATGAAGTTGTGGCCCTGCTGAATGAAGATCCAACAGTGAGTATTACTGTAATTGGTTATTCTTCAGCTACTGAAACTCCGGAAATCGCAGAAGGCAGAGCTAAAGCTGTGTTTGCATACCTAACGAGTGTTAAAGGTGTATCGGCAAATAGAATTAACTACAAAGGTGTAGTTCCTGAAGTAAATGAGGAAGATGGACCTGCAATTACCGATGCCCATGCTGAGGCGGAGGACAGAAGAGTTGAATTTAAAGCACAGTAAGCAAAATAGTTGATAAGATTATCCTGCTGGTAGGTCTTTCCTAACTGGTAACATTATTGAAAGCTCAAAACCTGGTTCCACAGCCTGGTTTTGAGCTTTTTTATTTCAATGCAGTGCGGGTTACTTTCTAACAACCTGCTTTATCATGAATTAAATTGAATTACTTTGGCAAATCCAAAACCTGAACGCTAAAAGTTATACCTAAAAAATAGCAGTTGATCTTAAACGTCGTTTAAAATGATTGAGAAAGGAAATAAAAAGACCATTAATGCATGGGCGTTCTACGATTGGGCCAACTCCGTTTATCCCCTGGTTATTACCACAGCTATATTTCCCACGTTTTACCAAACTGTTACCACAAGAGAATTGGCCGATGGAGGTACATCAAACCTTATTTCGTTCTTTGGGAATACCCTTCCAAGTCCTGCGGTCTATTCTTACGTCGTAGGGGCTTCATTTTTGGTGGTCTCATTTCTTTCTCCAATTTTAGGTGGCCTGGCAGATTATTGGGGAAACAAGAAATTCTTTTTAAAACTGTTCTGCTACCTGGGTGCCCTCAGTTGTGGTACCATCTATTTTTTCGATGTTAATCGAATTGAATTGAGTATGCTTTCCATCTTCTTCGCAAGCATTGGGTTTTGGGGCAGCTTAGTATATTACAATGCCTATCTTCCTGAAATAGCTGAACCCCAAGACCACGATAAGATTAGTGCTAAAGGGTTTTCATTGGGCTATTTTGGAAGTTCTCTTTTACTAATAAGCATTTTAGTAGCTATAATGGTGTTAGGAATGAAAGCTAAATGGGCTTTTGTTTTGGTTATGTTGTGGTGGATAGGTTTTGCTCAGTATACGTTTACCGTGTTACCGCATTTTTCTAAACAAAGGGAAGCAGGAAAACATCCATTGTGGAAGGGAATTCAGGAACTTAAAAAAGTGTTTATTGAGATTCAGGACATACTTGTAATAAAGCGGTATTTGCTTGCCTTTTTTGTCTACAGCATGGGTGTGCAAACCGTTTTACTAATGGCAGTGTTGTTTGCAGCAGAGGAAATTAATTGGGGAGATGATTCGAAGAGTAAAACGGGCTTGATCGTCTCAGTATTGATTATTCAGTTTATTGCAATTGCCGGTGCAGGTGTGTTTAGTAGAATGTCAAAACGATATGGAAATATTAGGGTATTAAAAGTTGCCGTGGTTATTTGGTTTTTGGTTTGTGTTTGGGCCTATACCATTACCACTCCTGTGGATTTTTACATTACTGCTGCAGCTGTGGGATTTGTAATGGGGGGAGTACAAGCTTTGTCTCGTTCAACCTATTCCAAAATGCTCCCCGAGACCAAGGATCATGCTTCGTATTTCAGCTTTTATGATGTGCTGGAAAAATTAGGAATCTTTATCGGGATGTTCTCTTTTGGTTGGATTGTACAGCTCACCGGTTCCATGCGAAATTCCATTTTCGTATTGGGTGCATTCTTTATAGTTGGGTTGATACTATTGTTTTTCGTCCCCAGGCATAAATGGACCAACTAAAATTTCACGATTAGGAATATTGATAAAGGAACGTTTAGGTCAAGGTTATTTGAAAACGTTGTTCCTGATTCTTCAGATGAGGTAGTTGTTCTAATACCGTTTCGTACGCTGGTTCTTTCGGTTTTGTTTTCAAACTTATCTTCCGAATAGGTAAAGTAGGTGGTCAATTCAGTGCCCAATTTAATCCGGGGGCTTATATAATATGCCATGGTAAACTGAGGCCCTACACCAAAATTTCGAACTACATTTTTGGTAGACGAGTATGATGAATCCGTGAAATTTGTTCCAGACGTAAAATTTATATTCTCACTTTGATCGTTCGATTGTCCTGTTATTCCGTCAATACCAACACCGGCTTCCCACCTTCGACCTATATTGAACTTTTTGGCGACACCTAACCGAAAAAAGTATTCTGAATTGCTCGTTTTAAAATTACCACCATTTTGATTAGAAGAGCTGGACCGGTAACCAAGTCCAGCCATTATTTCCATATTCGATTCATTAAAACGCAATGCGTACTTTATGAGGTACGGATTTCCAGTCTCAATTGGGTTCCCAAAACTGAAGAGTTGTTTTATTAGCTCATTGGCTTGAACCCCCAGGTAATGGCTGATTTTTTTGTTGTTTGTTGAACTGGTATCCTGACCGTATGACATGGATACAATCATTGCAATGAATACAATGCTGGTAACGAACTTTTTCATGATGTAAATTGTTAGCGATTAATAAAAGGGTCTGAAAACTTTGGATCCGTGATGAAACTGTGGTCGGTTAAGGACTCAAGAAAGCTTATTAACTGTTTCCGTTCTTTTGCCGAAATGTTGAAGGATTGAGGAGCAGACTTCAAACTTTTTAATTTAGAATCCAGATTAGGATGGTTATTGATATTACGTGAATAGAAATCCAAAACTTCATCAAGGGTTTTGTACCGGCCATCGTGCATATATGGGCTGGTTAACGAAACGTTTCTCAAGTTAGGGATTTTAAATTTTCCGTTATCTCCGGGGTTGTAGGTCAACTCTCCCAATCCCTTATCCTTATAGTTTAAATCCAAACCAATATTTATCATCGGACTATTAGTTCTTAGAGGTTCATTTATAACAGTTAATGAAATTGAATCCACCTCAATAACATCTCCTCCATCATACCCTTTGGGATTGCGAATGTTGTGGCAATTTCCACAGTTATATTTACCAAAGAATAATTTCTCTCCCTCATTTACATCAGAAGGTCTCATTTCATTGGGCAAGTCAAATCCTGAGTTGATGGATATTAAACTGGAGACAAAAAATGCCAGGCTTTCACTAATTCTTTCCAACGTTATTTCTCCATCCCGGTAGGCTTCTCGAAATAATTCCTCATAATAGGGTTTGGATTTTACGTTGTTCAATAAATACCGGTCGCTTCTAATTCCCATTTCAACATGGTTAAAAACAGGTTGCGTTACCATATTCAAAAGATTTGATTCTCGCCCATCCCAGAAAAGCAATTGAGAGCCGATGCGAAGATTTTGGATTGGTGGAGTATTTCTGTTGCCGATTCTATTATCAAACCCTGGACTTAATCTACTGTCATCAGCAAAGGCCAAATGTTGTTTGTGGCAGCTTCCACAGCTAGTGGAATTGTTGGCCGATAGGGATTTGTCGTAGAAAAGAACACGACCGATCTTGGTTATTTTATCGTTTTGCGCATACCTATAGTCAACGTCCGGTAGACTAAGTTCTGTTCCGGATTGGGAGGTGATGTCCTCATTTTTATTACAAGATATAAGGACGACAATAAGAGATAAAAAGCAACTTACAACTACAAGCGAACGTGACATACCCAGGGATTATTTGGTTAATAAGTAAATGTACAGATTTTAAGAAGACAAAACCAAGACAAAACCAATAGGTTTCACCATTAACTTAAAATTCGGTCGTTTAGTATTCCAGTTCGGTAGAAATTAATTTTCCAATTTCTTCGGTATCGAGGGTGTGGCCAGAATCCATTAAAAATAGTTTTCCATACTTCAATTGGCCAACAAATTTCTCAATTGGGTTAAGTGGAATAATAATCTCATGCTTACCGATAAAGAAATATACAGGAAGTTTTCGTTGGTTGAAGTCCTTTATTAAAACCTTTAAAGGTGATTTTAATTTTCTATGCGACATCCAAATTTGATAAACCCTTCTGCGCTGCTTTTCGCTCTGCATTTTTGATCGGGCGAAACGCATTTGTTTTTTAGAGGCCAAGCGCAGATTCTTGGAGATTGAAAATAAAAAATCAAAGACCCATTGATTTTTTACATTCGCCTGGTTCACCCGCTGACCAATATAGGTTTGACTTGCAAAATAATACCAGGGATTCGATCCAATCCCATCAGGTGCAAGTAAGAACAAGTTTTCTGTATCAGTTCTAAATTGTTCAGCAACGATTAATGCTACTTTTCCACCTAGGCTATAACCTGCCAGACTAAATTTAGAAAATCCTTCGTTTTTTTGAATCTGTTCTATTAGAGACTTTAGCTCACTTTTTTTAAGTGGTTTTCTTTCTAACCTGTAATCAGGAAATATAGAATTTCCATGATAAAAAAGATGTATGGAATGAATTGTGAATTTATTTCCCAGTTTTTTTTCAAACGGTAAAAAGTCTTTAGCCTCTTTGCCAAATCCATGAAAACACAACAGCGTTTCTTTGCCAGAGCCAAAACTCATGTATTCGAGTTGAAGGTCATTCTCCTTTAGCAGTTTATAGTTGTTCACAATGGTTCAAAACTAAATGAGAAAATTCAGTCAACAAGCCATAGGATTACTTTAAATTCGCAGCCTAAAATTACCGTGTTAAGAAAGGGCGCCATTCCAGTTGATTTTACCTCCTTCAAACCCCTCCCTTTTTTAATATTCCCCTTTTCAATTTTTATTTTAACAAGCACATTTATCACTACTAAATATGCCTAAGGATAGTAAGATTAAACATGTATTAATTATTGGAAGCGGACCCATTATTATTGGTCAGGCTTGTGAATTCGATTATTCTGGATCTCAGGCTTCTCGTTCATTAAGAGAAGAAGGAATAACCGTTACTCTGATAAACTCCAATCCGGCTACCATTATGACGGATCCGGTTACCGCCGACAATGTGTATTTAAAGCCGTTAAATCCGGAAAGTATTGCAGAAATCCTTGATGAACATGCAGGTATCGATGCAGTATTGCCTACCATGGGAGGGCAAACAGCACTGAACCTTGCTATGGAATGTGATGACATGGGAATCTGGAAGGATTATGACGTGAGGATGATTGGTGTTGATATTGATGCGATTAATATTACCGAAGATCGTCAGCAATTTCGTGACCTTATGGAGTCTATGGGAATTCCAATGGCACCACAGAAAACGGCTAAATCCTTCTTAGAAGGTAAGGAGATTGCCCAGGAATTTGGTTTTCCTCTTTGTATTCGGGCATCGTTTACGTTAGGTGGAACCGGTGCTTCATTGGTCTACGACCCAGAAAAGTTTGAAAAGCTGTTGGACTCAGGTCTACATAAATCACCAATCCATGAAGTAATGATCGATAAGGCCCTGCTGGGTTGGAAAGAATTTGAGTTGGAATTGCTTCGCGATAAGAATGATAACGTGATTATCATTTGCTCCATTGAG
>CEQS01010886.1_pt1 | contig 12073 bp, 10 predicted proteins | sample 530981 | NCBI WGS metagenome assembly CEQS01 (sample SAMEA2621176, study PRJEB7988) | marine metagenome | biome: marine biome (ENVO:00000447); feature: mesopelagic zone (ENVO:00000213); material: "saline water (ENVO:00002010), including plankton (ENVO:xxxxxxxx)" | depth 800 m
TTTGTTATTTAGATGTTGATTTCATGGGGATTATAGAAGTGATTTTAGTTTTTATCTAATAATTTTAGCTAGTTAGTAAAAAAAGAAGTGAGCATTTAGTTTATATTGAAGTTTACAATTGTTAATTTTGAGGGTTTAGTAATCAAAGTTGTTGATTTAATTAAAGTTAAAAATTATTTGAATTTATTAAAGTTGTTTATCTAATAATTTATAAAATAGTAATTACTGTTTAATTGGTTGTTTATCTCTTATTTATCTTACGTTTTGCTTGTTTATAAACATTAAACATAGCGTTAAAGCGGACTTTAAGAGAGTGATAATAATAAAGAGGCTACCTTTATCGATTACGAGTCACTTAAATGTTTATAACAAAAGGTATGCTTAGCTACAGTGTATTTAGTCTTACCCTTTGTTTTGTAATCAAATAACAACTTTCTAAACCTGAATTTTAGCTTAACATTACCACTGTATTAGCAAGGTAGTTCAAAGGAAGTGACAGTGATGAAGAGGCTAGCATGGTTAGTACTATGTTGCTTTGCATCCTATGCATATAGTAACGATGAAGTAAGTATTACATTGGTGGGGCATATTTCTCCGGTGTGTGAATTTACCTCACAAAATAATAACCTAGAGTTTTCTTCTGATGGCGTTGCTAATACAACATTAGAGATAAACTGTAATTCGCCAATGCGAATATCAATGCAGTCACTTAATGGCGGTTTGAGTCATGAGCAAAGCAGTAGAATAAGTTCATATAATATTAACTGGAAGTTGGAAGGTGCCAACAACAATGTGTCTGTATCGGCACAGGCAACCAAATCGACATATAGTTTTAATATTAATGATATTTTATTTGATAGCATTGCTGAGATTCAGTTAACTCTAGATGAGCCCTTGATATATGCAGGAAGCTACCAGGATGTGATCCGCATAGAAATGACACCATCAGTAGTATCGGGTGGCGTGCTTTAAACGCACATTTATTAAACATAACAAACTATATGTCACATGGATAAGGAATATAACAATGAATAAACTAATCGTAATTTCAGCAATCGCAGCACTATCTTCAGGTTCAGCACTAGCAGAAAACTTAAATGTAGGTGGTGCCGTTGAGTCTGTATGTGAAGTAAGCAATATTGCAACAACACACTACTTTCCAGCTCTTGCGTTGGGGAATACAAAAACAGTTAATTTTGACTTGAAATGTAATGATGTGGATGGTGCAACACTTACTTTAACTACTTCTGAGGGACACCTTCAAAACGCTGATCACGAAGACAGAGGTGTAGGTTACACTGCTCATTTAACAGCAGGTCCTTATGACTTTACTTTGTCAGCTGAAGATGGAACGAATGATCAGAGTGCTTTTCAAAGCAATGGTGGAAGTAATACATTAGCAACGACAGGCGTAACAGGAATGATTGACCTAGAAGTTACTCAGACTCCTGTATATGCAGGTACGTATGCAGATACTTTAATGCTAACTGTAACAGCAAACTAAAGTTAAATAGAAAAGGCAGTGACTATGCACTGCCTTTATTCAGGAGGGAATTCTATGCATATTTTACTTATCTTTATATTTTGTTTGCTTTCATTTTCAGTCAATGCCTTTCAAGTGAGACCTATGGTAGCCGATCTCAGCTCTCAAGGTAGTCAGTCGCAGCAAACACTTCGAATAATAAACCCATCGGATAAACCCTTAACTATTGATGTTTCTGCTTTTAATATGAGTATAAGTGATAATGGCGTTGAGTCTTTAGAGGTAAACGAAGAAGACTTCTTAATTATTCCTATGACAACGATTATCGCACCGGGAAATAGTCAATCGGTAATCGTTCGATATATTGGGGAGCCCATTATTAACCACTCTAAGTCTTATCGAATCACCGTAGAACAAGTGTCAGTTAACTTGAACGAAAATGCCCAATCTGGTGTTGGTATGTCACTTAGTTTTAGAACGCTATTTAACGTTGTTCCCGATAATGCTAAAGCTAACCTAATAATTAAAGAAAAAACACAATTAGCAGAAAATCAATGGGGTGTGTCGTTAGAAAACCAAGGGAACAAATATGTACGCCTTTCAAAAGGTCAGTGGAATATTAAATCTAAGGGTAAAGTTTTAACTTTAGAAGGAATGGATCTGAGTAGAGCCCTATCAGGTAAAATTTTACTTCCAAATTCAAAAAGCAATATTTCAATTTCAATACCAAAAGAGTTTCAAGCTGCTGATAGTGAGTTAGAGGTTATATTCTAATGTTTTGTGTTCAGTGGCTCTCCCGATGTTTAATGATACTAATATGTAGTATTTTTATATCGGTAGAGGCTCTGGAAGTAACACCTATGGTGATTACATTATCTCCGGAGAAGCCTTCAAAAATACCTTCCAGTCTAATTTACAATCAACTGCCTAGAGAGATTGCATTTGACATTGAAATATATGAAATCGATTTTTCTACACCGAGTCCTTCTTTAATTAAGCTGGAAGATTCTCCATTATGGGTATTTCCTCCCTCACTATTTTTACAAGAAGGGCAAGGTCAGAGGATTCAATTTAGATGGATTGGACAGAGGCTCCCACAGCAGGATAAGAGTTATCAGGTCAGTTTAATAGAGCAGCCGTTAGCTTCTAATATCGGAAGTGGTACCTCGCAACTAAAAATATTAATGAATGTAAATTTAGTTGTTCACGTAGACAGGGATATATATTTACCTAACTTAAAAATACTGACTTCTAGAATAGAAAGTGGGGAGGTTTTAGCCCAAGTCAAAAATGAAGGAGAGGGGGCTGCGCGGCTCAGTGACTATAAAATTAAAGTAACTACAAATAAATCCGTTGTAACTACTTTTGAAAAACAAGCTTTATTGGAGAAGGGGTACGATGTTTTTTTTGCGCCTTATGCCACACAGACCATAAAAGTTAAGCTACCTGAACATATTGAAAGCCGTGAGGTAGAGTATTTAAGTTTAGATCTGGTGCAATGAAAACTTTAGCAGTGTTCCTTTTTGCTGTATTTTTTTTACCACTTAGCGTGTTAGCAAAAATAAACCCTTCTAGTAGGACAATTGAACTTAATGTGTCAGTTCAATTAAATAAAAGCCCTATAGGTCAAGTCTCCCTTAAAGTTGATAAAAATGATGCCCTTTTTTTAAAGTGGGACGAATTAGAGCCACACCTTCGTGAAATTTTACTTGAAGAAAAAGAGAGGGAGCTATTTAAGGTATTAAAAGGCAATACTTTAGCGGTAACTTCATTAAGGGAACTAGGTTTTAGTGTTGTGTTTGATATGAGTGATTTTAGTTTGGACGTTGTTGTTCCCGTAGAATTAACCCGCCCGCAAAAATTAAGTGCGCAAATGCAAAGGAAAAGGTTGAAGGCTATTGAACCAGCCAATGCGAGTGGGTTTGTTAACGCATATGCAAGCTACGTTCACCAAGATGATAAGGAGCAACAGCAAGTTCAAGAGCAATACGCATTACGATCCGAAATTGTAGCGAGTTGGCAAGGCTGGGTGGTAGAAAATGAATTCGAATATAATAAAATGTCGCAGCCAGCCTCATCAAGTTTTAAGCGGCGAGGAACTCGGCTTATTCATGATTTACCAAATTTAGGTATGCGTCTTTCTCTTGGAGACAACTTTAGCTCTGGTGGCTACTTCCAGAACTCTTCTCGTTTGTTAGGCTTTTCAATAGCACATGATTTTTCTCTATTATCAGACAGGCCCATAAGGCCAACCGCTTCACGTAGCTTTACTCTTCAAAGCCCTTCAAGTGTAGAGGTATATGTCGGTGAACGAATTATTCAGCGCCTTAATTTGGTTGCGGGTATTTACTCTTTAGATGACATACCTTTGAGCGAAGGCAGCAATAATATCTCTCTAAAAATTACTGATATAGCTGGCGTTGTGCGCTATGTAAACTTTGATGTTGCGACTGGCTTAGATCTATTTGCACAAGGGCAGCTTGAATATGAAATTCACTTAGGCGTTCCTGCTGAGGCTGGCGATAAACTCGAGTATGAACCAGATTCTCCCTTCCTCAGTGCCTATCTGGATTATGGCCTGACCCCAAGTTGGACTGCAGGGGTTACAGCGCAGGGAGATAAATACGCTCAGCAAATTGGCTTTAAACAAATCTATGCAGCTCAAATAGGCCAACTGGCATTTGAGGGCGCATTTAGCTTCGCGGAACGCCAAGGATACGCTTACCGTACTGTTTATAGTAGCTATAATATGAGCAACTTAGGAAGTGAGCTAACGCTCGGTTATGAATACAGTTCAAAAGACTTTACAGCTTTAGGTTTTAGGTCTCAAGATACGTTTAGTAACCGCTATAGAGAACACTATGCACAGGCGAGTTATAGTTATTATGTTAACGATAGAACGTTAGCCTCTTTTTTTACAAATATTTCCCGAGATCATCAAAGTGTTCAATTTGATAAATCGCTGGGAGTCAATTTCTCAGGCGACTTGGTAAATAGTCAGTGGAGATATACTGCAGGGGCGCAATGGGATGAGTTAAAAGGTGAGCGAGAGTGGGGTATAAATTTATCATTTACCTATAAATTTAATAATCAGCATAGAGTTAAACTATCCCACCAGTCTAGGCGTGATAAAACGAGACTAGAATTTACTCAAGACAGTAATCAGCGTTTTGTCGGTGCTTTGAACTTTCGAGCTGGTTTAGAGAGCAACGAGTTAAATAAAACTATCTTTGATTTAAACATGCAATATAACGCAAACCGTTTTGCTGCTAACCTTGAACATGCAAGTTTTTATAAAGATTTAAATGCTCGTTCTGCTTATCATCAAAGTCGTGTAAGCCTCTCATCTAGCATAGCTTTTGCAGATGATGCATGGGCATTTGGAAAGCCTATATACGATAGTTTTGCTTTGGTTAACGCCCACAAAAGTTTAGAAAATAAAGTGATTACATTAGGCCGAGTTGAAAATGACTATAGAGCTGATAATAGAGATTTCAAAACTATATTACTTAATGATTTGAGCTCTTATGACAATATCAACATTCCTGTTGATATTGATGATCTAGCCCCTGGCTATGATATAGGCTCTGGCATGCTTAGCTTTTACCCTAAATACAAAACTGGACATAAAGCAATAATTGGGACTGCAGCAAATATTTCTGTTATTGCAACTCTTCGGAGTAAGGACGAAAGCCCCTTAGCCTTAATGGTGGGAAAGGCTATTTGTCAAGATAAAGCATCGGCCAAAGAGTATACATTCTTCACAAATAAGCGGGGCCGCTTTGCAATAACTGGCCTTGCTCCTTGTCAGTATAAAGTGACCTTACAAAATAAAGATAGTACTACATTTTTAATAGAGGTTCATGATGCAGAGCAACTTCAACGAAAAGGGGCTATTTATGTTCATTAAAATTGTGTATTTAGCAATAAGTATATTTTTACTAACTATGGCAAGTAGAGTTAATGCTCAGTGCGATGCGAGTATTGGTGAAATAGCGTATTTGTTTGATGACTTATCTTTTTATCACGTAAAATCACAAAACGATGCAGAGAAAACAATTCGAGTAGATACAATAAATACGACGGATTGTACCTTGTATTTTAGTCTTTCTTCGCAAAACCAAGGGGCTCTTAAAGGTAATTCTCAATTTATTAATTACCAAATTCGTTTAGAAAATCAGTTGTTAAGCAAAACCAACAACCAAGTTAAACTTAACAATAATTCAGTAGATATCAGGTTAGTGATCCCTGCAGGGACCCCTGTAAAATCTGGATACTATACAGATAGACTTCAGTTGAAACTTTATGATGAGAACAAGCAAAGTCTTGATGAAGTAGAAATTGAAATAGAAACAAATATTCAACCCCGCACAAGCTTATCTTTATTAGGCTATAACACTTTTTCTAACACTGTTTTTTTAGGGGAGTTGAGGCCAGCAGAAAAATACACCATGTTACCTAGCTTACAAATAGTGACTAATACGGATGTTCAACTTAATGTAACCTCAGAGAATAAAAGTCGTTTATTACACTCTATTTTTAGTAATAAATATGGTATTAGCTATACATTGCAGTTAGGCTCAGAAGAAATTAACTTAGTAAAAGCTTCAAGTCTAAACTTTTCGTATTCTGGCCAGACTGAGTTTTACATTCCGCTTAGCATTCAATTGGAGGACTTCACACGTCAAGCCGCTGGAGAGTATTCAGATGTTATTCGTTTTCAAATAAGCCCACTCAATTATTGACTTTACTTAAGTTTTTTTGGCACCACAGCAATGCTTGTTGTTTGTTTTTTACAGATATTTTTTGATAAATTTTATGTAAATGCACTCTGACAGTGGCTTCACTTATAAATAAGCTATCTGCAATAGCGGTGGAGTGTAGACCGGAGAAAAGCAAGTTTAATACTTTAATTTCTTTACAAGTAAGGTTACTTGATTGCAGGGTGGTTTGCTGTTCACTGGCTAACATTTGTCTCATCCAGCTGTCTGTCACATCACGGGGAAACCAGAGCTTACCTTGTTCAATAGCTTCAAGGCCTTGTTGAAAAAGTGAGTCATCTGAACTTTCGTAAAAAAGTCCCTTTAAATTAGGCCATTCTTTTAAAGCTAATACGTCACTATTTTTTGGAACATCAAAAATAACTAAGCTTTTATAACCGTTATCTTGCATAAACTTATTGATAAGTTCATAAGTTGTGATTACATTAAGTGCTTGGTAATTAACCAATAAAATGTTGTAGTTAGCTGCCACACAGAAAAGTGAAGTATAGTCTGGACTATTAAAGCACTTTATATAGCGTATTGGAGTATTTTTAATATCCATAATTTCTGTCCGTAGATGCAATAGTAATACTATATTGCTATTTTTGGTTAATATCAATCATAGTGCATAGTTCGATAAGCTATACGTAGCTTTGATTAATGTGCTTTGTGGAATAATAGTTCTCCTATATGTAAACATAAAAGGTGCACAAAATTAGAGTGTGTATAACGTGATTACTTTTTAGCAAAAGGCCCATTTTTTTGTGTAGGTTATCCAACAATAATCAAAAGTTATAATTAATTTGTACCTGTATGTTTATTAAATGAAAATTTTTATACATTTCTTCACAAATATGTAATATAATACCCTTCCAGAGGAAAGATGCTATTAGGCGTCTTTTTTTATGCCCAAAACTTATTGCCCAAGCCAATAAGTTCGCATAACTAAATTATACGGTATCCTTTGGAGAATATTTTGAAACTACGCAAACTCTCACAGTTAAGCCTCGCAATTGTCGCTGCACTAACTACCTCAGTAAATGCTGAAGAAGCTAAAACAACAGCAAAACAAGACGCGTTTGAAAAAATCGAAGTTACAGCTCGTAAACGTACAGAGAGCTTGTTTGAATCTCCAACCGCTATCACATCAATTGGTGCTAACCTAATTGATAAAGCCAATATGAGTAACCTAGAAGATATTGGTAAATACGTTCCAAACTTAAATATCACTCGCTACGGTGTAGGTAATGCGGCGCATGCCTCTGTGTTTATTCGTGGTATTGGTCTACAAGATCACATAATTACAACCGATCCGGGTGTAGGTGTTTATTTAGATGGTGTTTACTTAGGCCGTCAAATGGGGTCAAACTTATCGTTACCAAATGTAGAGCGTGTTGAAGTTCTACGTGGACCACAAGGTACATTATATGGTCGTAATACCTTAGGTGGCGCAGTAAATGTAATTACTAAGCAACCAGGTGATGAAGGGATTGTTTCAACCACAGCTAAAATTGGTAGCCGCGGACGTATTGCTGGCGATGTATACTTTAATAACTCGCTAACAGATGAAGTAAGTATGTCTGCAAGTGCATCATACAAAACGCGCGATGGTGTGGGTGAAGCTGTCAATTTAGCTAACCCAGAAAAAGAAATTGGTGAAGAAGAAGAGTTTAGCGGTCGCGTAGCCCTTAAATGGCAAGCCAATAGCGATTTAGCGTTTACTTTTTCACTTGACGGTGTTGATAATGAGTCGGGTCAATCGCCTTACACTATTGAGTTAACTGAGCCGCTTGATGCAAATGATGTTTTTAATGGTGACTTTCCTTTATTAACACAGGATATGATCCCATCTGACCCCGATGATTTAGGCACTACCGTTGCTGGTATTGAATCTACGTCTTACTCAGGGTGGGGTACGTCATTTACTGCTGATTGGGCAATTGATGATACGTACACGGCTAAATTTATTTCAAGTTACCGTACTTCTGAATACGAAGGTGGACTTGATGATGATGCCTCACCACTTAACTTATCTGAGTTCCCAGAAGAGGGTGGTGCAGACCAATACTCGTTTGAAATTCAACTAAATGCGACTTACGATAATATGGACTTTGTATCAGGCCTTTACTTCTTTAATGAAGATGGCTTTACACGTTCAGGTCCATTTGTATTTAGCCCATTCAATACACCTAATGGCTTATTAAACGATGGTGTTACACCTTCATTTGGTGGTTATGGCGATTTTGAAATTAACCAAGAAACAAACTCATACGCTGTATATTTTAATACAAGTTACGATTTAACAGATGATTTAAGTATTGGTGGTGGCCTTCGTTACTCAAAAGATGAGAAAGATGCCGATGCGATTTTCCCAACATTTGCTGAACGTAAATACGTAAGTGCAGAGTTTGACGCTGTAACATGGGATGTAAACGCATCATATCAAATCAGCAATAACATGAATGTATATGGTCAAATTCAAAAAGGTTACCAAACAGGCGGTTTCCCTCCACGTCCATTTGGCGGCCCCGATCAGTTTGTATCGTTTGATGAAACTAAAGCAATTAACTACGAAATGGGCTTAAAAGGCCAAGTACATGAAAATGTATCTATGATGTTGGCTGTATTTGTAACTGATTACACCGACCTTGCTTTACCATTTTCTGACCCTACTGCAGGCGGTGGTTTTGTAACGATTGTTGAAAATGCAGGTGAGTCTAAAGCGCAAGGTATTGAGCTTGAAACTACCGTTGCCATTACAGACGATTTCACAATTCGCAGCTCTGTAGGTTACTTAGATTCTGAGATTACAGAAGTAGATGCAGGCGTACAAGGTATTGGTAAAGGTGATTCACCAGCATTAACACCACGTTGGACTGTAATGATTGCCCCTTCTTACTTTATGGATTTAGACAGCGGTGCAACCGTTGCATTTAACGCTAACTACTCTTACAGAAGCGAAATGCAAGGCCAGTCGGTTTACAATGAAAGCGAGACTATTGATTCGCGTGAATTAGTTGGTTTTAATATTTCTTACACTAACCCTTATGGGGATATGGAAGTAACCTTATACGGTGAAAACGTATTAAACGAGGTTTACGATGTAGGTCGTTTACAGCAGTCAGGTTTTGTTGGTGTAATGCGCAGTAATGACCGTAGCGAGTTTGGTTTAAAATTCAAAAAAGACTTTGAGCTTTAATAACCCGCAATGAGTTAATTAAAAGGTAAGCTTAGGCTTACCTTTTTTTTCACCTGTAAAAAGCAAAACTTAGATCAACAGCGAATCTTTTTGTAACAAGCGCTATACAATCGTGTAGTGCAATTGCTATTGATATATTTAGTGTGGTGCGAAGGCTAATCGCTAAGTATTAAAAAGCGCCACAGGCATCAACTAGTCTTATTTTTAGGCAATAAAAAAGCCCTCAGAGAGGGCTTTTAAACAATCAACATAGGTTTAAATAAAAACCTCTGCCATTCTTATTTGTTAGATTCATTGTATTCACGCGTTAGTCTTGCGTGCTCACTTAAATCTGTTAGGCCAAGCTTTTCGTAGCTTTTTTCCATCATCTCAAGCGCAGGCTCTAAATAGCTGCTTTGCGAGTAATGCTCAACAACGTACTTACCACGATTAGCGGCCGCTAGGTAAGCTTCACGTTCGTAGTAGTAATTAGCCACTTTTAGCTCGTAACGCGCCATGCGGTTTAAAAGCCACACTAAGCGACGTTTAGCCTCTGGTGCGTAATCACTTTTTGGAAAGCGTTTTACAAGCGTTGATAAATCGGTAAATGCAACACGTGTACGGTTTGCATCGCGGTCAGCTCTGTCTATACCAAAATACTCTTGGAAGGCATTTTTATCTGCTTTAATGTTAACCAAGCCACGCATGTAGTACATGTAATCTAAATCTTTGTGGTTTGGGTTTAAACGAATAAAGCGGTCAATGGTCGCTAATGCTTGCTCTGTATTACCTGATTGGTAATGGGCATACACTAAATCCATTTGTACTTGCTTTGAGAAAGGGCCAAATGGGTAGCGTGAATCAATAGCGGTTAACAGCTCAATTGCTCGGGCGTATAAACCAGAGTCGAGCGTTTGTTTTGCATCTTCATACAAAGCGTGTGCAGATTTGTTAGGAACGCGTTGGATATCTTCTTGGTCAGGCGCAGAAGAACAGGCCCCTAAAGTAAGTACAGAAGCTGAAAAAACAATGGCGAATGCACGTTTCCCTATTTTATTTATCATTTTATTTGTTACCTTCGATGTCTTCGGCTAGGCCACGGCGGTAAAACCGAGTAAACTATGCGTATTATATTATGCTTTTATTAAAAGCGATTCTAACCCAGTCAGGCACAGCTTGCACTGGTAAATTGGGTAAAGTTACTAATGTCAGAACAAATTTCACTTCAAGCCGAGGTTCCTACCGAGTTAGGTGGTAAACGTCTAGACCAAGTATTAGCGCAATTGTTCCCTGATTATTCACGTTCACGTATAAAAACATGGATATTGGATGATAAAATCACCGTTGACGGTGAAATCTATAACACACCACGAGAAAAACTACTCGGTGGTGAAGTTGTAAATGTTGAAACCAGCATTGAAGCACCACGCGAATACGAAGCACAAGATATCAAATTAAACATTGTTTATGAAGATGATGATATTTTGGTTATCAACAAACCTATGGGCCTAGTCGTTCACCCAGGTGCAGGTAACCCAGATGGCACAGTGCTAAATGCATTGCTGCATCATTTTCCGGATATTATTAACGTACCGCGTGCTGGTATTGTGCACCGTCTAGATAAAGACACCACAGGCTTAATGGTGGTGGCTAAAACTATTCAGGCGCAAACACATTTAGTTAAAGCACTGCAAAAACGCGAAAACTTTACGCGTGAATACGAAGCTTTATGTAATGGTACTATGACCGCAGGTGGCATGGTTGAAAAGCCGATTGGCCGTCATCCAACGCAGCGTACACACATGGCAGTTCACGAAATGGGTAAGCCTGCTATTACACATTACCGTGTTGCTGAAAAATTCCGTGCTCATACACGTTTACGCCTTCGTCTAGAAACCGGACGTACACACCAAATTCGTGTTCATATGGCGTATATAAACCACCCGTTAATTGGTGATAGAGCCTACGGCGGGCGTCCTCGTCCACCTAAAGGTGCTACGCCAGAGCTGTTTGAAATGTTACGTACATTTAATCGCCAAGCCTTACACGCAGTAAAATTGAGTATTGCGCACCCTATTACGGGCGAGATGATGACCTGGCAAGCGCCTATTCCAGATGACATGGTGGCAATGACTCAGGTGCTTAGAGAAGATACCAAAGCTAATCCTAACATAGAGTATTAATGGCTTTTTTGTCAGCCCCTTGGCCTAATTTAACCTCGGTAGGTACGCTTAGTACCACCCGAGAAGGCGGCGTGTCAAAGCCGCCTTTTAATAGCTTAAATTTAGGCCTACATGTTGATGATGATCCAGAGCACGTGCTAAAAAACCGTGCTTTGGTTGAGCAATCCCTGCCAAACCCGCCACTGTGGCTTAATCAAGTGCATAGTGGCGATGTGCTCTGCGTTGATGCAGATTTTAATTTTCAAACATTACACAGTGCTGATGCGTTGTATACAAAAGTTAAAAATCAGCCTCTTGCTATTATGAGTGCAGATTGCCTGCCTATTCTGTTTGCAAGTCATGATGGCCATGAAGTTGCAGCAGTGCATGGTGGTTGGCGCGGCCTTGAAAAAGGGATCATAAAAAATACGCTTGCCTGTTTTAGCGCGCCTAGTAAGCAAATATATGCGTGGCTTGGGCCTGCTAT
>CEQS01036241.1_pt1 | contig 12019 bp, 7 predicted proteins | sample 530981 | NCBI WGS metagenome assembly CEQS01 (sample SAMEA2621176, study PRJEB7988) | marine metagenome | biome: marine biome (ENVO:00000447); feature: mesopelagic zone (ENVO:00000213); material: "saline water (ENVO:00002010), including plankton (ENVO:xxxxxxxx)" | depth 800 m
GTCACCGAGTAAAAACGTAAGGTGGTCGAGTGATACTGACCAAAGTGTAACGTAGCGTCTGTATTGTATCGAGACCCCGAAATTTCAAGAATTCCCTCTAACTATATCGGGATCTCGATACATTTCTAAATACACTTCGTTCCTTTCGAAACACTCGATCTCCTTGCGACTGTCTTTTCGATTCCATAATAGGAAAGAAGATATTAAATCCATACCTAGATGGTAGAGGTGAAGTGACGCGCCTAGGAATATCACGTTGGGGTACCCACTACCTGAAAACTTCGGTATCTCGATACATTTCGCAATACACTGCGTTCCTTGCGAAACACTCGATCACCTACAAATATGCTAATCAATTTACATAGACGTAAGGTGGTCGAGTGGCGCGTAATGCAATGAAGCGCTGTATCGAGACCCCGACTCTTTATTCCCACGCCCTACCACATTACTCACTTCAGTGAGAAAGTCCCGACACCTCGGGACGTATTCGAACTAATCCCGAGAGTGAAACGAATCGGGATACTCACTAATTCACTAGTCACTACAACTGTGCCAAAAACTGTTAACAACCGTTAAAACAACAACTTACACCCTTCACCTGTAGTAACGATTGAACAATTGGTACACTTCACTGAGCCATTGACAAGCTGTAACATCCGATAAATACAGTGTCCCACTCGAAAAGTGTGCTGTAACATTGCAAAAGTGTCGTGTAACATTGGATAAATACGGTGTAAGATCCGTTCAACTCAGTGTAACGTAGCTTCAACATGCTGTAATGCTCACGGAATAGCTATGTCAGGTTGCTAAAGAATCTTGTTTCGTTGGTTAGAACACAGTGTAAGAATGGATAAACTGGCTGTTCGGGCGGCCAAACGTGGTGTTACGTTCAATAAGTCTTATGTCAGGTGCGTCAAGTGACAGTTCTCTACAGCATTAGTTGAAGGTCCGACTCTTCCTGTTCTGTGCAACAGTCCTCAAATAGCTTGATCTTCTCAAGAAGCGTTGCTTTATCAATGGATTTGAATGAACGCAGTTGATACAAACGATCACTCGTACGAAGAAGATGGATCCCATAACTGTTGTCGTCGCTCAATATTGTGCCGCGGATCTGTTTAGGAATCGTCTTTTTACTAAAGATCTCATAATCCTCCTCATTCCAGTAAAAAGAATGACTATTTAGCGTATCGTTTTTGGTCATTGAATAACTATTTCCTTTTGCAGCCAGACCAGATAAGTCGGGAATTTTATATTCTTTGATCATTCCACGTTCTTTATCCACTAGTTGCTTCTGGTTGTATTTGATCAGGCAATGAATCTTTTTTCCAGGAGCGATCATTTCTTCATTACTGCTGCGTTCGATCGTCAATTCCAGCATATTTAGCGTATCATTGGAGTAAGAGCGAACAGTTCCGCTGATATACACTTCGTCAGATTGAACGTTTGAAGTATCACTAAATTGCAACACATCCAACGTACTCGAATCAACTTTTGGTTTTCCAAAGAGATTCATTTTACGCACGAAGTCATATTCGGCATAGTATTGCTGGGCATAACTCTGTTGAACGAAAAATACAATGACAAGAAGTGCAATTATTCTCATGATCATGGGTGATTTGAGATGAAGATAGGAAATAGGGGGGAGGTGGCAATGGGGGGATTGTGCCCTTTGTTGAAAACGCGTATTTATACGTACTTTTTACTTCAAACAAATCGTTATATTTGAAAAACCATCGAAACAACTAACAAACTATGAAACTAACCATACCCACATCAAACCATTATATTCTATGGAAATAAACTGTATTAAGGAGAATTCATGATCACAGGAGAATTAAAATCACAAGTCGATAAAATATGGGAAGCCTTCTGGACAGGAGGAGTATCGAATCCCATGACCGTTATTGAGCAGTTTACGTATTTGCTGTTTATACGACGATTGGATGAACGACAATTAAAGGAGGAGAAGAAAGCTAACATGATCGGCGATGAAGTAGAAAATGCCTTTTACACTAAAAAGCAGAACGAACTGCGTTGGCACCATTTTAAAAACCTGGAACCAAAGTCGATGTTTGATCTGTTTACCAAGACAACAGAAGATCGTCCACTAACTGTATTCGAACACATGAAAGAACTCGGCAGTGAAGCGGGTGTGTTTGCCAAATACATGAAAGGTGCGACCTTTATGATTCCGACGCCGAAGTTGTTGGATCAGGTGGTGCAGATGATCGATAAGATCAAGATGGATGACCGCGATACCAAAGGAGATTTATACGAATACTTACTTTCTAAGATTGCTTCTGCGGGAACGAATGGACAGTTCCGCACGCCACGACATGTGATCCGTATGATGGTGGACATGGTACAACCGAAGAAAGACGATTTGGTGTGTGACCCTTCATGTGGTACGGCAGGTTTTTTAGTTGCTACAGGGGAATACTTGTATGAAGAGAAAGAGGATTGGTTCATGGACAAGGAATTTCGTGAACACTTCAATAACAAGATGTTTACCGGTTTGGAGTTCGACAGTACCATGTTGCGTATCGGAGCGATGAACCTGCAATTACACGGTATTGATAGCCCTGAACTGATTGGTGTAGATGCCTTGAGTGAAGCCAACGATATTACGGAACGCTTTTCGTTGATCCTGGCGAATCCTCCTTTTAAAGGAAGTTTGGATTACGATGGAGTAGAACCTTCATTGCTCAACGTGGCGAAAACGAAGAAAACAGAGTTGATATTCTTGAGTTTGATGTTGCGCATGCTGAAAACAGGTGGACGTGCGGCAGTGATCGTACCCGATGGTGTGCTCTTTGGAAGTTCGAAAGCGCATAAAGCGATACGAAGAGAAATCATTGAACAGCACAAACTCGATGCAGTAATCTCCATGCCGAGTGGTGTCTTTAAACCGTATGCCGGAGTAAGCACGGCGGTGTTGTTCTTTACGAAAACCAATTCTGGCGGAACCAACAATGTATGGTTCTACGATATGGAAGCTGATGGCTATAGCTTAGATGATAAGCGCTCAGAAGTGAAGGAAAACGATATTCCTGACATCATCAAGCGTTTCCACAACATGGACAAGGAAGCGAAACGCAAACGCACCGACAAATCCTTCCTCGTTCCCTTCGAAGAAATTAAAACCAACGACTGGGACTTATCCATTAACCGCTACAAGGAAATAGTCTACGAAGAAATAGAATACGCACCACCAGCTGAAATCATTGAAGATATCAAGCAGTTGGATCAGGAAAGAAATGAGGCGTTGAAATCATTAGAAGAATTGTTGGGATGATTAAAACTTTAGAAGAAATATCTTTAACTAAAGGTGAGTACGGCGGTGGATTTTCAGCAATAGATTACTCCGAGGATAAGCCTCGTTATATTAGAATAACAGATATCACAGAAGGAGGAATACTTAAGGAAGATGCAAAAAGTCCAAGTGGTAATGCAGAGGATTGGGAAAAATACAAATTAAGCGAAGGAGATATATTATTTGCTCGATCAGGAGCTACAGTTGGAAAAACATTTCTGTATCATAAAAGTTATGGAGATTGTGTTTACGCTGGATATTTAATTCGTTTCAAACCAAATCCTGAAATTGCTTTCCCTAAATATATCTATTACTTCACCAAAACTCCAAAGTATAATTCTTGGGTTTTAAACAAACAAAATGTTGTAGCACAGCCCAATATTAATGCAAAGCAGTATGGTCAGGAATTGAAAATCCCACTCCCTCCGCTCGAAACGCAAAAAAAGATTGCTTCGATTTTAGATGCCGCAGATGGCTACCGCCAAAAGACCAAAGCACTCATTGCCAAATACGATGAATTGACCCAAAGTTTGTTTTTGGAGATGTTTGGGGATCCTGTGACGAATCCGAAGGGGTGGGAGAAGGTGAAAGTTAAGAGCTTTGCCAAGATAGTTAGAGGTTCTTCACCTAGACCAAAAGGTGATCCAAGGTATTACGGAGAAGGTGTTCCAAGGTTAATGGTAGCTGATCTAACAAGAGATGGATTTTACGTAACACCACAAATCGACTCCCTTACTGTTGAGGGTGCAAAGAAAAGTAGACCTATGTCAAAAGGAGAACTTGTTATGGCGGTAAGTGGCAGGCCTGGATTGCCAGCGATTCTTGAGGTTGACTGTTGTATTCATGATGGTTTCGCAGGATTTAAAGAGATAAAAGATGAATATAATTTGTTTTATTTATGCAACTACTTCTTCTACTATATATCTCAAATAAATAAGCGTTCTGTAGGCGCTATTTTTAAGAATATTACTACTGATGATATTAGAAACATTCAAGTACCGATCGTACCTATCGATTTACAGGATCAATTTGCAGAAAGAATTCAAGAAATAGAAAAACAAAAAGCGCAAGCACAAGAGAGTTTTGAGAAAGCGGAAGAGTTGTTTAACAGCCTTTTGGATAGGGCGTTCAAAAATAAATTGACCTAATATGGATTTAAAAGAATTATATTCACTGAGACATGACTTTACAATAATTGGTATTACTGGTAGAACAGGTTCAGGTTGTACTAAGTTAGCCGATCTTTTAAGTGGGTCTAAAGACAACTTACTTGAGAAAATTAGATCTTTAGATGATATTCCAGAATCAACATTCAAAAGAAAGTATGAAGCTTGTTTAAACTATATTAAACACGATGAAAATTGGCATCCATACGAAGTAATAAAATATAAAGACGTTCTACTTTTTTACATCCTAAGTATTTACGGAGGTGATCAAGATAAGACGGAGAAATTACTACGAAAATATTACAGATATTGGTTAAAAGATGTTAACGATAACGTTGATAAACTAATTGACGAAATAAAGGAAATAAGTTTTGATTTTAAGGAACTCATTAATCAAATAAAAGTTTATAATGGACAGTTTGAAGATTTAAAAGAAAGAGCAGAACTTGAGAAGCTTTGTGGACAATTTTTTGACGGAAAATTTAAGGAATTGAGTTCCCGTATCTTTTCTTCATTGGAAAATAATGGATACTTTGAAAGAACTAAGTTTCTTCATTGGATTAGTTGTAATATTCGTAAAAATGGAGACCCAATTGATGATAAAAGTAATGGTATATCTAAAATTTATAGTATTGCGAACCTTATAAATAGGTTGATCAAAGCCAAGAGGATTTGTAATGGTACTAATCCAACAAGAATTGCAATTGATTCATTGCGGAATTCATTGGAGATAATGTTTTTCAAGGAGCGCTATTCTGCCTTTTACATGGTGGCGACTAAGGATTATGATCAAAAGGCTCAGGAGAGAATTGAAAGAAGGCTAAAGAATAGGCCAAATTGTGATGTTAAGCAAGTTGCAAAAGATATCATTGAACTTGATGAAACTGAATATAAATGTTCTGATTTTCGTCAAGGAAATTTTTCAAGTCCAGATGTAGAGAACTGTATTCAAAAGAGTGATATTCATATTGTTCATCATAAAAGAGAAGACCTGGAAAAATTAGTAGAGAAAGATAAACTTAATTCTCTTTCGGATTTCTACCTTTTTGAAGAACAAGTCCTGAAGCTAAGTGCTTTAATCGGGCAACCAGGAATAATAACTCCTTCGGCAGACGAGAGATGTATGCAAATTGCCTATTCTGCCAAATATAATTCAGGATGTATTTCAAGACAGGTTGGAGCCGTTATCACAGATTTGGGACATTCAATTAAATCAGTAGGATGGAATGACGTACCTAAAGGTACTACTTCTTGTAAATATAGATCCGTTGAAGAACTTTTTAAAGGCAAGAACCCGTCAAATAAGCATTTTAGCGAGTTTGAAAGAGCTGAGGGTGATTATAAAGCGGAGACAAATTACAATTATAAAAATACAACACCTGGTGATTTTAGAGAGGCAGCAGAGCATTATTTTAAAGATTCATTGGAAAAAAATAGATCAAACCTAAAAGGTAGAAACTGTTCCTTTTGTTTTAAGACAGTCCATAATTTTTATGAAGGTGAATCAAACCAAGTTCATACTAAATCTTTACATGCTGAGGAAAATGCCATGCTTCAAATTTCTAAACATGGCGGTCAACCTTTGGAGAATGGAATCTTATATACTACAGCAAGTCCGTGCGAGCTCTGTGCTAAAAAAGCATTTCAATTAGGAATCAAGGATGTAGTTTATATTGATCCATATCCAGGTATTTCTCGTTCTCAAATATTAAAGAATGGCAAGAAACCTCCAAAAATGAAACCATTTAATGGAGCTATTGGAAGGGCTTATCATAGTCTGTATGAGCCTTTTATGTCGTATAAGGACGAAATTCAATTAATCCTAGAAACAAAACCACAACCAAGAGAAGGTGTTTTAAAAGAGAATTTGATCAAGCAGGTTAAAGATGATAGGTTGAAAGAACTGCTTAACTCCAAAGATGTAACTGATGAGGTTATCACTAATTTGTTAAAAGAAAACCTCAAAAAATAAAAGTTGCCGACTTCCATTTTCTATAAATAACTTATTTTATCAAGTCGAAAATTATTTATAGAATTAACTTAGTTTTCAATGGTCTACTGTTTTCGTGCTCGATAAAATTTAAAGTTTATTACCATGATCTTATATTAGTTTTAATTTTTAGGTATATTAAAATACAATGAGTTAAAATTGTTTTGATTAAAAAATAAACGTATTTTTGATTAAAAAACCGCTTATGGCAACTGTAGACCTACACGACAAACCATTTGATGAAACGACGAAAATTAAATTAACCTTGTTTGAAAGTTATGCGCAAGCATGGATACCAACATTTATAATGGCTGGATTTTCTAAAGAGCTTCATATTTTTGATTTTTTTGCAGGAACAGGATATGATAAAAATAAATCACCAGGTAGTCCAATAAGACTCTTAGAGAAAGTTATAGAACAAGCAGATTTAATTTTTAAGAGGAGGATAAAAATTATCCTTCATTTTAATGAGTTTGATTCCGAAAAATTTGAGGTGCTCAAATCATCTTGTGAGTCAAAAATGATCACCTGTGAAAATGGTTTGAAAAATCATGTCGATATAAAGTATTACAATGAGGACTTCGCAATTTTATTTCCAAGCTTAATGCCTCTTATTGCTAAACACCCCTCGTTAGTTTATTTAGATCAAAATGGAATTAAATTTATTTCACAAGAATACTTTTTAGAATTAGCTAAAACGAGCCAGACTGATTTTATGTATTTTCTGTCAAGCTCATATTTTGTGCGTTTTGGAAATAGTCCTGAATTTAAAAAACATATTGATTTAAATATTGATGACCTTAAAAAACGCGGTTATGAAAAGATACATAGAAATATTTGTGATCACCTTAAGGAAAGTTTACCTCCTGACTCCTCATTAAAACTCTATCCTTTTTCATTAAGAAAAGGTGTTAATATTCATGGAGTTATATTCGGTGCTAAACATCATAGAGCAGTTGATAAATTTTTAAGTATTGCATGGAAGTTAAACCCAATTAATGGTGATGCAAACTTTGATATAGATAATGAAGCAAACTTGGGCCAAATAGATATGTTTAAAGGTCAAAGAATTAGTAAAATTGATAGTTTTAAAAAAGAGGTTCGTGATAAAATTCTTTCTGAAGAAATCAAAACGAACAAAGAATTATTGAACTTTACATTTGAAAAAGGGCATATCGGTAAACATGCCAACGAATGTTTGAAAGAAATGAAGAAAAACAAGGAAATAACATATAATGCTAATTCTCCTTGTGTTACGTATGACTCGGTTTACAAAAACGAAAAAATTGTACATTATGAAAAAATCTAAAATCGAATGGACAGAAGAAACATGGAATCCTACAACTGGATGTACAAAGGTTTCATCGGGTTGTAAGCATTGTTATGCAGAAACAATGGCTAACAGATTGAAAGCAATGGGGACGCCAGGATATGAAAATGGTTTTGGCTTTACAATGATGCCAGAACGATTGGAACAACCTTTAAAGAAAAAGAAACCTACGAAGTATTTCGTTAATTCTATGAGTGATTTATTTCATGAGGATATGGATCCTTCTTTTTTAGATCAAATAATGGGAGTAATGGATTTAACTCCACAACACATTTATCAAATTCTAACGAAGCGCGAAGATGCAATGAACGATTATTTCAAAAAGCGTAGAATTCCTGATAATATTTGGCTTGGAGTTACATGTGAGGACCGTAAACACGGTGTACCTAGAATTGATAAGTTGAGAAATATTCCTGCGAAGATTAAGTTTCTCTCTGTTGAGCCTCTTTTAGAAGATATTGGTGAAATTGATTTAACAGGGATTGATTGGGTTATCGTCGGTGGCGAAAGTGGTCCAAAAGCACGTCCTATGAAACAGGAATGGGCACTCAATGTAAAACGACAATGTGAAGAACAGAACGTTGCTTTTTTCTTCAAACAGTGGGGTACTTGGGGTGCAGATGGGGTTAAGCGAAGTAAGAAAAACAACGGAAGAATTTTAGAAGGCAAAGAATGGAATGAGTATCCTGATAAGTTGGTTGTTTAAATCAAACTAAATCACAGTTTTTATCGTTTATAAAATCAAGCTTGAAATTAAAATGAAAACGTATTATTCCATAGTGTCCATTGCTACAAATTCCAAATTGAATGAAAAATTCAACATTGGCTTGCTATGCGTTACTTCGGAGCAAACCTTCTTTCATTTTTCGAAAGACAAGTTCAAGATTGTATCAAAATTACTTTCTACAAACGGACGTAAGCTGGCGATGTCAGCTTTAAAGGGGATGGAGGATCAAATTTGTAACACTTCTGCTTCAGGTGAAGCGCTATTCGGTCAAGAGGGAATGAAGCTTCAAGCTGTTTCTGAGCCTTATATTGCATACCTCAATCGATATAACAATAACCTGGTACAATACTCAACTCCCGTCACAATCGATCTTGATGTAGATTATACCGTTTTCAAAACCCTGTTTAAGAAATACGTTTACCGTGATGAGGTGTTTTATTCCGTTATCGAACCTAAGGCTAAAACTTTTGTAAAAATCCGGAATTCATTTCGAAAAGAAGCAAAAGCTTATGCAAGTACAAATTTTAACGTAACAGGAAAGATTATCAAAGATTTGCTTGCTCCGGTTCATGTCGATGCTTTCGGTAAGAATGGTGCTTTTGTTTCAGGACAAACCATGGATTTCGCTAAGGACGTGACTGCCTTGCAAAGTGAGATTACTTCTTTCCTTTATTTAACAGAACATACCTTAATCGCAAATAAAGATTCTAAGAGTTTTGTGCTCGGTGAAGAACCAAAGAAAAAGAATAAAGTGAACCATCAGTTGTGGCAAAACATTTATAAAGCAAAAAAAGTTGAGTTTGTTCCGGTTGATGAATCAGACAAAATCATTGAGTACATGAAAGAAAAAGGCGTGAAACCCGTTGAATAATCACACTTTTTATTTATTTTAAGCGAATAATTTAAACTGATTATTCGTGCCTACCAACTTCCATTTCCTCCAAGAATGGCCTGAGATCAAACAGGAGTGTACCAATGCCGAAGCACATGTGTATAAGCAACCACGTTTTGCCGTGATCTTGTGTCGTAGTGCCCTGGAGAAGATGGTACAGTGGATCTATGAATACGATAGTGAACTGGAATTGCCGTATGATACCAAACTGAGTTCATTAATACATGGGTATCAATTTAAAGCCAACATTGGTGATCAGTTGTTCCGCCAGGTCAACTTGATCCGTAAGATCGGGAATACAGGTGCGCATGGCAAAACCGTAAGAGCGAGTAGTGCGTTAATCTCAATCAAAGCCTTACATGCGTTTGCGGCGTTTCTAGCTAAATATTATTGCGAGGACAGCTACGAGATTGATCGGTTTGATGAGTCTGTACTGAAAAAGGAAGACGAAGAGCAATTACTCAAACAACAACTCGAGCAACTACAAAAGCAACTAGAAGAACAGGAGGATAACTTTCGTAAAGAACAACGTGCCCTTCAAGAAAAGATCAAAACCTCAGAAGAGGAGAAGCTTAAACTGAAAGAAGCACAGCGTCCAACTACAGAACGAAGAGAAGAACGTCAAAAAACGTTGGAGCTCAACAAAGCCATTCCTGAAAACATTCCCGAACAGGTTACGCGTAAAGTCTATATCGATATCTTGCTCAAAGAAGCAGGATGGGACAACTTACGAGACGGTTATGAATTGGAATACGAGGTCAAGGGCATGCCCGAAAACATCAATCGCAGCGGCAAAGGATATGTAGATTACGTACTCTGGGGAGATGATGGTTTGCCTTTAGCAGTGGTGGAAGCCAAGAAAGCCATGATCAGTGCAGAGAAAGGGCGTCAGCAAGCGGTTCTATATGCCGATTGTTTGGAGCAAATGCACGGTCAACGTCCAGTGATCTTTTATACCAATGGTTTTGAATCCCACATTTGGGACGATGCCTTTTGGACTCCGCGCGAAGTGGAAGGCTTTTATACCAAAGATGAATTACAGTTGATGATAGATCGGCGTACGTCCAGAAAGGATTTACGTCAGTTCAAGATTGATAAAGATATTGCGGGTCGTCCGTATCAAATTGAAGCAGTACAGCGAATGGCGGAACGCTTTTGTGGTGAAACCAATGGACAATTGAGAGGTCGCCATCGTAGAGGATTGTTAGTCATGGCAACAGGGTCAGGAAAAACCCGTACAGCAGGTTCTATCATCGATATGCTTACGCAATGCAATTGGGCAAAACGAATTTTGTTCCTGGCAGACCGCAATGCATTGGTCACACAAGCCAAGAAATCAATCAGTACGAATTTACCGCATTTGTCCAGCATTGATCTCACCAAAGAAAAAGAAGATAACGGTACACGGATGGTCTTTTCGACATATCCAACCATGATCAATAAGATCGATAACGTGAAGTCCGACGACGAGCGTTTTTATGGGGTAGGTCACTTTGATGTGATCTTTGTCGATGAAGCGCACCGTTCGGTATATCAGAAATACAAAGCGATATTCGATTATTTCGATGCGATGGTAGTCGGGTTAACCGCAACACCAAAAAAAGATGTCGATCATAACACCTATGAGTTATTTGACATCGAAGACGACGATCCAACGTTTGCTTATGAATTGAATCAAGCGGTAAACGATCAATACCTCGTTCCACCCAAAGCGGCTTCAGTTCCCTTGAAGTTCATGCGGGAGGGTATTAAGTACAAGGATCTGCCTCCTGAAAAGCAAAAGGAATACGAAGAGCAGTTCGGTGATCCCACAGAAACAAATGTAGATGAAATCAGCAGCGATGCCCTATACAAATGGTTATTCAACACTACGACCGTTGACCTGGTACTGGATCATTTGATGACAAATGGAATCAAAGTAGAAGGAGGAGATAAGGTAGGGAAGACCATCATCTTTGCCAAGAATCATGACCACGCGTTATTCATCGAAGAACGCTTCAATAAGAATTATCCAGAGTATGCAGGAACCTTTTTGCGCGTAATCGATAACTACGAGCCCAAAGCACAAGATTTACTCGATCGCTTTTGTAACGATATCAAAGAAGAAGATCCTCAGATCGCAGTATCGGTAGACATGATGGATACAGGAGTCGATGCACCGAGAGTAGTGAATCTTGTATTCTTCAAACCCGTGAAGTCAGCCGCGAAGTTCTGGCAAATGATTGGTCGAGGAACACGATTACGACCAAATCTATTCGGTCCGGGAGAAGATAAGAAGGAGTTCCTCATTTTCGATTTCTGTGAGAACTTTGAATTCTTTGACGAACATCCAGATGGAATAGAAACAAGGGCAGCGAAGCCGGTTTCACAGAAGATCTTTGAAGCCAAACTGGAAGTCGCTCAACTCATCGCAGAAGCTCCAGATGCTTCAGATGAGGATAAAGTACTCCGCGAGGCGTACTTAGATGAATTGCATGAATCCATTGCTACCTTGGATCAATCGCGTTTTGTGGTACGTAAAGAATTGCGAAAAGTAAACGAATACACGAAGCGAGCACGATGGGATCGCCTCACCAAAGGAGATGTAATTGAGGTGTGTAC
>CEQS01163024.1_pt1 | contig 11894 bp, 7 predicted proteins | sample 530981 | NCBI WGS metagenome assembly CEQS01 (sample SAMEA2621176, study PRJEB7988) | marine metagenome | biome: marine biome (ENVO:00000447); feature: mesopelagic zone (ENVO:00000213); material: "saline water (ENVO:00002010), including plankton (ENVO:xxxxxxxx)" | depth 800 m
ATGGCTTCTACACATGGTCGTGGAGTATTTACCGGACGGTTTAAAGCACAAACTTCAACCAAACCGGTAGCATCATTTACCGCAAGCAAGGATACCGTGTGTGTAAGTGAGCTAGTAACTTATACCAGCACGTCTACCAATAGTCCAACTACTACAACCTGGACCTTTTCAGGAGGAAGCCCCGGCTCAGGTAGCGGCACAACAGCAACAACAACTTATTTTACATCTGGATTAAAATCGGTAACCCTATTTGTGTCAAATTCCAGCGGCTCTGATACCAAAGTCCAATCGTTGGTTTATGTCATGAGTAATCCAACAGCTTCTATATCCTCAATTAGTTCCTTATGTGTAACCGATCCGGCTATTGTATTAACTCAGGGGTCTCCCAGTGGCGGTATTTACTCAGGAACCGGTGTAAGTGGTGGCATGTTTAATCCACTAACCGCTGGTGTTGGTACGCATACCATAAAATACAAGCTAACCAATGGTGCTGGCTGTTCAGATAGCGCTACAACAACGGTCACCGTAACCAATCGGCCTGCAGCAAGTGCCAGCTCAATTCCTCCCGTGTGTTCTAATGCACCTTCATTCGCTCTCTCCAATGGAAGCCCGACCGGGGGTACTTATTCAGGCACGGGAGTTTCTGGTGGAGTGTTTAACCCTTCTGCCGCTGGTCCAGGAATACATACTATTAATTATATCTATGGAAGCGCCACATGTCGGGACACGGCAACGTTTTCGATCGTGGTAAATGCTGCTCCAAACGTTACATTAGGCTCCATCGGCCCATTCTGTACAACACAAGGAAATCAAACACTAACTCAAGGTTCTCCTTCAGGCGGTGTATATTCTGGCACAGGAGTCAGTGGAGGTAATTTTAATCCATCCACCGCCGGGGCCGGTAATCATACCATAAAATATGTGGTAACCAATAGCAACGGCTGTAAAGACAGTGCAACAACTACGGTTACTGTTTCAAACGGAATCACTGCATCGGCAAGTAGCGTACCTAATCAATGCTCTAATGCAGCTTCTTTCACCTTGACCAATGGAAGCCCAACCGGAGGAACCTATTCGGGAACTGGAGTAAGTTCCGGTTCATTTAATCCTGCTACAGCTGGACCAGGGACACATAGTATTAAATATGTAGTTGGTGCCGGTTCATGTAAAGATTCCACCACGTTTAATATTGTTGTAAATGCCGCTCCAACTGTAACACTTTCATCAATAGGGCCTTTTTGTACAACGGACCCTGTACAGTCATTAACCCAGGGATCACCATTGGGTGGAACCTATTCCGGAACAGGTGTTACCGGATCCAACTTTTCACCCAGTACAGCTGGAGTTGGAAATCATACGATAAAATATGTGGTAACTAATAGCAACGGTTGCAAAGACTCTGCAACTACAACGGTTAACGTGACAAGCGGAGCAACTGCATCTGCGAGTATTGTACCTAATCAATGCTCCAATTCTGCTTCTTTCACTTTAACCAATGGAAGCCCAACCGGGGGAACCTATTCCGGAACTGGAGTCTTAGCAGGCGCATTTAACCCGTCTGCTGCAGGAGTCGGTACACATACCATTAAGTATGTAATCGGGTCTGGCTCATGTAAAGACTCTACTACTTTCACCATTGTGGTAGATTCAGCTCCTAATGTGACATTTGCTTCGATTGGTCCGTTTTGTTCTTCTGATCCAACCCAAACACTAACCCAGGGTTCTCCCTCCGGTGGTGTATATTCTGGTACAGGAGTTAGCGGAAATACATTTTCACCAAGTACGGCTGGTGTCGGGTCACATACGCTAAAATATGTGGTTACCAATAGTAAAGGATGTAAAGATTCTGCAACAACTACAGCTCAGGTTAGTAATGGCATTACCCCAACACTTGGTTCTTTTTCACCCGTATGTGAAAGTGATGCAGCATTTAATTTAACCGGAGGCTCCCCTTCCGGTGGTACTTATTCAGGTGTCGGGGTCAGTCGTGGTAAGTTTGATCCAGCTGTTGCAGGTGCGGGAACGCATACCATTTCGTATACCCATCCTTTAGCGTGTAGCGGAGTTAAGGCGACCTCAACCATTCTTGTAGATTCGGGTCCCAATATCAGTATCACTGCTGATACTTCCGTTTGCTTAGGTAGCTCGGTTCAGCTGAGTGCTTCTGGTGGGTCTTCTTACGTATGGACGCCTGGATCTTCATTAAATGACTCTACCATAGCCATGCCTTTTGCTTCACCATTAAAAACAACAACATACAGTGTATCCGCATCCAGTTCAAATGGTTGTAAGGCAAGCAAATCGGTCAAAGTTACCGTTGAGCCTCTTCCAAAGGTTGATGCCGGTAAAGACAACACAACCTGCCAGGGTACTCCATATCAGTTAGGTGCCAGTGGTGCTAATTCATACATTTGGTCTCCTTCCACGGGACTCTCAAGTACTATAATAAGTAACCCGGTGGCAACCCTAAGCAACTCTCAATTATATGTTGTTTTAGGAACAGGAGTAAATGGTTGTTCAAATGCCGACTCTGTGCTGATAACGGTTTTGTCAAAACCTAATGCTTCAATGGACTCGTTGGCAGATGTCTGTGTAAAAGCAAGCTCATTTGCACTTACTGGTGGTAAACCGGCTGGTGGAACTTATTCCGGTACAGGGGTAACAGGTGGTTCCTTTAGCCCTGGTACCGCTGGAACAGGAAGCCATACCATTATCTATACTGTATCCAATGGCAAGTGTTCTAGCTCTGTTAGCACGGTGCAAAAAGTAGTTTCAAGTCCTGCAATTGCCTGGACAACCAAGCTCACATACTGCGATAACGAGTCGGCCGTAACCCCAAGTGCCAATCCTGCCGGTGGTGTATTTTCAGGAAGTGCAATAAACAATGGAATGATTGACCCCGTAAAACTAGGTGCGGGTCGCTTCGAAATTCTGTATGACTACAGTGACCCTAATGGCTGTGAGGCAAAAGAGACGAAGGAAGTTGTTGTGCACCCAACCACACCCGTTGATTCCATTCGAGGAATATTCCGTGCAGTTATTAATAAAACCTATAGTTATAACGTGACTGCGGTTAATGGCTCAAGTTATTTGTGGACTGTTAAAGGAGGTAGTGTTCAGTTTAAAAGCGCTAATACAATTACCATTAAATGGGGCTTAGGTCCAAAAGGATTCCTTCATTTAATACAAACCAACCAGTTTGGTTGCGTGGACAGTACTGATGCTGAAGTACTTCTTGGGCCACTTGGTAATGAAGAGGTTTCATTTAACAGTGGTAAATTGACTTTATTCCCAAATCCGGTAAGCGATGTGTTGAACGTTAAATTAACTGATTTGGAAAACCTTGATGAATTGGATTACCAAATTGTAAACCTGGAGGGGAAAGCTGTTGTTTCAGGTAGTCTGGAGGTTACCCGTAAAATGGAGACCTTTAAAATTGACTTGTCGGCGCTATCACCCGGTGTTTATTTCTTCCAAACCGGAGAAGGTGAAAGTCAGGTAATGAAACCTGTTGTAATCAACAAGTAGAACTCAAGGAAAGGTTAAAGGCTTCCGGTTCTACCTCCATCGACCGGAAGATTAACTCCATTGATGTAATTGGCAGCCGGGCTGGCTAAAAATGCAATAGCATTTGCGACCTCCTCAGGCTTACCAACCCTTTTCATGGGAACCTGATTGGCCATAGCCTGGAGTACATTTTCGGTAGAATCTCCTGTTTTTATTGCCTTGTTTTCAACGATGGAACTAAGCCTTGCGGTACTGGTAGCCCCAGGTAAAACATTGTTTACCGTAATATTGTATTGACCCAGTTCATTCGCTAATGTCTTTGACCAGTTCGCAACGGCCCCCCTAATTGTATTGGAAACACCAAGCCCGCTTAATGGAATTTTAACAGAGGTTGAAATAACATTAATAATTCGGCCGTAACCTTCGGACTTCATTCCTGGTACAAGAGCGGTCGTCAGCAATTGGTTGCAAATAAGATGTTGATTAAATGCACGTCGAAATTGATCGATATCTGCGTCAATCGCTAATCCTCCAGCCGGCCCTCCGGTATTATTAACTAAAATGCTATAGGCCATCCCAGTATCGGTCAGATGGCTTTTTAGTACTTCTTCCAGTTTATCGGGATAATTAAAGTCAGCAACCAAATATTGATGATTTCCATGTTTAGGAAGCTTTGAAATTGCTTCTTTTAATTTTTCCTCGTTTCGAGCAACCAAGGTAACATTAGCACCCAATTCCGACAACGCACATGCTGAAGCAAAACCAATGCCTTGTGTGCTTCCACACACCATGGCATTTTTTCCAGAAAGATCGAGGTTCATTATTCTACAACCAGTTTCTTAGAATATGACTTTCCATTAGCCACTAAGTTAACCACATAAATCCCAGCGGTTAATTCGCCTTGGGTAATTGTAACCAAAGAAGTTTCAGAAACCTCAGTGGCCCATACTTTTTGACCCTGAAGGGAATACACGTTTACTTGAATATTCGTATTCAGCTCAGACTCCAACCTGATATTAACCTCACCTTGTGTCGGGTTTGGAAAGATGGCAAAAGTAAAATCCTCATTGGCCTGAATCGTATTATCAATACCTACAGAAGAACCACCATCAATAAATTCTTTACCCTCTCCTGTGCCACTTACAGTAAACGTCCACACTTCACTCCAATTAGTAGATATACTACCTCTATGAGCTCTTACTCTCCAGTAATAAGAAGTGCTGGTATTCAGGTTTTTAGCATAAAATCGAGTGTCATCATTTAAAGGAGAGGCATTGATATAGTTCTTTTTGCCACTGTAAACAATGTTACTAAAATCACTTTTATCCGAAAGTTCATACTCATACTCATCGACAACCGGAACCGCCTTCCAATCAATGAATACACTACTTGCAACACTGTCCAGGTTATTAGTAGGGAATTCCAGTACAGGAACATCATCAAAGCTTCCACTCATATTAATGTTGTCTATAAAGAAATTATTATCCCCAAGGTTTTCCACTTCAAATTTGAACAGCCCATTTTGAACTTTATCCTTACCAATAAAGTTATTTACTGAGATCTTTATCCAATCCGAGTTTCCTTGTGGGAAATACCCCAAATTGGTTTGTTTTCCATTGTTCAAACCAACGCTAACATTGCTGTATTTCAAATCCCAGGTTTCTCCACAATCGCTCGAATACAAAATTCGAAATTTTGTCTGTCCCTTAAATGTTCCGGATGCACTTGAAGCATGGGCGATATACAGTGTCAACACAGGGCTTAGAATATTACTTAAATCAACCGGAGCACTTATTATTCCCTCTACTTGATTAAATATGTTCTTGCTGTTTTCAAGCATTAAATAGTTATTTCCTGTAAAGGCGTTTCCATCGGCAACCTTCCAAAAAATGGTGTCGTTGTCTTCATTTTCCACGGCCCAGTTAAAAGAAACAGATTCTGTGCTTCCTTCAAAACTCTCAATGAAAGGAAGAAAGTCTCCAACACTTTTGTTTACAACAATGTAATCGGAAACCGTTTTTATTTTTTTGTTACCCATTGCATCAGTAACCGTAAGTTTAACATTATAGGTTCCTGGCCTGACATAGCTAACAGAAGGGTCTTTTACATTCGATGTTGATGGCGAACCACCTTCGAACTCCCACTTCCAGGTTACGGCACCATAAGGAGACATATCTTTATATTGAACCACTTCATTAATACAAACGGCTTTTTTATGGCTTGAGAATTCAGCAACATCAAGGTCTAATACACCTGCTTTTCTGTTATTAGTTGTAGAAACCAGTTGGTTTCTCTGTGCTGTTCCTGAATTTAGAGCAGCTCTCATTCTAGACACCTGACCTTGGGTAAACATATTAGTGCAATAAGAGTATTCCATGAAGTTTTGAACGTTATCAAAAGTCCCACATGAAATTCCATTTGTATTACAAGTTCTCCATCCTATTGTAAGTGGTGTGTCACCAACACCATCATCAATGCTACAATTGGAACTTAGCCCAGGTGTATTAGAACCTCCCCATGGGTGTGGTAAGTTTAACCAATGACCTACTTCATGGGTTAGTGCTCGCGACCTTCTGTCGTTTCCGGTTCTTACGGAAGCAAAATAGGTATAGAGCAAAATAATTCCATCCTTGGACGCTCTAAAGTGTGCAGTACTTGGCAAAAAGGTATAACCAGCGGCTCCACTACCAATACTTTTTGCAATCCATACGTTTAAGTATGTGCTTCTTGGCCAAGGATTAAGCTTCGAGTTTTCACCTGCATTATTTGTTCGGCTCGTATAAATTCTGTCAATACCAGTTGTCGGGTTTCCCTGAGGGTCTCGTCTTGCCAGACGAAATTCAATTTTAGCGTCCCCGGTAATGTTCTTGAACCTGGAAACTACTTGATCCAAATCATCATTTATCATTTGAAAGTCCTCATTCAAAATGCGCACAGCATCATGAATCTCTGTGTCTGTAACATTCTCCGGACCACCTTCATGAAGAATATGAAATACCACGGGAATAATATAATCTACATCGGCCCTTGAGGAGTTAAGGTGTTCATTAGCAATATACTCTTTGGTAAAAGCCTCTAGTTTAGCCTCTTCGGCATCAATTTTTGGTGCTAGTTCCGGATACATCTTTTTAATTGTTTCCGTAAGCATTATGTCATCTTCGACAAATGGTTCGTGATGATCGTGCTGAGCAAATCCTACTACAGCCATCAGGCTGAATAAAGCTAATAATTTAATTCTCATATTAATTCTCATATCTTCCCTCTAAAAAATTATGCAAATGTACCATTTTGAAATTAAGGACGTTTGCCATTCTAATGTGGTTGGATAATACCCGTACTTTGTCAAAAAGTTTACCTTCGGGGAGTTAAAAAAACATAATACGATGAGCTTAAGAATGCCCTTTAATTTGCACAAATGGATCGAAGAAAATCGCGATTTATTGAAGCCCCCCGTGAGCAACAAGAATTTATATGTTGAGGCAGGAGACTTTATTGTAATGATTGTTGGAGGGCCAAACGCAAGGAAAGATTACCATTACAATGAAACTGAAGAATGGTTTTTTCAAATTGAAGGAGATATAAATGTTAGGATACAATTGGACGGAAGACCACTTGATATTCCTATAAAGGAAGGTGAAATGTTTTTACTTCCTTCAAAAACACCACACTCTCCTATGAGGGGAGAAGGAACGGTTGGTTTGGTCATTGAACGGGTCCGCTTAGGTACAGATTGCCATGACGGGTTATTGTGGTTTTGTGACAATTGCAATAACAAATTACATGACACTTATTTTCCACTTAAGGATATTGAGGCTGATTTTCTTCCACGTTTTAGGGAGTTTTACGGCTCAGAAGAATTAAGAACCTGCGACCAATGTGGACATGTAATGGAGACCGATCCGCGATTCGTATAGGACGATTACTCAGTTACTATAAATAGATCGGAGGCTATCTTATCGGCAAATAATTTTCCTGCTGATGTAATTAGTAAGTGGTCGTTATTTATCTTTAAATGGTCCTTTTGTATTGGCTCCTTAATTCCATTATAAAGTTCGTCAAGGTATTCCGTTGGAAACCCATTTTGCAGATAGGATAAATCAACCCCCCATTTGGTTCTTAATCGGGTTAATAGATACTCATTGAATCTATCCTGTTTTGACAGGAATTCGGTTGTTAAAACATCACCTGTTTTCATGAGTTCGCAATATTGTTTGGTACTTGCAACATTGATATACCTGTTTTCTCCATCATAAGAATGAGCCGAAGGCCCTAGCCCCAGGTAATGAATCCCTTTCCAATAAGACGTATTGTGTTTGGACTCAAACCCGGGCAACGAAAAATTCGAGATCTCATAATGATCATATTGCCTGTTGGTCAAAGATCGAACAAGCGCTTGAAATTGGTCTATTACCAGCTCTTCTTCCGGGTATTTAACTCTTCCTTTTTTTACCTGATACTCCAATTGGGTACCTGGTTCAATGGTTAAGGAATAAGATGAAATGTGCGTCGGTTCCAGGTCAATAATAGTATTCAGGTTGGCTTCCCACGATTCTATGGTAGAGCCTGGAACTCCATAGATTAGGTCCAGGTTGAAATTCGAAAAGCCGGCTTTTCGAATGGCTTCTACAGCGTTCAATGCTTGCCTTCCATCATGCATTCTGCCCAACAACTTTAGTTCTTTATCGTGAAAAGACTGAATGCCCACGCTCAGGCGATTAATTCCAATTGATTTGTATTCGGCTGCCCTTTCTTTGGTAATATCATCCGGGTTACACTCCAGGGTAATTTCAACATCCGGCTGAACCGGATAATTATCGTAAATGTTTTTTAAAATGCTTTCTAACTCCTTCACTTCTATTTGGGAGGGAGTACCTCCTCCAAAGTAAATGGTGGATATCAATTGACCTTTTAAAAACTCCTTACGCTGTTTAATTTCTGTGGTAAGAGTATCTAAAAAGGTTTCCTTGCGGTTTAAGGTCGTTGTAAAATAAAAATCGCAATAGGTGCAGGCATGACCACAAAAAGGAACGTGTATGTAAATACCAGCCATAACCCCTTTTTAGTCTTATTCTTATTGTGATTTTAAGAGGGTTATTCTAAATGTAGTCCCCTCATTTAGTTTGGTCTGTTTCACTATGATTTTCCCTTTGTGGTAGTCTTCAACAATGCGTTTTGTCAGCGTCAACCCAAGGCCCCAACCACGTTGTTTTGTAGTAAAGCCAGGTTCAAATACATCTTTTTTCTTTTGCTGCGGCATCCCCTTTCCAGTGTCTGAAACATCAAGAAAAACAAACTGTTCATTCTCAGAAACATTGAACTCAATATTACCGTTTCCACCCATTGCATCTATCGCGTTTCTCACCAGGTTTTCAATAACCCAGTGAAAAAGAGGAATGTTTAGCATGGCCTGAATCTTATCACTTGATGACTTGATTCTAAACTCCGTCTTTTTAGGACTTCTGGTTTTCATGTAATCCACAATAGGTTGAAGAGCGGTCTGCACATTTTCCAACTTTAGCTCTGGCCTTGAACCTATTTTTGAAAACCGCTCGGTAATGGTGTTCAATCGGTCGACATCTTTTTCAAGCTCCGAAGCCATGGTGTCATCCAATCCTTTGCTTTTGATGTACTCTACCCAGCCCATTAAAGAAGAAAGCGGAGTGCCAAGTTGGTGCGCGGTTTCCTTCGCCATTCCAACCCATACCTGATTTTGCTCTGCCCTTCTAGACGTACTAAACAAAACATACCCTATTAAAATGAAAATACCGATGACACCAAACTGAATGAACGGGTAGTATTTTAACTGCACCAGAATATCTGAATCCTTGTAATAGATAAAGTTGGTAACACCTGCCTGCAAGCTAATTTCTATGGGTGGGTTTTGATCTGCAATTTTTTGAATCAGTTCTTTGTGTTTTGTCTTATCTAAAAGCAGGTTTGAGTCTAAATTTCCCCAGGCAATTATTTCCGTTTTACTGGAGTCCGTAATAATTACCGGAACACTGGCGCTGTTTCTCACAACCTCTGAAATGAATGATTTTTCCAGGTCAGAGAAAGTATGTTTCAGCTCTGAAAAAATTCTTGAATCATCGTAAAACAAATAATCCGTTTGATCATCCAAATACTGAATTTCAATGGGTTCATATTTCGCACCCATTCTAGCTATTTCTTTTTTTAGTTCCTCTGGGGTATAATCAATTTCAGGATTTAAGTTTCTATTAGATTTATGATGTTTATTTTCATCGGTCCATATTACAGGAACCGTAGTATTGTCTTGTAAGATCTGGGTTAAGAAGGTGATATCGATGTTTTGAGCATTACTGGTCAGTCGCTTGTTGGCCTCAACCCAAAGCTTAACTTTTTTTCTTTCTTCGGTTCTAAGGTCCTCAAATAATTGATCGGTATAACTAACCAGCCTGGCTTTTTTCTTTAATGCTTCTGCCCAAATTTTTACCGAATTCCTCTCTTCTGCTGCAATGTTGTCGACCAGGTTACTGGTATACCAAAACGATGCTAATATGATGGCAACGCCAGCCGCAAGAAGCACTTTTTTCCATAGTTGTTTACGTCTGTATATGTTTGACATAAGAAAACTGAGGCGCTAAAGGTAATACTTGAAACCTTTAGAGCATTATTCCACTGGCTTGGGCAATGAAGCAAGCATTTCCAAAAACTGTTCAACCGTTAACGCCTCGTTTATCGAGAAATTACCGATGTCCGTTCTTCGCAATTCACTTAAAAAGCCACCGCACTCCAATTTTTCTCCCAAATCAAAGGCCACTGAGCGTATGTAAGTGCCTTTTGAACAGCTAATCTTAAATTGACAATCCTGGCCATTTTTTAGTCGTTTGCTCGGTCCAACTTTTACCACCTCAAATTCGTGGATTTTTATTGAGCTTGGTTTTAATTCAACTTCCTTTCCCCTTCGGGCCAGCTCATAAGCTTTTTGACCTTTTACCCGTTTTGCCGAATATATTGGAGGCATCTGATCTATACTTCCCTTAAATGTATTGGCCGCTTTTCTAATTGTTTCAATATCGAATTCTGGTACGGCGACTTCGGTAATTTTGGACTCCAGGTCATAAGTCGGTGTTGTTCCTCCCAAGGTAATGGTGCCAGTGTAAACCTTATCCAGCCCCATAAATTGTTCAATTTTTTTTGTGTTTTTTCCTGTACAAAGAATCACCAGTCCACTAGCCAGTGGATCCAGAGTACCTGCGTGCCCTACCTTTAGTTTTTTGACATCCAGGTGTTTTTTTAAGGCACCTCTAATTTTATTTACTACATCAAATGAAGTCCAGTTAAGAGGCTTGTCGATAAGGAGGGTTTCGCCTTCCTGAAAATTAAACGAATTCAAAACGACTGGTTTTCAAAAGGCGAATACGATAGAGATAACTCCTATTACAAAACAATAGTAGGCGAAGTAATCAAGCTTGCTTTTCTTAACCAGGTTTACCATCCACGTGCAAGCTAACAAACCAGTAATAAAGGCGCTTACAAAACCAACTGCAGCCGGCAGGATACTATCGGATGCGATAACCATTCCACCCTCAGCGTCCATAATCTTTTTGGCCATTGCACCTAAAATTAAAGGAACAACCATCAAAAACGAAAAACGTGCGGCGCGGGTTTTTTCAACCCCTAATAGAAGAGACGTTCCTATTGTAGCTCCGGATCTCGAAATTCCTGGCATTATAGCAATGGCCTGCGACACTCCAATAATAAAAGCATTCAAAAACCCGATTTTTCCTCTTCTCCTTCTAACCCGGGTAGTCATGTACAATAACAGCCCGGTGATAATCAGCATCATTCCCACCAAAAGCAAGTTACCTTCAAAGAGCATTTCAATGTCCTTTTCATAAAACAACCCGACCAGAACCGCCGGAACCATTGATATAATGATGAACAAAATATATTGTCGGCCCGCATTCCACCATGCTTTTTCAAATAACAAACGCAAAAGCATCATTATGTCATCTCTAAAAACCACAATGGTACTAAGTGCTGTTGCTGCATGAACAGATATGGTAAAGAAAAGTGAATCGTCAGAGTTAATTTTAACTCCTAATACTTCTTTCGCAATTTCCAGATGGCCTGAACTGCTTACAGGAAGGAACTCGGTAAGGCCTTGTACAATTCCAAGAATCAGGGCTTCAATTACCGACACAAGCTGTTATTTTTCAGGGTTAGGTTTTTTAAATATTCCAACCATTACTATGGCAAAACCAACTAAAACAACAATTGGTGCAACTGAAATTCGGCGTACGCTAAATACTTCCGGATTAAATATACTTGGATCTTCTGATCCACCACCAGACATTAGTATAAAACCTGCAATTACTGTTACCACTCCGGCAATCAGAAACATATAGTTCGTTTTACCAAAA
>CEQS01163023.1_pt1 | contig 11893 bp, 9 predicted proteins | sample 530981 | NCBI WGS metagenome assembly CEQS01 (sample SAMEA2621176, study PRJEB7988) | marine metagenome | biome: marine biome (ENVO:00000447); feature: mesopelagic zone (ENVO:00000213); material: "saline water (ENVO:00002010), including plankton (ENVO:xxxxxxxx)" | depth 800 m
TATTCAATGAAAATCTTGCCACAAACTAGGAAATTGCGGGTTTTCCCCCATTGACAATTCTATTAGAAAAATGTAAGTTGCGCGCAATTATTTATTCAATTAAATAAGCTTTAAGATAACTCTATTAACAGAACGATATTCATTTTTACAGCCGATTAATAAACAGTTAAACAAAATATGTTGAATGATTGATCAGGCCTGGACTTAATAAGGCCATTTTGCATATCGAAATATACCGTTTAAATATCTGTTACAAGCAAATAATAACATGTCAATTAAATTAACGGCAATAATTATTGATGACGAACCCCGGGCAAGAGAAAATCTAAATACACTTCTCACCGATTATTGCGATGTAGAAGTTTTAGCCGAGGCAAGCTCTGTAACCGAGGCTATGGAACAGTTGGCTATTTATAACCCGAACGTACTATTTCTGGACATTCAAATGCCCTCGATGAATGGAATTGAACTAGCAGAAAAAATCAGGCATAGAAATATTCCGATTGTATTTGTCACGGCCTTTGACCATTATGCCATCCAGGCCTTTAAGGCAAGTGCCATTGATTACCTACTTAAACCTACCGCCATTGACGATTTACAACAAACTGTAAAAAAAATAGTTGCACGCAAAAGGGATGCCGATCTAATGAATTCTCTAATTAGCGATTCACTGCAAACCCTACGTTCAAACTTGAACAAATCCCAAAAACTTAAAAACTTAATGGTACCATGGGAAAATGGTTTTAAAGTAATTGATCTGTCAAACCTCACACGCATTATTTCGGACAGTTCTTATTCCGAACTTATTCTTACAACCGGTCGAATGGTAGTTACCAAAGCTATTGGGGAAATGGAATCCCTTTTAAATGATTCAAACTTTTTCAGAATCCACAACCGCCATATCGTAAATATGGAATTCATTGATTCGTTTTCAACCGAGGATGGAGGTATGGTTATTATGAAAGATGGAAATGCAATTCCTGTTTCCCGTAGACGGTTACCTTCTTTCAAAATTGCCGCCAAACAGCATTTTCGCAATTAAATGCTGACCCGACTTGTTACACTAAGTGTTATTGGACCCGGTTTTATTTACACACAAGCGCAGGTAAGAGATAATTTCATAAGACAGCAATACGATTAGTCAAACGGACTTCGGGCCAATGTCATTTTCGGAATCGTTCAGGACGCTGAAGAATATATATGGATAATACCGATGCAGGAGTATTTCGATTTAAGGGATTAACTTTTAACCACTTTGAAAATGATCTGGGACCGGTTTCAAACATGATAACCCGCATTTATAATCAACGCGATTCGAGCCTTATACTTATTGGAGAATATCCAATGTACTATTTAAAATAAAAGATAACCGGATACATAGACTGTTGAATAAGAATCAATGGATTATTAAGGGAATAAGGAACTTGAAATAACTGAAACCAAAGGCCAAAGAGGGAAAGTGAACCGCACAAAAGTTCAAATGGACCTCTATTTGAACTAGCCTACATCCTAACCGAATATTAAAGGATCACCACCTGGAACAATGAATATCTAAATAAGGTATATCGCAAATCAATACCTTACTCCTTTGCCAGCAAGGTAATGTTCATATTGCTCCATAGCCTTAGCCCAGTGGCCTAGTTTTATCGGCGAATTAAATGGGTTACGAACCTCATAAACACCCTCTGAGGCTTGATTTTTAGGAATTAAAGACGAAGAAGTTCCTTCAAGAATAGTTCCCTCGGTTTCCGGTCCCTCACCCTTGGTTCTATCAGGTATTAATGGCTTTCTTTCTATTATTAGTTTATGAGCTGCTAATTCCATTTTGGCTTTAATATCATCAGGAAGCGGTACACTTACGGTACTCTTTGAATACGCGTAATCTGGATAATTTGGGACTCCAATACCTTGAATTGCCAGATAAAACGCATGCATGGCTGTATGGCTTGCATTATGATCACCTGTTTGGGCAACCAAAACATCAACAGCACGTTGAATATCAAACCTTGGAAAAACTAAAAATGCATTTTTAGCCGTAGTATCTATGGAAACCAGTGCATTCTTAATGGCCTTAATCGCAAATCCAGTCAAACCAGATTTCTCTTGCGCTAAATAGGCTCTTTTCTCAAGAAGCGCACGTCTTGCTGCTGAATAATAGGATGAGACATATACACTACTAACCACCGTAGCGGCATCTACAAAAAACGTTGCTAAAAGTTTTTGTTGCGGTCCACTAACCACATTTGACCTATGGAATGATTTTAAAAGAGATTGAACGAGGCCTTCCCGAATACGAACATGGTTTGCATGCAAGATCGACATTCCGGCAGGAGTTACGGTACCCTGACCTTCATCATAATCTACCCGTTCCTCTTTTTCAAATATCGACTGCAAATTAAATCCTGTTCCTCTTTTAGGAGAAACATTGATTTGAAACGTTCCAATTATTGGTTTTGGTATATTGTCTACAGGGTACCCCTTGTATGTTGGTACAACATCTATAGTTCTGGTTTGCCCTTCCAATCGAGCAATGTCTTGTACAAATTCGGAAGGTTGCTGTTGACCCTGCTCATAAATGCCTGTTGCATATTCAAGGGTTGCAATTTTTTTCGGGCCAACACCACCTTTTAACCTTGGATTTTCGGCATGAATCTCAGTTGTTTTTGACAATGGAATTCTGGCAAGTAATGTCCCCTGTTTGGTACCCTCCGGAACTTCCAAGGTACAATCAGGTAATTCAATTTCAGCACCAATTGCTCTTTGTATCACTGGTTGAGACAAACTATTTTGTCTGGCAATTTCTCCTTTTACAGGATCGAGCTTTAATTGGTTAGCCTTTCCCCCCATTAAATCAGCCTCCCTTTCCAATCCCGGATCGTTATTTACATTCCAATTACCTTTCAGCTGCATATTGGGTTTTACCCTTCCCTGCTTTTGCTGAACGACGTGCCAAGCCTCATGAGGTAAATGCTTTTCCCGGCCGGATGCCAAATGAATATGGGTTCCTTGTGCATAAGCATGAGCTTGTAATTGTGCAGGCTTGGCAGAATTGTAATGAACTTTCACATCGTCCATGGAATAACCCGAAAGACTTTCTATACCCGATTTTAATTGGTCCGGAAGGCCGGTGTCGTTCTTTTTTTGAACTGGTAGTGACATTTGCCGGTGGGAATTATTTGCAAGCAATTGTAACTGAATTATTCGGGACGTCTGCGTTCGATCGTCCTTAAATTGAGCGGTCGAGTTGTTTTTCAGGCTTGCTTTTGCAGGTTCCTGACGGTAAATTCTAGCGACCTTATTTTCTTTTTTGTCAGTAAACAATTGAGTTTAAATCAGGTTTTAAAGAAAGAAGATATTCCTGGAAAACTCAATAGGGGGAAACCCTCAAAATGGAGTTCAGGACATACCTTGATGGATACATATTTGAAACTATGACCATTTTAAATCATTAGAAATGAAATCAGAAAGACAGGGTAAAACTTCCCGTTGATGACAATTCCTATTTGAACTTCGTTTTTTAACAGATTAGTTATGATTCTCTCCAGATAACAAAAGGAGCGGTGCGAATAGTTAATTAAAACGACCACTAATTCGTAAGAAGCATATTCATTCTTTCAATAGCCTGAAGTTAAAATGATGTTGATGAGTACCTGTTATTATTATACAATAATAAGCACCATTTTCTAAATGATTCAAATTGAAACTTGAATCTTCCAACTTACTGGCAAATACCTCCTGACCTTGATGATTCAATACCCGGATGTAAGCCGATTCTGCGCCTATTTCGGAAACATGAAACCTTCCACGACTGGGGTTCGGATATATGGATACATTTGGGGTATTTCCATTCTCACATGCATTGGAAAATACTATGGGATAGTCTTTAGAAATTCCGTTGAAATCAACCTGCCTTAAACGATAGTAAGCTGTTTGTCCAGTGGAATTTTGTTGGTCCAAGTAATAATATTGATTGGAAGATGAAGAGTTTCCACTTCCTCCTACAGACGTCAGACCAAAAAACTCATCACCGTTGTTAGAATACTGAATATCAAATCTTTCATTGTTGGTTTCAGAAGCCGTCTCCCATTCAATCAAGCGGCCATTTTCGCTGCAATTCACCTCAAATCGGATCAATTCTACAGGTAAGGGATTCGAATTGGAAACGATAGCCCATGTAGAAAAGAAATCTGATGAGGTTAAAGTAATTCCAGAAACCTGATTGGAAGAAGTATTAACCGTTCCATACAGTAAAAATTGCCAATCGTTAGCTGTGGAGTTCCATCGCTGAGCTTGTAGGTCTGATTCCGTAATGGAATTCGTTCCTCCCATCTCGTTACTGGCGTCATCATAACTCAACGTCATACTTCCCTCTGGTTTGGTAGTATACCCACTGGCATTGACAAACCAAAAACGGTCCAATACTTTCAAGGATTGGTCCCCCCCTGCTCCGCTCATGTGGGTCACCTGTGAAGCAAATGGGGTGTTGTTATCGTTTGTGGTTTCGTAGGTTGAGAAAGATATCGAGCCACTTCCCGTTCCCGCAGTGGTAATAGCTACGGTAGTAGGGATTTTGGTAGCGTTTCCCCCTTGACCACTTGGTTTGGAGGTTAGCGGAACTACATAAGTTCCCGTATTGGTTCCAATGTTCCATTTCACTGTGTTGTCTTCATCCTCCGAAACAATGTTCCCCCCTGTACCCGATGTAGTGAGGGCATTTGAATTGCCGTTATCGATTACTAATACCACATTATTAGTAATGTTCAAGTAGATATCGTTGTTTAGGACCATTCGGGTTTGAGCTTGCACCCCGACAACAAGGATTAAAAACCAACCTATAAATAAACTCTTACAATACATAAAATCCATTAGTTCACCTTAATCAATGAAATGGTACTACCAATGAAAAGTGTTCCCCCGGCTCCGGAGCTGTTTTTAAACCGAAAAGTTAGTGTTCCGGCAGAAGTGGTTTCGATATACCCCTCCACATGTTCTGTATTACTGGAACTGGTGGTGATTAGGATATCACCGTTACCGTTATCGGTATCAAATGACCCGGATTGTTGGTAATATTCGGAATCAATAAACAGGGAAACCGTACCTAATGTTCCGGTATAAACTAAATCCAAATCCGCATCATTTGCCGCCGATGTCTCTTGGGCCTTTATATAGGCCCTGACCTTATAAACTCCGGAGTCGAGGGCGAAGGTCCAACCCGGAATGTTCTGATAAGACAAGGTCATAAAAAGGTTCGAAGTAGTACGTGAATAATAGTTGCCGGATGATCCAACATTAGCCCAGTTGGATCCATTGTAGTACCAAAACGAATCTGTAGTAGTGTCATATACCATTAGCCCGGTTGCTGGTGAGGATATAGCAGCCCGTTGCGTTGTGGTCATTCTTGGAATGAGTACCCCTTTATCTGTACTTACTATGTCCAGCACTGCAGATGAATCCGGTGCCGCCCCTGTAGAACTTATTCCAATATTTTGGGCAAATACTTCCGGTAACAGACTGACTAAAAAAATGAATAGAATTGCTTTGTATAATAGTTTCATAGCGTTCATTTCAACCACATAACATTTTATTTCCATAAAACTATTTACAGGTGTTCGTACCAAAAAAAATATCAACTGTAGCGGGCAACTTCGAGTACGAAATCGTTAAATTAAGGTACGAGTGATTTTCAAATTCCCCATATTTTCTCAATTTTTGAGTTTGGGAATTAATACCTTGCTTTGAATTTGAAATGATTTTTAACTTGAACAAGAAAATATTTCGATTAAACAAATCAAATGGGGTCAGGAATTAGAGTTTTGGTTGTTGAGGATGAGTTCATGACCATCCATAATATCACTGTGTCCCTTTCGGAAGTGGGATATAGAATCGCCGGTATGGCCAAAAACGCCAATGAAGCACTGAAGATTCTGGAATCCAAAGATGTGGATATTGCCATCCTTGACATCAATATTCAAGGAGAAAAAGATGGGATCTGGCTGGCCGGTCAAATCACCGAAAAATTCAATATTCCTTTTATTTTTCTTACTGCTTACAATGACGAAAAAACCGTTAAAAATGCCATTGAAACTCAACCCTTTGGATACTTGATTAAACCCTTCAGTACCATTGATATTTACGCCGCTATTGAATTGGCATTAAAAAACTTTGAACAATCCAATAGAAGTAAAAGGGGTTTAACACCAAAACCTGAGGTCAAAAGCTCACCCATTCAAATTGATGATCATTTGTTTCTAAAGGAAAGTCATTTGTACAGCAGAATTAAAATCAAGGAGATTCTTTTCGTCAAGGCAGACTCGAGGTATGTGGAACTGGGAACAGCCACAAAAAAATACCATCTTCGATATACATTTTTAGAATTCCTGGAAATGTTGCCCCAAGAATACTTTATTCAAACCCATCGTTCTTACATTGTAAACATCAACGAGGTAAAACATCTCGGGGCAAATTTTTTACGAATTGGGGATGCGGAAATCCCAATAAGCAACAAACGAAAGGAAGAAGTACTAAAGGTGTTTAAGTTTTTATAATTCTATCGTGATCTAAGCGTTGATTATACGATCTGCTGTCTTTTTTCCAATTCATTCTTAAAGATTACCACAAAACCACTTCCCCCTTCTTCGGGCTCAAACATGTTGAACTCCCCATCCAATTGCCAGGCTAATCCTCGCACCAATTCCAATCCCATAGAACCTGACTCATTTACATTAAATCCCTTCGGCAAACCAATTCCATTATCTTTTACCTCCAGTTTATAAGTGTTGTCGCTTTGCTTAAAAACACTCACCGATATTTCGCCATCAGACCGATCTTTGAATCCATACTTAAAGGAATTGGTCACCAATTCAGTAGTAATTAATCCAAGGGGAACAACAGTGTCAATCTCAAAATTGATATCGGAAGCACTTACCACTATTGAAACGTCTTTGTTTTTTGACACAAAGGCCTGTTTTAGCTCGTTCGACAAATCCTCCAAATAGGACTGAATATCAATTTGTACAAGGTCTTCCGTCTCATACAATTTCTTGTGAATAATAGCTATAGAACGAACCCGGTTTTTTACTTCGGTTGTGGCCTGTTTTACTTTTTCATCAGTGCTTCCAATGTTTTGTATATCCAATATGCTGGAAATTATTTGGAGGTTATTTTTTATCCTATGGTGGATTTCCTTCAACAAAGTTTCCTTAATGATCAATAAACTTTCGGCCTGCTCCTTTTTCTCTTTTAGCTGCCTGCTTATTTTTCGCTGCAACATATAAACAACGGTTATAAATGCAGCAAGCAACAGAACAAAAATGATAATGGAACTTGCTATCCATTGTAACCTGCTTAATTCTGCCGTAGCCTTCTCCCCTCTCAACTTTTCAATCTCAAGCTCTTCAATCTTTGTTTGTTTGCTGTGTACATCATATATGAAGGAATAGCGTTGCAGATCTATTTCTTTATCTTTTTCCCGCCTAACCTCATTTAGTTCTATTAACTTATTTAAGAAGGAGAAAGCTTCGGTGTCTTTTCCAAGCTCACGATACACCTTTGCCTTTGTGCTGTACCAATCAACCAAAAGTGTATAACCTGCGTTCTCTTCTATCATATTCATATCGGCGGAATCACAATAGGTCTTCGCTTTTACATTGTTCCCCATGTTGTAATAACATTTTGCCAGCCCCAGCCAACTGCTAATGGCATTGATAATGTTTTCGTTCTTGCTTTCCTCAACATCTTTTCGAAGCAAGGGAATGGCTTCCCTATAATTTTGCTGTTTCATATACACCGAAGCTATGTTCCCTTCTACCAAAGCAATTAAATAGGGAATTTCAGATGCTATCGGCGCCCTCAGCCAATGGGATTTAGCTTTGTTATAGTAATGCAGAGACGAATCTAATTCGTCCATTCTATAAAAGACTACGCCAATATTATTGCACAAATAGCCTAAATAATGTTGGTTTAAACTATCTGTTTTTAAATGCTCGTAATAGCCAGATCGGTAATCATTGATAGCTTCCTCGTGAAATCCGCTCACAGTATAAAAATCTCCAGGTCGGCGGTAACTTAGGGTTTTATCTAGTCCGGCGGCTTTAAGGATTTCCTGGCCTTGTTTATAATACTCCAAACTCTTCATGTGAAACCCCATTTTACTGTAAGCATCGGAAATGCCATGATAAAAGCCTGCTCGTATCAAAGGAAACTCTGGATATTTATCTTTTAGAGTATCGGTTTGAATAATGTAATCGTCGTAACGTTGTTTTCCATAAATAACCTTACTACGTATGGATTCTAGCAAAGCATCTACCTTCCTATCGTAGGTATTACCAGTAGATGAAACCGAGTCAATAAAGGAAGTTATAAAAGACTCTTTCGCCGTGTATCGTTCAGGGTGCAGAGCATTAATTTCTAAAAGCTGTTGGTCCAACCCGGGTTGATTATAAACTTTCAATTCCCATGAAGTTGATTGGTTTTGTGCCTCTGAATTGGTAGGACAAGAGCCAAGTAGTACTATTGGCAGAATGTACTTGATATAGCCAGCTACTTTTTTCTTCATCTTCACGTTATAACAAATATGAAGCTTTTTACGCTTACGAATTCGATTCCCAAGTTTTGGGTTCTTCTCCGCAGATTCTGAGTTGGGGTTGGTAGGATTATTTGCATGATCCTTTACCCAACAAATTCCGAAAGCAAGGTCGAACCAATTAAGCAACTTATATAAGTTGAAGGGTCTGTTAAACACTTGGTCTAATGAATATGCTACTGTAAAAATTTCAGCCCTTCTGAAAAATTTTCAGGTGATGTTAACAGTCATTAAGAATAGAACTGTCAAATTTTCATTTTCAGTCAAATGGCAGTTAAGTTGTTTAACAGCAACCAAGATCTGATCTTATAGTTTTTTGAATTAATAATTAATGTTTAATCCCGTCTGTCAACGAAGTTTTCAGATTGGCAGACACAAAAATTATGGAGGATTTAGCTATGAATGCATTAGTAAAACGAAATGGAAATTATCTCCCTGAATTTCCGTCATTATTTGATGATTTCTTCACAAGGGATATTTTTAATCTATCAAACCTCAATCATTCAAATAACAGCACATTACCATCGGTTAATGTTAAAGAAGAAGTCGATAGTTTTGAGCTTGAGGTTGCAGCTCCAGGAATGTCAAAAAACGACTTCAAAATAGAGTTTGATAATGGTAGGTTGTTAATTTCAGCTGAGAAAGAGAATCAAAAAGAAGAAAAGGATGCGGAAAGCAACTATACCCGAAGAGAGTTTAGTTATAAGAGCTTTCAGCGATCATTCACTCTATCAGAAAGAATGATAGAGTGCAATAAAATTTCAGCAAAATATCAAGATGGTATCCTGCACATTACTGTACCCAAAACGGAAGAGGCAAAAGTGAAACCATCGAGACTAATCGAAATAAAGTAATGTCCATGCGATGCAGCATCAAAGCTGCATCGCTTTCTTTTTAAGAATAAATTATTTGTTAAACAAAAATTTTGAATATGCAAACATCTCAGATTCAACAACCACTTAATCCTTATTCGGCTTCACGATCAGGCTTGAAGCCGAATCGATACGAAAAAACTTCAAATCAAATTCGCAAATTAGAGATGAAGGATAAAAATAGTCACTTGGAAATAAAGGTTCATATAGACGGATTGTGGGGGGGAAATTACAAAATTGAAGCAACCGGGAAATACTTGACCATAACCGCTCTTAGATATGTATTTAATGTAGACTCGGAAAACAAAAAATCAAAGGGAAAATTCCGGTGGATTACATCTTCCTTATTTCTTCCATATCAAGTCGAAGAAGGTACAGTAGATAGCCGATTGGAAGATGGTTATTTACTGATACATATTCCCAGAAAATTAAGTTTAGAATAAACTAATTATTTATAAACCTTAAGCCTAATAGGAAAGCTAACAATTAGTCAGTAATGTTTAAAGTTGAACTAAAATTAAATATCATGAAAAAGCTAGTAACCTTAGTGTTTGCTGCCATACTAGGCAGCGGGTTGACAGTTGCAGCTTTATGGCAACTGGGTCAACTTGACAATTCAAAAACAGTAAAAATAGAACATCTTAACACCAATAATATGGTGAATGGAGCACTGTATTCAGCCAACGCATCTGGTCAATTTATACCCTTAAATTTTAAAGAAATATCTAAAAATGTGATGGAAGGGGTCGTTCATATCCGCGCCACTCAAACTTCCAGTGGTCAAATGGTCGAGTCAAGAAATTATGGACAACCATTTCACAGTCCTTTTGATCAGTTCTTTAAAGACGAATTTTTTGATGGTTTTTTTGGCCCTCGCTTCCATTTTGAAAATCCAAACCATCAACAAAGAGGCCCCCAATTGAGGGTAGGGACTGGTTCTGGTGTCATTATAAATAATGAGGGATATATTGTTACCAATAATCACGTTATTGACAACGCTGATGACATTGAAGTCACCTTGCATGACAACCGAAAGTACAAAGCCGTGGTTGTTGGCACTGATCCTTCTACCGACCTTGCTTTGATTCAAATCAAAGAAAAAGATTTACCTACTCTCAAGATGATTAATTCCGACGAAGTAGAAGTAGGAGAATGGGTGCTTGCAGTAGGCAATCCTTTTAATCTAAATTCAACGGTTACCGCTGGTATAGTTAGTGCAAAAGCAAGGAACATTAATATACTGAAAGAAAAATCGGCCATAGAATCTTTCATTCAAACTGATGCCGCCATTAATCCAGGAAACAGTGGCGGTGCCTTAGTTAATTTACAAGGAGGATTGGTCGGTATTAATACTGCTATAGCAAGCCCTACCGGGGCTTATTCTGGATATGGGTTTGCGATTCCTTCAAACATAGTAGGTAAAGTAGTTGAAGACTTATTAAAGTATGGAGTTGTTCAAAGAGGTTATCTGGGTGTACTTATCCGTGATGTAGATGGGAATTTAGCCAAAGAGAAAGAATTGGAGATAACCAAAGGAGTTTATGTGGATAGTCTCCTGGAAATGAGTGCTGCAAGGGAAGCTGGAATTAAAGTAGGAGATGTTATCTTAAAAGTAAATGAGACAGAAGTGAAAACATCTCCCGAACTTCAAGAAATGATTGGGAGGCATCGCCCAGGAGATAAAATTATATTGGCAATTCATCGAGATGGTGATGATAAAGAGATTACTGTTGAATTGAAAAATGAAGACGGAAACAGCAAATTGGTTGAAAAAGAAAGTAATGAGGTCTTTAATATCCTGGGCGCGGAGTTTGAAGATATACCGAAAAAAACCGCAAAGAAACTTGAGATCGAAGGAGGAGCTAAAGTAAAGAGCCTCTTTGCAGGTAAATTAAAGAAACATACTGATATAAAGGAAGGATTTATAATAACCAAAGCAGCCGGAAAAGATGTTAGGTCGGTTAAAGAACTTTTAGCTGTACTTGAGAAAGAGAAAGGTGGAGTTCTTCTTGAAGGGGTTTATGAAGATTATCCAGGGGAATATTTTTACGCGATAGGACTATAATACCATTATGGCAGCAGAGAGTAATTACTTTCTGCTGCTTTTTTACCGAAAACAGGATTAAAATTCTTCATAGCCCGTAGGTTCAAATCTTGTTAGTATAATAAAAAGAAAATTCCCATAAATAGAGGCTTTCAAAGGTTTTCGGGATGACAGGATTCACTTCCCTCTGGTCAGTGATCCCTTGAAGTGTGGTTCAAAATCCAATTGCACCACAGTGCAAGGCTTTTGTCGGGGTGGCAGGATTACTTTTAGTGATTCTGAAATGGATTTTAAAGACATACGAAGCCCGACCGACTTTGTCGCTCTTGTCTTTTTTATTTTCACCTTCATTCAAGCAAGCTTGACTTGGTTCAAATAAAAAAGCCTGACACTTTC
>CEQS01074307.1_pt1 | contig 11888 bp, 12 predicted proteins | sample 530981 | NCBI WGS metagenome assembly CEQS01 (sample SAMEA2621176, study PRJEB7988) | marine metagenome | biome: marine biome (ENVO:00000447); feature: mesopelagic zone (ENVO:00000213); material: "saline water (ENVO:00002010), including plankton (ENVO:xxxxxxxx)" | depth 800 m
TTTGCATTGCGATAGTAATGCTCTCATTTCAAGGAAGTAATGGGAGATTTCTTTCCGATCAATATCGATCACACCAAATCCGCGGATGCCAGGGGTATCAATTATTTCTGCTCCAAAGTCAAGGTGATACATTTCGGCAAAAGTGGTTGTGTGTTTTCCTTGACGGTGGAAGTCCGAAATATCAGCTATTTTTAAATTCAAATTAGGCGAAATGGCATTAATAAGTGAAGATTTTCCAGTTCCTGAATGTCCGGCAAGCATGCTGGTTTTCCCCTTCATAATCTCTTTGACTTCATCCAGGTTCACATTTTCTGTGACCGAGGTCTGAATGCAGCGGTAACCTATGTCTCCATAGATAGTAAGCCATTCAATCAGTTCATCAGCATCTTCTTCCTGCAATAGATCGGCCTTGTTAAATACTAGAATAGGAGTAATGTGATAAGCTTCTGCACCCACTATAACGCGGTCTATAAATCCCTTGGTTGTTTCAGGGTCGCGAAGGGTAATAAAAACCAATACCTGGTCGATGTTACTGGCTAAAATATGCCCCCTCTTGGATAACTTAATGGATTTTCGAATGATGTAATTGTTTCGTTCTTCCAGCTGATTAATAACTCCCGTGTCTTCTTCAACAATCTCGTAATTTACCCAATCACCGACAGCCACCGGGTTGGTAGAGCGAATTCCCTTTAGTCGAAAGTTGCCTTTAATTTTACAGGGGATTACCTTTCCGTCCTCCGATCTAACCGAGCTCCAGCTTCCCGTACTTTTTACAACCCTTCCTCTCATGCGGGTTCAAAAGTAGAAGATTGTAGCAAGCGGCTAGGGATATATCGGATTGAATAGTTTTGAATTTTAGAAGCATCGATACAAGTTGGATTTTTCGAACCACGATATTGCAGATTATTATAATCAGACCCAGGTTCACTATAAACAATGGTGGAAATTGGCGAACAACCAATCCGTACACTATGGATTGTGGGAGAAGGATACGCGATCTTTTGCCGAGGCCTTACAAAATACAAACCGGGTAATGTCGCAAATAGCGGGTATTAAACCTGGTGAAAAGATATTGGACGCAGGATGTGGAGTAGGGGGAGCGGCATTTTACCTTTCCAAAAACATGGATTGTGAAGTAGTAGGAATTACCTTGAGTGAAAAGCAATTGGAGATGGCGAACCAACATAAGGGAGAATTGAATACAAGCCATAAGGTGCAATTTGACCTAAAGGATTTTTCCAATACCGATTATCCCGATCATTCATTTGATGTGATATGGGCGTGTGAAAGTTCCTGTTACGCTAATCCGAAAAGCACCTTTTTGAATGAAGTGAATCGTCTATTAAAACCAGGAGGCCGATTAATACTCGCAGATTATTTTTTGACTGATGAAGGAGAGAAAGATCCAAATGGATGGTTGAAAAAATGGGGAGATCTATGGGCAATTTCGGATTTTTATAAAAACTCTACATTAAACTCACTCATTGAGGAAAACGGCCTCAGTATTATTTCCAATCAGGATTTTAGTGCGCAGGTTCAAAGATCTTCAAAACGAATGTATTGTGCATCTATTTTGGCTGCTCCTTTTTCTGAATGCTACAATTTGTTTTTTAATACTTCGAGGTTTGCAAAACATCATTATCGGTCAGCTATTTATCAGTTTCGCTCGTTGATGAAACAACAATGGCAGTATCGAATTATTTGTGCAAAAATTGGAACTTAACCTTCCAATAATTCGCCCAGTGGAACCCCAACCATTATATTTTCACAATTACCTTTGCGTCAATGTCAATTGAGGTTCAAAATGTATCCAAGGTTTACGGAGAGCAAAACGCTCTTGATAACATTTCAATTTCCGTTAAACCTGGAGAAATAGTTGGTTTTTTAGGACCTAATGGGGCCGGAAAATCCACCATGATGAAAATTATTACCTGCTTTATTCCGCAAACTGCAGGTAAAATATCGGTATGCGGATTTGATGTAGAGCAAGACCCACTTGAAGTTAAGAAGCGAGTTGGATACTTGCCGGAGCACAATCCGCTTTACCTGGATATGTATGTAAAGGAGTATTTGACCTTTGTGGCCGGACTTCATCTTGTTCCTGACAAAAAGAAGAGGGTGGATGAAATGGTGAAACTCGTTGGTTTGGAATTGGAGCAAAACAAGCAAATTGGTGAATTGAGCAAGGGTTATCGTCAGCGGGTAGGATTAGCTCAAGCCCTTATTCACGACCCTGACGTACTTATATTGGATGAACCTACCACCGGATTAGACCCTAACCAGATTGAAGAAATTAGGAACCTGATTAAAAAACTGGGAGAGGAAAAAACGGTAATGATGAGTACTCATATAATGCAGGAGGTGGAAGCCATTTGCGATCGGGTGGTTATTATTAGTCAGGGAAAAATTGTCGCTAACGATACCTCAAGAAACATTAGTGAGTCGCAGGAAGAGCAACATGTAACTCGGGTTGAATTTGATCAGTCAGTTGAAGAAGATTTGCTAAGAAAAGTTAGTGGTGTGCTGGAAATTAGAAGCATGGGCGGTAACGAATGGATGATCGTATCTAAGGCCGATATTCGCAATGATTTGTTTCAGTTTTCCGTAAAAAATAACTTGGGAATATTAACACTTCAGAAGGAAGAAAAGAGCCTGGAAGAAGCCTTTAAGTCGCTCACCAAGAATTAGCCTTGACCAGGCCATCCAAACACTCAACTAATTTCTTAATTTCGCACCTCAATTTTAAACACGTAAAATTCAAATTACATGGCTTATTTTTTCACATCCGAGTCTGTTTCTGAAGGACATCCCGATAAAGTATCTGATCAAATATCTGATGCGTTGATTGATAATTTTTTGGCGTTTGACAGCTCTTCTAAAGTGGCTTGTGAAACATTATGTACTACTGGCCTGGTTGTTCTTGCTGGTGAAGTAAAATCTGATACCTACCTTGACGTTCAAAAAATTGCACGTGAGGTTATCGCCAATATTGGTTATACCAAGGGCGAGTATATGTTTGATTCGAATTCCTGCGGAGTTCTTTCTGCAATTCACGAGCAGTCTCCCGACATTAACCAGGGAGTGGAACGAAGCAATCCCATGGACCAGGGAGCCGGTGACCAGGGAATGATGTTTGGTTATGCTACTAACGAAACGGAAAACTATATGCCATTGGCGCTGGACTTATCTCATTTAATATTGAGGGAAATGGCTGCCATTAGAAAGGAAGGAAAGGAAATGACTTACCTCCGTCCTGATTCTAAATCTCAGGTCACCCTGGAATATGATGACAGCAATAAGCCGGTACGAATCGATACCATTGTAGTTTCTACACAGCATGACGATTTTGACTCGGAAGCAGCAATGCTTGAAAAGATTAATGCTGATGTTAAAAGTATTTTGATCCCAAGGGTTCAATCTCATTTATCCGATGATATCAATGCACTATTTAATGATGACATTGTATATCACGTTAATCCTACTGGAATTTTTGTGATAGGTGGACCTCATGGAGATACCGGACTTACCGGGAGAAAAATCATAGTTGATACTTACGGTGGTAAAGGTGCTCATGGCGGTGGAGCTTTCTCAGGAAAGGATCCAAGTAAGGTAGATCGTTCTGCGGCCTACGCTACACGACACATTGCTAAAAACCTGGTTGCTGCCGGACTTTGTAGTGAAGTATTGGTTCAGGTTTCGTACGCAATTGGAGTTGCTGAGCCAATGGGAATTTTTGTAAATACTTATGGTACAGCTACCGTTGATTTAAACGATGGAGAAATTGCCCGTAAAGTGGAGGCAATTTTCGACATGCGACCTTATGCAATTGAGCAGCGATTGAAATTGAGAAATCCTATGTATTTGGAAACTGCGGCTTATGGTCACATGGGTAGAAAAAATGAAGTGGTGTCCAAAACCTTTACAACTCCTGACGGAACTTCCAAGACCATGGACGTTGAACTGTTTACGTGGGAGAAATTGGATTACGTAGATCAGGTAAAAGCTGGCTTCGGTTTATAATTCGAGAAATAATGATATATACTAAGAGGCCGCCTTGTGCGGCCTTTTTTATGGGGTAAATTGAGATAACTCCATATTCTGATTAAACTACTTGTGGCTTTTTCAAAAAACATGACGTCAATCATATATAAAAGACACTTAGGTCTTTTTTTTAACACTAATATCATCTGAACTTTGTCTCGTAAAACAAAAATTAATTTTATTATGAAAAAGGTATCTACAATTCTAGGCTTAGCCCTAGGAGTTTTGTTTTTCACAGGATGTGGAAATCAGGGAAGCGGGCCAGCGGCAGCTGAACAAGCCCCCGCACAGGAAGAAGCTAGCCAGGAAAAAGCTGGACAAGCATTTTTAACAACAGATGAATCTGGAACTCCAAATATTTTGGGAATCGCCATAGGCTCTCCGGATCACAAAACATTGGTTGCTGCAGTTCAAGCTGCTGAAATAGAAAATGTATTGGCAAACAATGGTCCAATAACTGTTTTTGCCCCAACTGATGCGGCGTTTGCAGCACTTCCGGAGGGAACAGTTGAAAATTTGGTTAAACCAGAGAATAAGGCGACGCTAGCCCGCATTCTAACATTCCATGCTGCACCAGGTAGTTATGATGCTGAGCATATCGCTGGTGTTATGGGAATTGGCCAAGCTACAGGAGACAAAGTTGTGGTTGAAGAAAAAGATGGAGCAACCTATGTTAACGGGGCTAAAGTTCTTGGTTCAGTTAAGGCAAGTAATGGCTGGGTGCATGTAATTGACGCTGTACTTTTACCACCTGAAAAATAAATAACATATAATAATTAATATACAAAACAGATGAACCGTTTAATTCAAATTATTCTAGCTGCCGGACTCATAGTAAGTATAGGCGCTTGTGGAGGTGGAGGATCAGAAACTGCTCCCGCCGAAAAAAAGAAAACTACCTTAGGTGGTGCTAAGGAGAAAAAAGCACCAAAAGAGGAGAAATCAGATGAGGTAGGTGATCCTATGACCATGAAAGGAATAGGGCCTGTTCAATCCTTGGAGGTTGGAGACCTTGATGATGCTATGGTTACGGAAGGAAAAGAAATTTTCGAAGCTAACTGCACAGCTTGCCATAAGATTGATAAAAAGTTTGTTGGCCCTGCAATGAAAGGCATAACCGAAAGAAGAACGCCTGAATGGGTAATGAACATGATTCTTAACCCGGAGGAAATGATCAAGGAAGATCCACTAGCCAAACAAGTTATGATTGAATCTAACATGGCTATTATGGCAAATCAGAGTCTTACTGAAGATCAGGCTAGAAAGATCTATGAATATTTTAGAACACTATAATTTAAAAAATTGAATAAAATGAAAAGAATATTAATGTTTATTCCTATTGTACTAGGTACAGTAGGATTAATGATCGGCTGTAACGGAGGTGGCGCTAAAAAGGCTGCACCTGCTATAACCGGTGGAAACTCACCAGCTGATGCAGCATATGTTGCTCCGGGAGAACAAGACGAGTATTACGCATTTATTTCTGGAGGATTCTCAGGGCAATTAGCAATTCATGGTCTTCCTTCTGGAAGATTGTTCAGAGTTGTTCCTGTGTATTCTGTAGACGCTGAAAAGGCTTATGGTTTCAACGAAGAAACAAAACCTATGCTAAACACATCTCATGGATTTATTCCATGGGACGATGCTCACCATCCTGAGTTATCTCAAACTAATGGAGAAGTTGACGGTAAATGGTGTTTTATCAATGGTAATAACACGCCACGTGTAGCAAGAATTGACTTAAGTATTTTCGAAACAACAGAAATTTGTGAATTACCAAATTCTGCTGGTAATCACTCTTCTCCATTTACGACAGAGAATACCGAGTACATTGTAGCAGGAACCCGTTTTGCAGTTCCAGTTCCTCAAAAGGACATGCCAATAAACATTGCGAAAGGAAACTTTAAGGGATCATTGTCATTCATAAAAGCTAATGAGCCAGGAAATATGAAAGTTGCGTTCCAGGTACTTATGCCAGGATTTGATTATGATTTGGCACACTCTGGAAAAGGAAAATCTCACGGATGGACATTCTTTACCACATATAATACAGAGGAAGCTTATACATTGAAAGAAGTTAACTCTTCTCAAAATGATAAAGATTTTATCGCTGCTATTAATTGGAAATTAGCTGAAAAATACTTGGCTGAAGGAAAAGGCAAAGAAGTTCCTGGTAGATATGCTCATAACTATTATGATGAAGAAACGCATACTGCTACTTCTGAAATGATTGAAACGGTAACCGTTCTTGATCCTGCAGATTGCCCAGGTATGGTTTACTTTATGCCTTGTCCAAAATCACCTCACGGAATCGATGTAGATCCAACTGGCAGCTACATTGTAGGTGCAGGTAAATTAAGTGCTGATCTTACTGTTCACAGTTTTGATAAAATGATCGCTGCTATTGAGGCTAAAGCTTTCGACGGTGATGCCTATGGTATTCCAATCCTTCAGTTTGACGCTGTAAATGCAGGTACTGTTAGCTCTGGAGGCCTTGGACCACTCCACACTGAATTTGATGGAAAAGGTAACGCTTACACTTCTTTCTTTATCTCTTCTGAAGTTGTAAAATGGAAATTAGAGTCTTGGGAAGTTGTTGATCGTGTACCATGCTACTATTCTATTGGTCACTTGATGATACCTGGAGGTGATAGTAAAAAACCTTGGGCTAAGTATTTGGTTGCGTTAAACAAGATTACCAAAGATCGTTACTTACCTACAGGACCAGAGTTATGTCAAAGTGCCCAGCTTTTTGATATTTCTGGTGAAAAGATGAAATTACTTCTTGATTTTCCAACTGTTGGAGAACCTCACTATGCACAAGGTGCACATGCAGATGTTATCAAGCCTATGAGCAAGAAAATCTTTTCTCTTGAGGAAAACAAACATCCATATGTATGTAAAACGGAAAAAGATGCTCGTGTTGAAAGAGATGGAAAAGATGTGCATATCTACATGACAATGATTCGTAGCCACTTTGCTCCGGACAACATTGAAGGCGTAAAAGTTGGTGACAGAGTTTATTTCCACGTTACTAACCTGGAGCAAGACTGGGATACCCCGCACGGTGTAAGTATGTTGGGAGCTCAAACCTCTGAGCTACTTATTATGCCAGGTCAAACTGAAACCTTTATATGGGAGCCTAAAGCAGAAGGTGTATGGCCATTCTACTGTACGGATTTTTGCTCTGCGCTTCACCAGGAAATGCAAGGTTATGTTCGGGTTAGTGCCGCAGGTTCTAATACTGAACTAAAATGGAGTTTGGGTGATTAACACCTGAGAGAGAAGGAGCGTTTCGACATTCATAAGCAATATTGAAGTAGAATAACAATTGATACCTTGTCATCTCTACAATAGTCGGCGCTCCTTTTTTCTTCTTATTCGTTATTAAACATAATTAAATTAAATCAAGTACGGAACCCAATAAGGGTTCCGTATTCGGTTATAATAAACAAAACCCCGTCAAAATGTTAAAGCAAATTCCCCGATTATGTATGTTGCTAACCATCCCTTTAACCTTGCAACTTTTCTTCTTTCCTCTGTGGCAAATTACGCTGGAAGCACCGCAATATCCAGAGGGCATAACCATGTACATCTGGATCAATAAAATTACGGGAAGTTCAGAATTTACGCTGCAAAATATTAATATTCTCAATCACTACATTGGAATGAAATATATTGAACCAGACTCTATTCCTGAGCTCACCTATTTCCCCTATGTAATTGGATTTTTGGTATTTCTTGAGATTATTGCTGTAATTATTCGAAACAAATGGTTTTACCTTGGAATTGGAGCTTTAGTGTTTGCTATGGCTTGTTTGGGCCTATACGATTTCTATTTGTGGGAGTACGATTACGGACACAATTTGGATCCCAATGCACCCATTAAAGTACCTGGGATGGTTTATCAACCTCCTCTAATAGGAAGCAAAATGTTACTTAATTTTAACGCAATTTCTCTGCCTGCCACCGGTGGATATTTATTCTTATTAGGAAATGTCTTTGGATTTTTAAGTTTTGTGACTTATCCATTGAAAAAAAGAAAGTAATGCGTAAAGTTATTTTTGCCATTGGAGTCATCACTCTCGTCGTTTCATGTTCGGTTGAACCACAGCCCATTAATTACAACCTGGATGTTTGCTCTCATTGCAAAATGCAAATTACCGATTCCAGATACGGTACTGAAATTGTTACCGCAAAAGGAAAAGCCTTCAAGTTCGATTCGTTTGAATGTTTGATTGATTATTCCAAGGAAAGCGAAGTTGAGGTAGGACAGTTCATGGTTACTTCTTTCGATCAACCCAATGTATTAATAAACGGAAAGGAAAGTTGGGTTATTAAATGTGAGAAAATGCCAAGCCCCATGGGACGGTATCTAACGGTTTTTAAAACTCAGGATGCTGCCCAATCGGTCATTGACGAATTGGGAGGTGAAATGCTTCCATTTGATGAAGCCTTAGATCAGTTTTAATGATGAGGCCGCTAATTACTTCCTTTTTTTTGTTGCTGTTGACTTCACTTTATGCGAAGGAAATTCAGCTTTGCAAAAGTTGTAAAGTAAAGACTTTGTCAGAGGCTGTTTCCAGCGCATCTCCTCATGATATTATTCGGGTTAAAAAAGGAATATATCCGACCGTAGGAGTTGAAATAACAAAGCCATTGTCATTGATTGGAGAAGAGGGTGCTGTTCTCGATGCTGAAGGAGGTGCCGAAATTATTACCATCCATTCCGATTCTGTAGAAATTTCAGGCCTTACCCTGCGTAATGTGGCAACGAGCTATATAAAGGATTGGGCTGCAATTAGTACGGATAGAGTCAAGTATTGCAAAATTCAGAATAACAAAATTGAAAACTCATTTTTTGGAGTTTATTTCAGAAAGAGTTCAAACTGCGAAATATCCAATAATGTAATTATCGGCGAAGCAGTTAAAGAAATGAGCAGCGGAAACGCAATTCAACTTTGGTATTGCGATAGCATGCTTATAGAAAATAACATTGTAAGAAAACACCGGGACGGTATATATTTCGAGTTTGTCAAGAATAGTATTATAAGGGATAATTATAGTGAAGGTAACGTCCGTTATGGATTACATTTTATGTTTTCGGACCGAAACAGATACTTGGCAAATACGTTTGAAAACAATGGATCAGGGGTGGCAGTAATGTATGGAAAGGAGATTGAGATGGATAATAATACATTCATCAATAATTGGGGACCTGCCTCATTTGGTCTGCTTCTCAAGGAAATAACCGACGGTAAAATCACCAGCAATAAATTTAAGAAAAACACGACCGGAATATTTGGCGAAGGTGCTTCGCGAATGATCATCAAGAACAACCGTTTTGAAAGCAACGGTTGGGCTATGAAAGTGTTGAGCAGTTGTGTGGATAATGTGGTTTCTGATAATGATTTTGTGTCCAACAGTTTTAGCGTCTTTACCAATTCGCCAAGAAATTACAATGAGTTTAAAAGAAACTACTGGAGCGAGTATAACGGATACGATTTGGATCACGATGGATTTGGTGATATTCCTCATCGTCCGGTAAGTTTATTTACCTATATCGTTGAACAATGCGAACCTACTTTATTATTGATGAGAAGTAATTTTATAGGATTGCTTGAGTTGGCTGAGAAGGCAGCTCCCTCTTTGACACCTGAAAACTTAGTAGACAAACAACCTAGAATGAAACCACTATGGTAATTCATGTAGAAAACATACAGAAGAGTTTTGGAAAACAGGAGGTCCTGAAAGGAATTGATTTGGATTTTTTTGAAGGGCAGATCTATTCCATTTTGGGTCCCAACGGATCTGGTAAAACCACTTTTATGAAATCGATTTTGGGTTTGGTTAAACCCAACAACGGAAAAATTATGGTGGGTGGCAGCGATGGAATGAAAGATCATGAATACCGGTCAAACATTGGCTACGTTCCACAAATCGCTCGTTTTCCTGAGAATTTAAAAGTTAATGAAGTAATTGATCTGGTAACTAGTATTCGCAAGCAACCATCATTTCCCCAGGAATTTGTTGAATTGTTTCAAATTGAAAGTTTCCTAAACCAACGACTAAAAAACCTGAGTGGTGGCACGCGTCAAAAAGTAAATTTGGTATTGGCATTAATGTTCAAATCTGACATCTTAATCCTGGACGAACCAACTACTGGTTTGGACCCGATTAATACCATTCGATTAAAAGAACTTTTGTTGCAATTAAAATCAGAGGGGAAGACAATTATAGTTACCACGCACATCCTGCATTTGGCTGAAGAACTGTCCGATGACATCATATTCTTGTTAGAGGGTCATGTAAAATATCACGGGTCAACGGATCGACTTTTAAAATTATCGCACACTAAGAATTTGGAAGAGGCCATTGCAGCAATATTACAGGGAGAGATCGATTCAGAAGAAGAAACTCCAGTTGTGAACATTTATAATCGAAAGAAGAATGCTTAGTGTATTTAAATATTGCCTGTTTGACCTGCTGCGCAGCAGATGGAGTATTGTATATACCTTGTTCTATTTGTTGAGTTCTGCTTCATTGCTTTATTTCTCCAATTCGGCAACAAATGCGGTGGCCAGCCTCATGAATATTGTCTTATTTATAACTCCACTTGTTTCCCTTTTACTAGGAGTAATTTACTTCTATCAAAACCGGGATTTTGCTGAACTGTTGTTGGCTCAGCCCATTCGAAGAAGCCAATATTTTTATGGGAATTATTTTGGGCTGTCCCTATCGCTGGTCATAAACCTGCTGGTAGGGTTTGGACTTCCGATGTTATTCATTGGCAATGGCCTTCAAATTTTGCAGGAGTTATCCATTGTTCTACTGGCTGGGGTAATGCTTACACTTATTTTTTCGGCGCTCGCCTTACTTATTACCTTAAGAAATGAAAATAGGGTGCTGGGTTTTGGGTATGCGATTGTGGTCTGGTTATTTTTCGCTGTGATCTACGATGGTTTGTTCCTCATTCTTTTATTGTGGTTTAATGATTATCCCCTGGAAAAATTCGCTATGATAGGCACGGTATTAAATCCAATGGACCTGAGTAGAGTAATGATTCTATTGAAACTGGATTTGTCTGCTCTAATGGGCTTTACTGGTGCATCATTTCGTCAGTTTTTTGGTTCTACGGCAGGATTCTTCGTTTCTTTGTCTTCGGCATTAATTTGGATAACACTTCCTTTGTATTTATTAATTAGAAAAGGCAATACAAAAGATTTTTAAACCATGAAAATTTCAAAGACGTCTCAATATGCTATACGTGCTTTGATTTACATTAACCAAAAGTCCATAACAAGCTCAGACCCTATTAGTATTAAAGAGATAGCTAAAGGGATAAATTCACCTGAACACTTTACCGCCAAACTGCTACAGCCGCTTACTAAGAATAAAATTTTAGCTTCCGTCAAAGGTCCGGGCGGTGGATTTTTAGTAAATGAGATTACCGGAGGAGTAACCATTCGAACAGTTGTTGAAATTATTGAAGGAGAAGATTTTTTTTCAGATTGTTTTTTGGGACTGCCAGGTTGTTCCGATGAAAAACCATGTCCTGCACATTTTTCATATGTAAGTTTAAAACAACAAACGATGGAGCTTTTTGATGGGCTAACTATCAATACGTTAACGGCCAGTCTGGAGAGTAATAAAGACCTGTTTAGTATATTCGGCTAAGCTTCTTTCTTCTGAATTCCTTAACGCTTTGGTCTTACGATGATTTCACTTATTGCTACATTTAAGGGCTGTTCTATGCAATGGATGATTTGTTCAGCAACTACCGTTGGGTCAAGGCCTCCCGCAAAATATTTCTTTAAGTCATCAATCATCTCTTCGTTGCTTGTGTT
>CEQS01163022.1_pt1 | contig 11845 bp, 7 predicted proteins | sample 530981 | NCBI WGS metagenome assembly CEQS01 (sample SAMEA2621176, study PRJEB7988) | marine metagenome | biome: marine biome (ENVO:00000447); feature: mesopelagic zone (ENVO:00000213); material: "saline water (ENVO:00002010), including plankton (ENVO:xxxxxxxx)" | depth 800 m
CTCCTGTTCCTGTTCCCATATCTAAAGCCAAAGAATTTTTAAAGTCCAGGTCCAACATTTGGGCCAACATAAGTGAAGTAGTTGCGTGATGTCCGGTACCAAATGACATTTTGGGATTAATTCTGATATCGTATTTATAATTCTTTGATTTCTCATGAAAATCTGCCCTTACCACACATTCCTGTGATATTTCAATAGGGTCGAAATTCTTTTCCCATTCCTCATTCCAGTTGATTTGTTGAATTTCCTTGCAGGTAACCTCCAGTTGATTTTCGTTGATTATCGGAATCAGTTTAAGTTCTGCTTCGCTAAATTCATTTTTAAGAATATAACCAAGTAATTCTCCTTCGTTTTCGATAAAACTTTCGAAGGGAATTTGTGCTACTTCGGCCAGCAATATTTCACCATCAACCTTCTTCGGATCAAAGGAAATACTAACTTCTATGTAATTCATTTAAAATGACTTAGCAATTTCAATAAAATTTGTTGCTTTGAGCGAAGCACCGCCGATTAATCCTCCATCTATATCGTTCTGCTGAAATAGCTCACTGGCATTTGTTGGATTACAACTACCTCCATAAAGAATAGAAATTAAGTTTGCTACCTCTGCGTCATATTTTTGGGTTAAAAGAGAACGAATAAATTGATGAACTTCCTGTGCCTGATCAGCACTCGCTGTTTCACCGGTTCCAATTGCCCATATTGGCTCATAAGCAATAACAACACCTTTCACCGAACCTTTGTCCAAATGCAACAATGATTCTTCCAACTGTGATTTAATCACCTCAAGGTAATCGCCCGACTTTCTCTGCTCCAATGATTCTCCACAGCAAAAAACGGGAATCAAATCATTTTCAAGTGCCAGGTTAACTTTTGCTTTTAACTGTTCATTGTTTTCGTTAAAGTATTGTCTTCTTTCACTGTGTCCTATAAGGGTAAAATGGCAGGCCAGGGAATTTACCATATCCGCGCTTACTTCTCCTGTATATGCCCCATTAGGTTCGTGGTAAATATTTTGACTGCCCACCCAAACTTTTCCTTCGGTTAATATATTAAGGGCAGAATGTAAATAGATTGAAGGAGTAGCAACCCCAATTTGCACGTCTTTTGGTACTTCCTTTTTGAGTCGATCAACGTCGTTTAGTAATTCTTCTGCCTGAAAAAGATTTAAGTTCATTTTCCAGTTTCCAAGAACAATTTTTTGGGCCATAGATTAAATTTTATTCAAAAGTAAGCAGAAGTACTCAGGCTGCAAGTTTCAATACCACCATTATGATTTACGGTTTTAATCACAATACCGGAATTAAAAACTTGGATTAACCGACTTTGGTAAGTCCCTTATTGCGACGGATTAGTTGATCGAAAATTTGGTAGGTTAAGGTTCAATACTCCTCTCCGGAATCTGCCCTCCTGTACATTTGCATTCAACCTTAAGCAAGACATTGGATTTGTGATTTATTCATTAAAACATTTTGGGTAGAATGATGAAGGTCATTTTGTTATGGACTTCAATCCTATTGTATACGAATAGCTTGTTGGCCATCAATCCTCCAAGCGGAATCGGATCTTCTGCCAACATTATTCTGTGGCTTAGTCCGGATACCGCATTGTACACAGCCGGCGGTGGTTTGGCAACGGTTGGAGACGATGTGGCTGAATGGAGAGATATTTCGGGCAACGGATTCAATTTTACGAATTCCTATTCAGCAAGGCGACCTGTATTAGACACATTCAACAACAAGTACTTCTTAAATTTTACCCCTGGTGATTTCTTTGAAAATACAGCTGTTAGGGATTCCATTAATGGACTGGATGAGTTTTCAATTTTTATAACCATAAAGAGTGATGTTACCAATACAGACAATGGTTTTATGGATTCTGAGAATCCCAATGGAACTGACGATAAAATTTGCCTTAGGTACGACAAATCAGGAGCTAATACTGGCAGAACTAATCTCCTAAAGACTGGAATGAACGGCAACACTTCTTCCAACCAGGTGGAAACCCAATCGAACACCCAAACTACCAATGTTCAGGTACTTACATTGGTCTGGAAAGATGGCGAACGATTAAAGGTATACATTGATGGGGTATTGAATGACTCCTCCTCCGGTACCGTGGCCGGACCGCTGGCAAACGTTCAAAAAATTATTCTCGGAAAGGGCCCCAAGAATACCAGTGGAGGCCTTGGCGGTGGATCGGGTTGGGATGGTTTAATTGGTGACGTAATTTTTTACAACAAACAATATAGCTCAGATACAATTTCCATTGTCGCATCAGAAATCTCTTCGGTAAAGTCCATTGCATCAGGTAGCTGGACAAATGCTTCTACTTGGGACTGCAACTGTGTACCTCCCTACCAGGTTGATGTAACTATTGTTTCAGGACATACGGTTTCCCTCGACAGTAGTGTTCACGTAAAAAGCTTGACTGTTCAAAGTGGAGCTACAATTGATTTAAATTCCAATGACTACGATATCGATATGCTTAAGCATTTGAACCTTGATGGTTCTCTTGTCCGAAGAAATGGAACTGTTTCCTTTTCGGGTGATGAAACTTCGTACATAAATGGTACTACAACCATTTATCAAATGGACGTTGATAAGACTTCGGCAACGGTTCAGGCTCAAAGTGGAGCAATTACCATTGAATATCTGCTTAATGTCAATTCCGGAACCCTGAATGCCAATGGCAACATTATACTTCAATCCAATTCGAGTAGAACAGCTAATTTGGGACAGGTTGGAGGAAATGTTATTGGAAACCTTAGGGTTCAGCGATACCTAGATGGACTGGGAAACTCGATTGGGTACCGTATTTTTTCCCTTCCAATTCAGGGAGGTTCAATAACTGATCTGCAATACAATGCATCGACTCACACTGGGGGTATTCACACCTATGGATTTACAGGATCTACCACACCTTCTGCCGGAGGATACAATTCAACGTATTCGTTTAATGAATCTTCAGCGGTTTCTGGTTCTGATTTTAACTCGGGTTGGCAAGCTGCCACGTCATCTTCCAATACGGTATCCCATTCTACCCCAATGACTTTTTATTCCGGTGGAAGTAGTTATCCCACATACAGCATTGAAGTAAGTGGCGTTCCTAATCAGGGAAATCAAAGTATAAATAACCTTAGTTATTCCAGTACCAATGGTAGTATTGGCGGTGGCTGGCACCTGGTAGGTAACCCCTACGCATCCAGTATCGATTGGAGTTCGGTAAGTAAAACCGGAGTCAATGCCGTTGGATATGTATACAGCCAAACTTCCGGAGCTTACGTAGCCACTAATTTACTGTCGGACCAGGATATCATTGCCCCGTTTCAAGGTTTTTTCGTTCGGGTAAATAATGCTACCAACTCCATCACTTTTAGCGAAACGGATAAGTCTACCATAAGCACTGATTTTGCCAGATCCTCTGTCGAAGAAAAACGACTTAGACTTCGATTAGAAAACCTAAGAACCAACAAGCATGTCCCTGCTGCTTTAGATATCAATGAGCGAGCAACGAAAAACTTTGACTCGGAATACGATGCCTACAGCATGAAAAACCCTGCAGAATTTCCTTCGATGTACTTCAAGGTTGATACAACTAAACTCCAGGTAAATACCGTTCCTGAAGTGATGCTTGCCAACTCTGTGGATCTGTTTATGGAAACCCTTCAATCGGATTCTATGGAACTAAGCATTGAACAAATACCTAATATTAATGGTTGTCTAAAATTAGTGGATCATATAACCAATAAAACGATTGAGGTAAAAGTTGGTGAAACTTATCGTTTTTGGTTGGATAAAAATAGCCCAATTCCCAATCGTTTTACTTTTTATGTCGATGACAACCTGATCAAGGTGGAAAAATCCGATTTGAGCTGCTACGATACGGAAGACGGAAAATTAGAGGTTGAATTTGATGGATTAACCAAACCGTGGTACCTTGTAAAGAATGCAAAGGATACATTAAAAACCAGCTCCATATATAAGAGTGTGATAACAGACCTAAAATCTGGTTTCTATGAGCTAAAATGGGGGAATTCAAACAAAGAATGTGGTCTTTACTCAAAAGGAATAAGCATAAATAGACCTGAGGAGGTAGTAGCTAATTTTTCAGTTAGAGACACTGTTCAGACGCATGAAGACATTCAATTACGCAATTTATCCAATGGAGCCTCAGACTTTATTTGGAAATCCAATGGCGTTGTTTTTAGTTCTGATATAACTCCAGCATATTCCTTCCCCGAGTCTGGCAAATACAAGTTGGAACTGATTGCTGAACAGGGAAAATGTACAGATTCTCAGCTTAAGCAAATCATTGTCCTCGATGCCAACTCAACTTCAATCGAATCAATAAATACCGATCCTGAAATCCGAACTTACTATGCCAACGAAGAATTGGTCATTAACAACACCACGCCAAACCAAATTGAACTCAAATTATATGATTTAAGCGGAAAACTAATCACTCAAGTCGGCAGTATTGGATCGGGAGAGGTTTCGATCTTACCCCTATATGGAATAACCAGAGGCGTTTATGTTCTGAAGTGGTCAAACGGTCAAATGCCAGCGAGAACCAACAAAATAATGGTTTACTAGAAAACAAGAATTAATGCCCGACTGCTAAGTGGTATAGCAACTATCGTATAACCACTTTTACCGACTCGTAATATCCAATTTCGGGACAACTCAAAAAGATAATATGGTTGCCCGGAGCAATTGTTTTAGGTAGATCAATTTTGTGTTTTCCTTTTTTGAAATCAATTTCTTCATGATAGATCAACCGCCCGTCCATTGCCAACAACTTAACATTCATCGCTCCTTTTAAATCGTAATCCGTATCTAAATCAATATTAATTCCCTGGTCTGAAGAAACCGGATTGGGATATAGACTTGAAAGGACGAATTCGTTTTTTTCTCGATTATTGTTTCGTTCAACCAATCGTACACCCGAATATTCTACTTGGCCATTTATATCAACTTGTTTGATACGATAGTAGACCAAAACATGTTTTTCTACGTCTACAAAATCATACTCAAGTAGCTTATTGGACGTACCGTTTATCGATTTAGACATTACTGTGCCGACCTCAACAAACTGCCCCCCAACAAGCCTTCTCTCCACTACAAAATGACTTGAATTTATCTCTGAAGACGTTTTCCAGTTGAGCACCACTCCTGCGCCTGTAGCGCTTGCTTCAAAATGAATCAATTCAACCGGTAAAGGATTTGAAGCAGAATCTGTAGAGCCCAAAGTAAATGGACTGTACGAACTAACCCCATTAACCGTTATTGTCCCTGCAGAAGTATTTCCCGTTATGCTTCCTCCTAAATCTTCCCATTGCGATCCTGTCCAATGAACAAGTCGTAATTTACTTAAATCAGTAAGACTTCCACTGTTGGAATTCCAGGGCAAAGTCAAATTGATATTGGTACTTCCACTTCTGTCTAATTGCCAAAACTCCCTGGTGGATGCGTGATCTAAACCAGTTCCCATTATTCCAGAACCCCAACCGAAAATGGCGCTCGGGTCAGTATAATAGTATTGAGCGGTAAAATACTCGGAAGCCCCTGAAGGAGCAGAGATTGTAAGGGGTTGGTAATTCCCTCCATCGCCAACTGGAAAAACAAATGCGTCGTCTCCTGTTTTTCGAACAGGTCCATCCACATAACTTGAACTACTTGCTCCACTAACAGTTGCATTATTCGTAAAATTCAAATAATTGGTTGAAGTAGTGTTAACTACACCATCAGTGAAAACTACAGAGCTGGTAATATTCAACGGGTCATTTAGTGTTATCCCGGTAGACGTGTTATTAACCGTAAAATTGTAGAACGTTTCTCCTGATGTGTTAGTAATCTGTTGAGCACTGCTACCGTCAAATGTTATAGTACCTCCGGTAAGCGAAGTAGACCCTGTATTGATCCAATCTCCGGCTAAAGTCAGTGTACCATTGGACATGGTCAGATCATCACTTCCACCATCCATTTCCAGGTCATCATTAATATCTAGCAAACCGGAGCTACTAATCGTGATATCCACGTCAGCACCATCACTTCTCAGGTCTCCGGTAACTTCCACCTCACCACCACTAATAACCAGGGCAGGCGTATCCCCCTCTGCATCATCAAAAACCAAGTTGCCGCAAGTTACCTTACCGCTCGAAACGGTTAGTGTAGGCGTTCCATTGGTTCCATCACTCCTGCTGGGATGTTGCAATCCCAGGTAAAGAGTTCCCGTTACAACTAAGTTCCCTCCTGAAACCGTGACTGAAGAACCAGCATCGTAAATGTGTAAGTCTTGAGCAATTGTAAGCGTACCTCCGGAAATAGTCACATCAGAACCATTGTAAACAGCCATATCATTATCCACATCGGATGAGCCTCCGCTTATAGTAACCTGAGCACCGTTTTTAAAATCTAGGTAATCAATATCCATTGTGGCGGTCGCATTCATGTTGGGTGCGTTTGTATAAGTTCCTGGCCCGCCAACAATGTATACCCGAGTGCCCGTACCTGTTCCAGGAGCAGGGTCCCAATTGGCCGAAGTATTCCATGCTGTACTAGAACTCCCGTCCCAATCATACTCCTTAACCGCGTACAGTTCAAAAGGAATCAGAAAGCAAAATAAAGCGATAATTATGTTATACTTTATTCTCACAGGAGTACAACTAACGGGGTAAATGTACAAAATTTTACTTTTCCTCTCCTTTTTTACGCATTAATATTACAAACAATACAATAAAGGATATCGTAATCCATACCCACAACCATCTGGATATCAAAGCATATGTAGTTACTCCTGCACTTAAATTTATATATTGAATCCAGAATAATTCTCCATTAGAACGAATTACATTGCCATTTTGGTTAATGATGGCTGATTCCTCATCGAGCGCAGCAAAAGCAATGCTTTTCTGAAAGCTCTTAGCGGTCATTTTAGAGTGATTGGTATAACCTTGCTTAAGAACTTCTGATCTGGTCCAATAGGTACTTAATATTACTATTAAGTTAGTACTGCGCCTTACGTATGAGGATACCAGGTTAGGAAACAAGCTCTCGTAGCAAATTGGTGCTGCAATATTTAAATCTTTGTATTTATATCCTCTTGAAGTTGGGACAACACCGTAAGTGTTATTGAACCTTACTTCAGCTCCAAAGATGTCGCTTAGTGAATTGATTAGCCCATGAAACGGAATGGCTTCGTACATAGGAACAAGCCATTGCTTTGATTTCCAATCAACCTTGCCATTGGGTGTTATAAAAACGGACCCGTTAATGATATCGTAATACACTCCCTCTTCTTTTTTCTTAGCGCTTGGGGTAGGATAGTCTTTTGAGTTGTATAGCTTGATAAGAATAGCCCCTGATAAAATAGGGGCATCAATTTTAGTGCTTAAGTTTTTAAGCCGTTGAATAACCTTATTACGATCAATGGAATTTGTAAAAATTGGATTATTCTCTACCTCTACTAAAAATGATTCGGGACAAATCAAAAGATCAAGAGAACCTTTCAATGAGTCAACGTAGATACTTTCCAATAATGAAACCTGCGCATCTACATTTTCACCAATAGAGTCCATTAGTTCATGAGAGGGCTGGAACATACCGATTTTAATCTCTTTCCCCTGCTTGCCTGGTATTCTAAAAAATAATGGCCCAATCAATAAAGCAACCAATAAAACCAGGGGTGACAACCGTTTCCAATATTTACTTTCCGCCTTTTTACCGGCCCATAAATAGTAGAAACAACAATTGATTCCAATTATGAGGAAACTACCGCCTTCACTACCATAATAGGGGTATCCCGCTGTTAACCAGTTCGAGTTTGAAATTCCATACCCCAAATGAAACCAGGTGACCGGAAACTCCCAGTAATACTGGAAGACTTCCTGTGCTACAAACAAAAAAGGAAAAACCAGTAGCGCCGATTTAATCCCTCTTTTTATTCGAACATAACTGAATACAAAAGACGGAATACTCCAAAAGAAGGGAATCACCAAAAATGCAAGCGCCACCCAAAGAATCTTCTTCCCTTCAACATATTGCAGAAAGTCTATATGCAGCAGTAGTAATATGAGAAAGAAGGTTAAAAAAGAATACAAGAAGGAATGCAGAACCCTTTTCTGTTTTACCAATAAATGCAGCAGGGGTATAAATGCAACAAAAAATAAAAAACTGACGTCAGCCGGAATCCAACTAAGCTTTAACAGCAACGCACACAGGATTGAAAGAAACCAGTTACTTCTTAGAAGTTTGACCATACATTAACAATGTTCGCGAACAAAGTTCATCAAACGGTGGAATATAGATAGTCGAGGGGCTTTATTTCTTTGATCTTTAAGAAAGTGGACAATGTCCATTCCATAGGCCTTTAAATCACCATCGGTAGTAATTAGAGCTGGGAAAATAAAGAGGTCAATGGGTGGAATTTCTCCCTTATCAATGTTTTTAACCGGGATATCAAGGCGCATTTCCACAATTGTTCTACATACTTTTTTACAATCGTGGCAATTTTCACCTACATAAAGTTCATACTTCATGATTGACCTTTTTTCACTTCCTCTTTAAATTCTTTAAGGTCGTGAATCAGGATGCTTTTTCTATCAAAATTGATTAGCTCCATTTCTCTTAGTTCGTTTAGTATAATGGTAACTGTCTGTCTGGATGTTGCGGTAAGGTTGGCAATGTCCTGGTGGGTTAATTCATGCTTCAATTTAAGACCAAAACCAACCGTCATACCTTTTTCCAATGCATTATTTAATATAAACTCAAGAATTCGTTGCCTGGCATCCTTAAATACGAGAGACTCGAGCCGTCGTTCAATTTTTTGCAGTCGATCTCCAATGGTTTTGGTTACTTCAAAGCCTAATTTCGGATTTGAAATTAACATTTCCCGCATCTCTTCCACGCCTATAGCGCAAAAGCGAACATCGTTTGTTAATGCCTGGGCAAAGTCTTTTCTTTTTTCCTGGCCCATAATGGCCATTTCGCCAAAAATTTCACCCGGCTCCAAAATTGCCTTTATAATTTCTTTGCCGTCGTTACTGAAACTACCGATTTTAACCTTTCCTTTCTTTAGGAGGAAAACCACTTTTGAAGGATCATCCGGAAAAAATATGTATTTCCCTTTTTCCATACTCCTCATGTTGGTCACCAGATCGATTCGATGCAAATCCTCCTCGTTCAAATCCCTAAAAATATTGATCTGTTCCAGGTACCAAAGTTTACTCTCGTTCGCAGCCATTCACTCGTATATTTTAGTCGTCTAAGGTAGATAAAAATACTTCTATGCTCACCTCGATACTAATCTCAATTAATTGTAAATTTCGATTCTTATCGCAACAATAATTTAATAACTATGATTCAACAAATTAGATATGCATTCGGTTCACTTTTAATCGTTCTCTTAACGATAACTTCGTTAAATGCGCAGGAATACCTTGCTGCTGTTAACCAAAATGGTAAGTGGGGCTATGTAAATACTTCTTGCGAGTTTGTTATAGAACCTATTTATCAAAAGGCAAAAAGTTTCAAAGAAAACAAGTATGCAGTGGTTCAAAAAGGAGAAAAATGGGGAGCCATTGATGCGCAGGGAAATGTAGTTGTAGAAATAAAATATACTGACATTGGCCATTTTAATAATGGAATGTTTGCAGTTAAGATGGGAGATCGATGGGGATACGTTGACGCTTCCGGAAATCTTGTCATCGAAACCAAGTACGCTCGAGCCAAAAAATTTGACAATGAATCAGGAGAATTGGTGATGGAAGCCAAGTATGGAATTCCGAAGTCCGGAGGAATGTTCGGAAGCCAGTTTATTGTAAAGAAAGGATTTGTATTACCCAACATTGCAAGGGTTAAAGATGGTAAAAACTGGACTTATATAAATCGGAAGGGAGAAAATGTATGCCCTGCCTTTACTAACGCGGAAGCATTTGTAGAAATAAAATAAATTCTGGTAGAGATATTCAGAACATAGAATACTTAAAATATGAAATTAAAAAATTACGTACAGGGAAGTTGGGTAGAAGGAAACGACGAAGGGAAAGCCTTGTATCATGCCATTACCGGTGAACAATTATTTACAGCGAGTAGCACCGGACTAAACTTTGCTGATGTATTGCAATATGGAAGAGAAAAGGGAAGCCCTGCCCTTCGAAAAATGACCTTTCAGCAACGAGGACTAATGCTTAAGGCGCTCGCCCTTCACCTGCTCGGCAAAAAGAAAAAATACTATGAACTTAGTTGGGCAACGGGAGCAACCAAGGTTGATAGTTGGATCGATATAGAAGGGGGAATTGGGAACCTGTTTGCCAACGCCAGTTTAAGGCGGCAATTCCCGGACCTCCCCTACTACGTTGATGGCGATGCTGTTCCCCTTTCCAAGGAAGGCACTTTCATTGGTCATCACATTATGGTACCAAAACAAGGGGTTGCACTTCACATTAATGCCTTTAATTTCCCCATTTGGGGAATGCTTGAAAAGGTGGCGGTTAATTTAATGGCAGGTGTTCCTGCTGTGGTCAAGCCAGCAACTCTTACTAGTTTTTTAACCGAACTAATGGTTAAAGACATCATTGATTCAGGAATACTTCCGGAAGGAGCCCTACAATTAATTTGTGGTTCAGCTAATGGAATATTAGATCATGTTGAGTCAGAAGACGTAGTAACCTTTACGGGCTCAGCTTCTACGGGAATGATGCTCAAGGCTCATCCTCGCCTCATTGAAAAAGCAGTTCCTTTTAACATGGAGGCTGATTCTTTGAATTCGTCGGTACTTGGACCGGATGCTAAACTGGGAACTCCTGAATTTGACATTTTTATCAAGGAAGTTCGAAAAGAAATGACTGTAAAAGCAGGTCAAAAGTGTACGGCTATTCGAAGAATTATCGTACCCGAAGAACTTACTGAAGATGTACAAATTGCCTTAGGTAAGGCACTAGGAAAAACAACACTAGGAGATCCACAGGTTGAAGGTGTAAGAATGGGTGCTCTTGCAGGAAAAAGCCAGGTAGAAGAAGTCCGGGAAAAAGTTGAATTGTTGAGTCAATCTCAGGAAATTGTCTACGGCAACCTCGACAATTTTGAAGTAATGGGTGCAGATAAAGACAAGGGTGCATTCCTCTCTCCCATTCTGTTTAGAAACGATGATCCGTTTAATAAAACGGATGTTCATGAAGTGGAAGCCTTTGGGCCTGTATCTTCTATTTTGCCGTACAAAAGCATCGACGATGCGGTTGCCCTGGCTCAAATGGGTAAAGGCTCATTGGTTTCATCCATTGTTACTGGTGATGACAAAGTTGCCCGAGAATACGTGGTGGGTGCGGCTAACATGCACGGACGAATCCTGGTATTGAATGCTGACTGTGCCAAGGAAAGCACCGGACATGGTTCACCTATGCCACTGCTTACGCATGGAGGGCCTGGAAGAGCCGGCGGTGGTGAAGAAATGGGAGGAAAAAGAGGAGTTATGCATTATATGCAGCGCACTGCCATTCAAGGCTCCCCGACAACGATTACTGAAATCACACAGCAATATCAAGTAGGTGGAAAGTTTTTCGATCCCGGAAAACATGTATTTAGAAAACACTTTGAAGAGTTGAACGTGGGAGAAACGGTTATGACGCACAAGCGAACCATAACTGAAGGTGACATTGTAAACTTTGCCAACGTAAGTTGGGATCATTTTTATGCTCACACGGATACTACCTCGCTTGACGGAACCATATTCGAAGAGCGCGTAGCCCATGGTTACTTTATTCTTTCCGCAGCAGCTGGACTCTTTGTTGATCCAGGTAAAGGACCGGTTCTTCTTAATTATGGGTTAGAAGAATGTCGTTTTGTAA
>CEQS01021956.1_pt1 | contig 11779 bp, 13 predicted proteins | sample 530981 | NCBI WGS metagenome assembly CEQS01 (sample SAMEA2621176, study PRJEB7988) | marine metagenome | biome: marine biome (ENVO:00000447); feature: mesopelagic zone (ENVO:00000213); material: "saline water (ENVO:00002010), including plankton (ENVO:xxxxxxxx)" | depth 800 m
CTCCTGCTAAAAGAGTAAATCTAGTTACTCCAGAAGAATATCATTTTTCTATAGACTTTGATAATACAGAAGACGGTGCACATCATCTAAGAGATAAAAAGTTTCAAGTAGAATTACTTTTAGAGGTTCCTATAAATATGGCTTTTTGTCAAAATAGTTATTCAATAGGTACAGCTTATAGTTTCTCTAATAATAAACCACAATCAAAAGCTTATTTTGATGTTCAGTATTTTTATTTAAATACAACTAATTTTGCTTCAGAAGATTTACAAAAAATAATGCCCTTAGCTGTTGAAGCAGAGTATAAATCTATTTTACGTGTAATTAAATATAATCAAATGAGACCTGCTTTATCAAAACTTCTTGATAGTTGTAACTCACTAAGACAATTTTTGAAGGCTATGCCTACTGGAGAAATTTATGTAGATAAAGAACACATTTTAAAACTACATGAAAAAACAACTAGTACAAGAGCAACTCCTGTTGATATTGATACTAGTAAATTTGACCAAATGAATCTAACTAATAGTTTGCTCAATAATAATGGAGATTAATTATGTCCTCTAGAAAAAGGAATAGAGTAAAAAATCTTGACGAAAGAAAATCTTTTGAAGAAGAAGCTGATGCTAAATTATTAAAAGCAAAAGCTAATCTACTAATGAAAGATCCTTTTTATGGGACTCTTGCTCTAAAACTAATTTACAAACCTAATTGGGAAATTGAAAGTGCAGCTACAGATGCAGTACATTTTATTTACAATCCTAAATTTATTTGTAAGATAACTCCACAAGAAACTAGAGGATTGATTGCCCATGAGCTTCATCACATAATACTTGACCATCAAGGTAGAAGACAAGAACGTAATCATGCAAGATGGAATATTGCTTGCGATTATGCAATCAATCCTCATTTAATTGAGTTTGGACATATCTTACCTAAAGATGGTTTGTTTGATGAACAATACAAAGATATGTCTGCAGAAGCTATCTATAATAAATTACCACCTGAAGAACAAGAAGAACCTTCATGGGGTTTAGTTATGGATAATACTTCTGCATCTAAACAATCTGAATGGCAAATAGCTATCAATGAAGCTTTATCAATTGCAAAAAGTAGAGGTCAATTACCTGGTCATTTACTAGAGCTAGTAGAACATGTGGTAGCACCTAAACTAGATTGGAAAGAGTTACTATGGATATATTTTAAAAGTATGAGTAGTAATGATTACAGTTGGAAGAAACCCAACCGTGCTTACATATCAGAAGATGAGTATCTGCCTTCATTTACTTCAGAAACTTTAGGATCTATAGCAGTCATTAAAGATACTTCAGGTTCTATTAATGAAAACCAGTTTACTCAGTTTTGGGGTGAAACGTGTGCCATAGTTCGTGAGACCTTACCGCAGAGTTTGATACTCGTACAATGTGATTATCAAGTACAAGATGTAAAAGTATTTGAAAATTATGATTCACTTGACGATGTTAAATGCGAAATAGTAGGCAGAGGAGGCACATGTTTTCATCCTGCAATAACTAAAGTCATGGAAGAGTTTTCAGATGTAGAAGTAATTATATATCTTACAGATCTCGAAGCTGCTTTCGATGACTTTGGTGATGAACCTCCAGTGCCTGTCTTATGGATTAGCACTGACAAAAATGGAAAGGCCCCTTGGGGTGAAGTAGTTTATTTAGGAGAATAACATGATATGAAAAATATGCCGTTAAAAATATCAATTATATTAGTAGCAATCATCGGTATTGTTTTAGCCCTCGAAGCAATTACTATTGGCTTTCAAGGTGTGATAGCAATAATTGCAATTGCATTTATTTTATATCTAACTTGGGGAAAGTTAAATGAAAAAAATTCTTTGGAGAGTAAATAAAACTTTATTTGTTGTTTTACAATTACTAAAAATAATTACTATACTCAATGCAATATGGAGAACGAAACATGATACTAGCAGGACTAATCGCAGCAACAGGACTACTGTTTCTAGTAATGAAACTAGGAATAAGAAAGATAATAAAATACGACATAATACTTGATGTACTTATAACAGCAGTGCTTATGTATTCACTTGCAGGGACTTATTCAGGAATGATGGCAGCCTTGCTTGGTGGTTTATTTGTTTCTGTAATTTTATTTATACTAAAGAAAACTATAACTCGTGAAGAGTTACGTGTTAGTACTGATTACATTAAAGTTAACAAACATATTAAAGTTCCTACACCTAATTTTTATTGGGAAAAAGTAGATCCTAAATCTTAATTATTATATAATGGTCATCTAAATAATGAACCATGAAACACTAACAATGAGAGATGAACTATGCACGCTTTTGAGCACCAGAAAGCTACTACTGCTTTCATTCAAAAAAACCCACAATGTTTAATTACATCAGACCCAGGAACAGGTAAAACTAGAAGTGTGCTTGATGCTTATGTATCAGGTAAAGAAGATAAAGGACGCTTGCTTGTGCTTGCTCCATTATCCATACTTCAAGCTTCTTGGGGTGAAGATATATGTAAGTTTACTAATAGCTTGCAATATCAAGTTGCATATGCCCGCAATCGTAAAAAAGTATTTGAATCAAATGCACAGGTAGTTATTACTAATCACGATGCTGTTAAGTGGCTAGCTAGTAATCAAAAATATCTTAAAGATTTTAATACTATATGCATTGATGAGTTTACTGCATTTAAAAACAGAACTAGTCAACGCAGCAAAGCCCTTGCAATTATTGCAACTAAATTTAAATATCGTATAGGAATGTCAGGTACACCTAATAGTAATACTATACTTGATCTATGGCATCCTTGTTATGTGATAGACGGCGGTAAAAGATTAGGCCCTAAATTTTATACCTTCAGATCTAGTGTGTGCACTTCTAGATACAATGGCTTTGCTAATGAATGGGTTGATAAACCAAATGCAGAAGCTCTTGTGGCTGCAGCAATCAAAGATATAAACATCCGTTATAAATTAGAAGAATGTATTGATATGCCACCGATAAGTAAAAGATTTGTACATACAACTTTACCTAAAGATATCCAGGATGAGTACGATGTTTTTGAGGAAGAGTCAGTATTATATACTCAATACTCTACTATTAATGCAGTTCATGCAGGAGCCAAAGTTAAAAAATTATTGCAACTATGTACAGGTGCTCTTTATGACGAAGAAGGTAGAGTAATAAAAATACATAAAGAACGCTACGACCTGGTCATGTCTTTAGTATTAGAACGTAGATGTTCGCTTGTTGCATTTAACTGGCGACATGAACGAGAACAACTTGTAGCTTTAGCTAACAAATATAAAATAAAATATGCAGTTATTGATGGCCAAACTCCTGCTGCTAAACGTGCAGACATTGTAGACCGATTCCAGGCTGGACAACTACAATGTATCTTTGCTCATCCACAATCTACAAGTCACGGGCTAACTCTTACTAAAGCTAATACTGTTATATGGTCTTCACCAACTTATAATGCAGAACATTTTCAACAGTTTAATGGAAGGATATATCGAGCAGGTCAAACTAAAAAGACTGAAATAATATGTATTGCTGCAAAACATACTTGGGAAACTAAAGTGTATAAAAAATTAGAAACCAAACTAACTAGAATGGAAGATTTATTAAGCACTTTAAAAACATTAAGGAGAAAAACATGAAAGAAGATGAAGTAGAACAAGCCTATGCTATATACAAAAGCTATAACTTAAACGAACTACTTGAATCAAAAATAGATTTAAAAGATAGAAAAGATAATTTAAATGCACAACTAAAAGAAACAAAAGAGGAGGAAAGTATACTTGAAAATGTAATTATTAAAAAAATGGAAGAGCAAGGTTTAACTAGATTAGCCAACGATAATTGTTCGGTAACAGTTAAACAAGAGCTAGTTCCCCAGGCAGAAGACTGGGAATCAATTCAAAATTATGTAATAGAAACTAAAGATTTTTCTTTATTACATAGAAGAATAAGTTCGGCATCTTGGAATGAATCAATTAAATTAGGAAAAGACATCCCAGGAATAAAACCGATAGAATTAACAAAGCTAAACATGCGTAGATTATAAGGAACATGAAACATGGCAACAAAAGAAATACAATTAGCAAACGATAAGTTACCAGCTCATTTACAAGGAATGAAAGAAAGCCGAGGTAATGAGAATGTAGAAATGGATAGTATGGCTATGCCTAGACTAAAACTTATACAAAAAGCTAGTAACGAAGTAGATCCTAACCATACAGATTATATGGATGGAATAAAAATAGGTGATTTTTATAATAACTTAACACAAGAAAACTATGGTAATACTTTTTATGCAATTAATGTACATTTTAAAAATGAGTATGTTGCATGGAAAAAAATGGAAAAAGGTGGTGGTTTAGTAGGTTCTTTTACTACTATACCTGATGCTCAAGAAGCTGTTAATAATGCTGCAGAAAAAGATGGAACTAATCCAGAACATTATGATATTAATCAAACACATACTCATGTTTTATTAATAAAAGATAGTAAAACTGGAGAACTTTCAAAACCTATATTATTTGATTTTGCTTCATCAAAATTAAGAGTTTCAAAGAATTGGAACTCTCAACTACAAATAAAAGGCGGAGATAGATTTGCAGGTTTGTGGCAGCTAAAATCTATTGGCACTGCAAATAGACAAGGTCAATCTTTTATGAATTTAGAAGTATCTTTTACAGGCTGGGCTCATGAAGAAGACTATAAACGAGCAGAAAAACTATATACAGAAATAGAACAAGCAGGTAGTATATAATCTAGATAGTGGGTCTTGAACAAGTGCGTCCGATTATACCACTCTAAAAACATCAATCGAAATTGCCAGTCAAATTTTTAGTGCGGGGGTTTACTGACTTAAATCTTAAACTCCCCTTTTTAAATTAAATCGGAGGAAGTCTTGGCTTTTCCCCTTAAACCATCTCCCCCCTGTAAGTTGGGGCTTCCTCTTTATTAAAATATAGGCTAAACTAAGAGTTTCATAGTTATCTCCAACCTGTTTCCCAGCAGGACTTACTAAGCCAAACTCTTTAGTTTGGCTTTTTTTTGCAACTAAAACAACTAAGGAGAACACTATGGGACTAGATCAATGTGCAGGATGGTTAATAGAAGACGACTCAGTAAATTTAAAACCAGACACTACAATAATTAAATCAGGAGCCAATGAAAAAGTAGTAGATATTAATTTATACAAAGGTAAATTAGGTGCTGCTGCAGAAGAAGATTGGGTTGATCCTTATGAAAACTGCGTACAAGACGTAGTATTTACCTGGCGTAAACATGCACGTTTACAAGAATGGATGAGAAGACTATGGCATCTAAAACGAAATACTGAAATACCATTCGGTGTTCTGGCTGACGATTTTAATGCAGAAAGATTAATACTAAATCGTGGCGACCTTGTAGTTTTATATGAATTAATAAAACAAGATAACCTACCTTTTTGTCCTGATGGGTTTTTTTGGGGTCAACAATTCCAAGAAGAACAAATGAAAAGATACAAAGAGCAAGATTTAGAATTTTGTGAAGCTGCTATAAAATGGACCGAAGAAGGTAAAACAGCTTGGTATGGCTGCGATTGGTGATAACAATGATTGGTAAAACTTATAAAAAAATTACTTCCTTAAAAAAAGAAAGAGATATATTTTTACCTATACATTTAGGTGACCAAGGTGGAAATAATAAATATAAATCTTTTTCTCTTTCAAAATTAATTATAACAATAATAATTGCAGCAAGTATTGCTACTTATTTTATACAAGTTTAAGGATTACTATGAAAAAAATTAACCACAGTAAAGTTATAAAATCAATTATGAAAAACACTAATTTTTCAAATGAAGAATTAGCTAGATATTTAGGGATATCGCTTAGAACTGCTCAAAACTGGACTAGTTCAAAAGAGCTAAGAATCGCTTCGAAATATTGGCCACTTCTTATTAAGATAGATAAAAAATTAACTGGTCGTGATTTACATGGATGTGGCATTATCGAAGAACCGCCCGTTGACGAGGCTCCTGGCTGGCTTAATGAAGAAGTTAATAAAAAATATATAGAAGATAATTTTAATGAAAACGGAAAATGATATATTATTTTTAGACTTTGAAACATATTTTGATACACATTACTCACTAAAAAAACTTACGACTGCAGAGTATGTTAATCATAAATTATTCAAAGTTTGGGGGCTAGGTGCACGTTTTTTAAATGAAAACGAAACAACCTGGTTAAGTCATGATGAAGTAAAAGATTACTTACTAGACATTACCTGGGAAGAAACAAATGTTGTTTGTCATAATGCATTATTTGATGGCTACATTTTAACTCAACATTACAACGTGCACCCTAGTTATTATTATGATACAGCCGCCATGGCTCGTGGCTATGATCCAATGCAGTCAGCTAGTTTAGCAGAAGTATGCAAAAGACTATGGCCTGACAATATTGAAATGCGAAAAGGCGATGAGCTCATCTCTGCTAAAGGTATTATAGATTTACCGCCAGATATAGAAGAACAGATTGCAGGTTATTGTAAACAAGACGTAGATCTTACTTTTTGTATATGGGAAGAACTAAAATTAAAATTACCAAAAACTGAATTAGATATTATTGATCTTACAACTAAAATGTTTGTTGAACCAAAGTTGATCTTGGACCGTGAGCGACTAACCAATTATCGTGAACAACTAATAAAAGAAAGTGAAACAAAAATACAAGCTTGCGGAATAGATAAAAAAGTTTTATCAAGCAATCAGCAGTTTACTGCACATTTAGAATCTATAGGTATAAATCCTCCTATGAAGACTAGTCCTACAACAGGTAATAGAATACCTGCACTTGGTAAAAATGATGCTGGATATAAACAAATGATAAGAAAATATCCAGAGCATAAAAATATATGGGAAGCTAGAACTGCAGTAAAGTCAAGAATTGAAGAAACCAGGGCCCAAAGGTTTCTGAATGTAGTTAATAAAGATGGAACTATAAGTGTTCCATTAAGATATTATGCAGCCCACACTGGTAGGTTTGGCGGCACAGACAAACTTAACATGCAAAATATGCCAAGAGGCTCTGAATTACGAAAAGCTTTACAAGCTGCACCTGGTAATTATGTATATGTTGCTGACTTATCAAACATTGAAGCTCGTGTACTAGCTTGGATTGCAAATCAAACAGATTTACTACAAGAGTTCTCCCAGGGGCAAGACATTTATAGTAATTTTGCTTCTAAAATATACAAAAAACCAATAAATAAAGTTGATAATCCTGTAGAAAGGTTTGTAGGTAAGACTGCAATACTTGGTCTTGGCTATGGTATGGGCTATAAAAAATTTGCTTTTACTCTTAGAAACGGTTTAGCAGGACCTGAAGTAGATGTTTCTGATGAAGAAGCCCTTGATATTGTTAGAACTTATCGTAATAACTACTCTAAAATACCTAGTTTTTGGAATACTTGTGAATACCTTATAAATTGCACACTGCAGCCTAGTGCATACAATGTAACTTATGGGCCTCTAGGAGTCGCTAGACACGCTTTACGGCTGCCAAATCACATGTATTTAAAGTATCCAGGGCTTATAAAACGAGGATCAAGCACAAATACAGAATATTTATACTTTAATAATAAACAACAAGTTAACTTGTATGGCGGAAAAATAGCAGAAAATGTAATACAAGCATTATCACGAATAATTATTACTGATGCTATACATAAAGTTAATAATTATCTACAAGAAACTAATGGTGGGTCTGTAGTATTAACTGTGCATGATGAAATAATAGCAGTTGCTCCAGCTCATGATTCGTGTAAAATTATGGAGGATATAATATTTATAATGACGCAACCACCAGAATGGTGTAAAGAATTACCTTTATCAGCAGAAGGGGGTTATGATAAAGCTTACACAAAATAATGAGCAAATTAGTTCTTACTCGAAAAGAGAAAAACAATAATAATAAAGATAGCTCTATTATAGTCCATGAAAATGGTAATGTAATTCTTGAAATAAATGTTATAAAAATAAATGGGAAACAAGTAAGACTAAGTCTAGAAACTAAAAACAAAATAGTTTTTATAGACAGAAAAGAAGTATTTGATAAAAAATACAACGGAGGTTAATTATGGAACTAGTCTTTTTAGAGGCAGCTAGTGCTTTACGTTTAACAAAACAAATCACAAACAAAAAGACTACTCCTTATCCACATGTCAGAAAGATAAACTCACATCATTATCAAATAGAAAAAACTAATAAAGGTTTAAAAGAATTTGAAACTTTATTACGTTCACATGCTGCAAAAGGTAATTGTTTATTAAAGGGACCTTTAAAGAAACAATTAAAAAATCAAAGCAGAGCAGGACAAGGAGATAAAAATGCCTACTCAGATTATATCGTTCTTGATATTGACAACATTTGCGTTCCTGGCTTCTTATCTAAGTCAAGTTTAACAAACTTAGACATAGGCCGTGTCGCTGAAATAATTATAACCAGTTTACCTGAAACATTTCATGACGTAAGTTACATAGCACAAGCTTCTTCAAGTTTCGGATTAAAAAATGACCGTGTGTCTTTACACATATTTATGTTGCTAGAAATACCGCTTCCAGTAACTTCTATTAAATTATGGTTAAAACACATAAATTACACAATAGATTTATTTAAAACACAATTGGAGTTAAGTAGTAATGGACAATCACTTAAATACCCCCTTGACCCATCGGTTGCAGACAATACTAAAATTATTTTTATTGCCTCTCCTGATTTTACACCTAGCTCTTTAGACCCATTTACTAGTTCTAAAGAAAGGATTCTGTTAACCAAAAGAAAGAAAGCAGCAGTAGATTTGGCTGCATTAATGTATGAAGTAAACCCAGAAAAAAACTTTGCTACTGAGATAGCAATCAAAGATAGCTTACGTAAAAAAGCAGGATTACAAAAAAGATCTTCTAAAATACATACTGCTACCATAAATAATCAAGCAACAGAAGTTTTAATTAATCCAGATAAAATGTCAATAACAATTGTAGATGAGAGCTCTACTCCATTTATACGTTGTAATATAAACGGAGGAGATAGTAATGCATATTATTTCAACATTGAAGACCCGACTTACATGTTTAATTTCAAAGATGAACCCATTTTCGAAATCGCAAAGGCTGACAAAGATTTCTATTTATCTATATTTGATAAGTTTACGGGAACAGATGCAAAAGGAAATAAAGCACCGCAGCCTATTGTACTTAGGGATTTCTATACTGATACTTACTACAACGGGGTATTTGATCCTAACTTAAATCAATTTAATGATAACTACCCATTAACACCTACCAATAAAACTAGTATTGAAGGATTTATGCGTAGTCATGGTAGGACTCAACCTGATTTTGTACCAGATGCACAAGTTGTGTTTGAACCTATGAGCTCTAAACAAGCTGTTAATTTAGACAAAACTCCTTTTTATGTAAACATGTACCGTAAATCACAGTACATGCTTAATGAAATAAAAGCAGAAACACCATTAGAATATGGAACAGGCATAAATCTTAAAGATACATGCCCCATGATTTATACATTAATTAAACATATATTAGGCAACAAAGACCCCGAAACAGAACATTTTTTAAATTGGCTAGCTTATATTTACCAAAATAAAACTAAAAGCATGACAGCCTGGATACTTACAGGCGTACCTGGGACAGGCAAAGGTGTATTTATAAATAGAATATTAAAACCTTTATTTGGTAATGAACATGTACCCATGAAGAATTTAGAAAATATTGAAGAACAATTTAATTTATATATGAGGTCAGCACTATTTTTAATTATTGACGAGTTCAGAATGACTGATGCTAATGGTGGCAGCTTACGCATGGCAGATAAATTAAAAAATCAAATTACAGAACCTACTTTAACAATAAGAGGTATGCGTAGTAACCAGATAGAATTACCTAGTTATACAAACTTTATATTCTTAACTAATAGACCTGATGCTATAAAAATAGAAACAGGTGATAGAAGATACAACGTAGGCCCCAGGCAAGAAGTTAAATTAGAAGATGCACATCCAGAAATAATAGAAAATATAGACACGATACATGAAGAATTAAACAAATTTGCAGGTGCTTTATCACAATATAAAGTAGATAAACGCATGGCTAGAATATGCATGAACAATGAAGCTAAAATAACAATGCGTAACGTAACAATGTCAGTCTTTGAAGAGTTTTGTGAAGCTATTAAAGTTGGTAATTTAATGTTTTTTATAGATGTTTTAGATTTATCTTTAGACAACACATTTAATGCTACAACTATAATGTCAGCACAACGATTTGTTAAAGCTTGGATTGGAAACGCAACAAATAAACAATACTCAATTATTCCGTTAGAACATTTAAGAACCGTATATCATACTCAAACAGAACAAACTCCACAGATTGCAATTAAACAATTTAGAAAAATGACAGATAGAAATGGTTTAGTTATTGAAAGAAAAAGACCAGCTGATAATCAATCATCTAATCCTATACGAGGAGTGTTAGTGACCTGGCAAGTTGACAGTAATCAATTAGAAGATATAATAAATCAATATTTTGATATAAAAGACAATGTATTAATTGATAAAGTTAACGCAAGATACGAGACCTGATAAAGATAAACCTTTAGCAAAACCAGATAAGTTTGGCTACGTACCTGCATGGTCTTACTCTACTCTTAAAACATTTGAAGAATGTCCTTACCGCATTTATATTTCTAAAGTAAAAAGAATACAAGAATCATTTGGGCCCGCAGCAGAACGTGGTTCAAACATACACCAGGAAGCAGAAGACTTTGTAAATGGAAAACTAACAGAACTACCTAGCTCTTTAGCCAAATTTAAAACAGAGTTTATTAAGTTAAAAGATTTATATACTGAAGGAAAAGTTGAACTTGAAGGTGAGTGGGCTTTTACCATTGACTGGGAAAAAACAGGTTGGTTAAACGACAACTGCTGGGCCCGTATCAAATTAGATGCTTATGTGCAAGAAGACAAAACTGCAGCCAGGGTAATAGATTATAAAACAGGTAAGAAAATAGGTAATGAAATAAGCCATTCGCAGCAGTGTTTACTTTATGCAATTGCAGCTTTCATGCGTAACCCTGAGCTAGAATATGTAAATTCAGAATTATGGTATTTAGATCAAGATCAAACTTCTATAATGCCTTATACCCGTGAAGAAGCTTTACTGTTTTTACCTAATATACATGAACGTGCAATTGTAATGACAACAACAGAAATTTTTGACCCAAACCCCAGTAAAAACAATTGTAAATGGTGCAGTTACAAAAAAGGTCCTGAACCCCAATGTCAATGGGGTGCAGAATGAATGAACATAGTTACATTAGAAATGTTCATAAAGAGCTCTCATCAAAAGTATTTAAATGGAAAATACGTGACAGTTATGCTGGAGGAGTACCTGATGCATATTATTCAGGAGAAAAAGGATGTGTTTGGGCAGAATACAAACATATTAAAACGCTGCCTCAACGAGATACTTCAGTAATTAAAAATACTTTATCTTCTTTACAAAAAGCTTGGTTAAATCGGGCCGTGGACCACGGACAACATGCCATACTTATTTATGGCTTTGAAAGTAAAGCTGTAATATTTAAAGATAAAACCTGGGAGTTTACCACTATAACTAAAAAAGAATTAGAATCTAAATTTATATCCAGAAAAGAATTAGTAGAATATTTAGAAAAACTTTGCTTGCCTA
>CEQS01074192.1_pt1 | contig 11719 bp, 4 predicted proteins | sample 530981 | NCBI WGS metagenome assembly CEQS01 (sample SAMEA2621176, study PRJEB7988) | marine metagenome | biome: marine biome (ENVO:00000447); feature: mesopelagic zone (ENVO:00000213); material: "saline water (ENVO:00002010), including plankton (ENVO:xxxxxxxx)" | depth 800 m
CCGCTACACCGGTTACGGGAACACCGCTCCCTGAACTTTGTAAGGGAAGCCCCAATTTGGATTTGAATACCTATTACAGTCCTGCTGGAGGTAGTTTCAGCGGTATCAACATTTTTGGATCAACCATGTTCGTTAAGAGTTTATCAGCAGGTAGTTATCCTTTTGTTTATGAATTTACCGATACCAACAATTGCATTAGCGACATTCGCGATACGGTTCAAATCCATCCAAACCCAACGTTGGTACTTAGCAACGATACGGCGATATGTGATGGAGAGTCATTGAGCCTGAGTGCTTCCGGTGGAATTAGTTATTCATGGAGTACAGGGCATCAAACTTCCAGCATAAGCCAGTCGCCGGACACCACCAAATTATATGCGGTTACAGTTACCAACCAGTTCAATTGCGAATCGGAAGGAAGTGTTTTGGTAACCGTACATGAGAATTACTCCATATTTACCAGTTCCACGCCTTCGGTTTGTGGAAGCGCAACAGGGGTGGGTTACATTTCAGTAAGCAGAGGAAAATCACCCTTCCAGTATTATTGGTCCGACGGAGAGCGAAACCCTTCCAACACGGGACTGGTTGCAGGTTCTTATACCGTAACCGTTGAAGATGCCAACTCTTGTGAGCAATATGCAACGGTAGATGTTTCTGATAAAAATGCTCCCGATGTTTCATTGGATTCCATTAAACACAATGCATGCTACTCCAGTACCGAAGGTTACATTTCACTGGGTATAAGCAACGCATCCCTTATGAATATTTCATGGTCCAATGGTGCCAGACAATCAAGCATTAGTAACTTAAATTCCGGAATTTACAGCGTTCGGGTGGTAGATACTTCGGGTTGTACAACTGTGAAGTCCTACGAGATTACATCGCCCGATGAGGTGCTTCTGTCTTCCGTTCTAAACCAACCGGATTGCGACAGTACCGATGGATACATTATTGTTGACGTAAAAGGCGGAACGCCGGGATATACTTACAACTGGCTAGGTCAAACCTCCACCACCGATTCACTCAATGGTGTTGGTGCCGGAAGGTACACCCTGGTGGTTGGAGATGCTAAACAATGTTCCGATACATTCGATTTTACACTAAATAATAGCTCCAGGCCTTTGTTTAAACTGGACAGCATTACCAATGTAAGCTGCGGTAATAACAATGGTGGAATTTACATTTCGAGTATCGATAGCGTTAAATCCTATCAGTGGTCATCCGGTCCTACCTCCCAGGATTTGACTGGTGTGGCGCTTGGAACTTATTCCGTTACCTTAACCGATACCTCGGGTTGTAAATCGGTCGATTTATTTACAATTGATCCTGGAGTACCGGTTTCAGCTCCTATTTGCTACGTAACTTACGATTCTGCGAGTACTTACAATAAAATTGTTTGGGATACCAATGGCACGCCGGGGGTTGCAGGATATTCAGTGGTTAGGGAATCTGCGGTTAAAGGGGTTTATTTCAACCTTACGCAGGTGTTAAAAGGCGCCAAACCCGAATTTATAGACTCGTCTTTGAATACTTCGTTTAACGTCGGTAATTATTCCATTCGAACCTATGACAACTGTGGTGTGGAGAGTGATGCAGCGCCTATCCATAAGTCGGTGCTGTTGTCGACCGAAAAAATTAGCGATCAAATTATTCAACTCAATTGGTCTACTTATCAGGGGCTGTCCATCAATGGATACTACATCTTCCGCTACTCAACCAGCGAAGGGTTTAGGTTGTTGGATAGCACTTCGGCAAATGTGAGGTCATACAACGATTTCAACGTGCTCAGAGATGAACATTCGTTGTTCTATTTTGTTATGGTAAGAAGCACCGGGCCTTGTGCACCTAGTGGTTCCGTGATATCGAATTATTCAACCAATTTTGGAACCGGAGTTTACATTAATGTTCCTGAAATTGCTTCGGAAGTTGGGTATTCTGTATACCCTAATCCAAGTAATGGAGAGTTCAATATTAGGTTCCAGGGTCATTCAGTTGATCCAATTCTGCTAAGAGTTTATGATGTCCGAGGAAAAATAGTAACCGAAAAAACTTTAAAAGAGGCAAGCCCAAATGAATCATATTCGTTAAAATTGTTGGAGGTTAGCGATGGAATGTATTATCTCCAAGTTGTCAGCAACGGAAAAGTTAGTACCGTTCAGTTATTGATTAACCAATAGGTTTGTGTGAGAATGCTAAAGAGGGTAATTGTCTATACAATTTTTATATGCTTGTTTCCGGTCTGTGTTTTAGGCCAGGCATTCAACTGGGCTAGGCATGTTGATACCACGTCTAATAACGCCGACAATTCAATAACTTCATTAGCAAGTACAGAGCTTGGAAACACTATGATAAGTACTTCCTTCGGTGGAAATGTAACCATTGGAGGACGTAGTTTTACGGCAATAGGAAATCGGGATGTTTTGGTTTCTTCTGTTAATGCTTCAGGTGCTCTTTTTTGGAGTAATCCCGTTCATTTTGAGTCATCCGGGGCCGACGACCACATTTACAACTCTTGTTACGACAGTGCTTCGGCTACTTTTAGTTTTTGCGGAACGCTTGATGGAAAAACAATAGTAAAGCAAGGCGCAAGCAGCATAGATTCTGTTAAATATGTAAGTGCGAACTACTTCGTTGCCAATTTCTCGGCAACCGGTGCACGTCGGTGGGTTTATCCCGATTCGGGAACTACCAATAGTGAGGCTAATGCCGTGGTTAGCGATGAAAATGGGTTTGTATACGTTGCCGGTCGGTTCAATGATTCGTTAGAAGTAGACACTACCTTATACGGTTCTTCCATTGGAGATTTATTTCTGCTTAAAATCAGAATCTCAGGTGGCGTTTTGCAATGGGCTAGAAAAATTTCCGGACCTGGAAAAGAGCAGGTATCTTCCCTGGTATATGATGCAGCCAGTAGTAGAATAGTGGTTCTTGGAAACTTTGAGGATTCATTGTTTGCTGGGTCAAGTTCTATTGCTCCGTTGGTTAAGGGAAGGAAAGATGTGTTTGCCGCACGATACGATGCGGGTGGTTCGTTGATTTCACTAAAGACGGTTCTGGCTTCTACGGCAGATATTGAGGTACTGGACGCCGATATCCCTAAAGCGGGAGGAGGTTATGTGCTTACCGGTCGGTTTAATGGGAGTATTTCGGGTACAAGCCCTACTATCATTACAAATGGCGGCTACGATATTTTAATTTCCAGGATTTCTTCCAGCGATGTGGCACTGATTACCAAAGGATACGGAGGTAATTCCAACGAAGAAGGAAATGAAATAGAGATCAATGTCGCCGGAAGGTCATTTGTTCAAGCTACTTACGAGTCTTCGACAATTACCTTTGGCAGTGACACCATTAGAAAAAGTGGAGTTAGGGATGTTTGCCTACTGGCTTCCCTGGTTAACCTGAACCCCTTGGGAGGCAAGGGAAATGGGATTATGCAATTGCCCACCGATCAAATTTATGCCACAGCTATGTCGCACAGCAGTGGAGCATTGGTTGTGGGTAATCGATTTCGAGGACGTGCAAAATATGGCAATGCAGGTACTTTTACTTCTCCAGCTGGTAATTTCGATATGGCTTTTGCTCAGGTTGTTCCCAGCAAAATATTTTGCAATACCAACGTCACCTTGTTGTATACCGGCTTTAGATTGGTTGGTATAGACCAACACCTTTGCAGTATGCAAAAGGGAGAAGTTTTATCATTAGCCGATACATCTTATGACTTCCAATGGTACCGCAAAGGGGTGGGGAGTCTGCTTGGAGATACTACCAATGAAATTAGTATATCCGATGCCGGAGTTTATTTTGTGGAAATAAAGAAAATGTCAGGCAGTACGGCAATATGTATCGATACATTTTATACCGATTCAGTAATAATTGACCTGTTGCCCCAGGTAAATATATCGGATACATCTACCTGCAACAATGTATCAATAGCTTTTGCTTTATCAACCAACCCTGTTTTTAGTTCTGTCACGGATTCTTTGTTTGGTAAGGGTATTGGAAACAATAGACTAAATGCATACAATCCAAGTATACCCGGTGTTGGTACTGGAATTGATTCGGTCATTTTTCAACGCATTGACGCCACTACGGGATGTATTGGAAGGGATACTGCTGAAGTAACTGTTAATGCCCGGCCAGTTATAACCATTTCCAATGTAAGGGCCTATTGCCAGGGAGAGCCTGCAGATACCCTGAAATATGCATCAGCTCCAATTATTGACAAGGATTGGTACAGTATGATTAATCCGACCTGGGGGATAAAGGATTCCATTGTTTTTCGCTGTGACAGCTTAATAAATGGGTTTCATCGGGTAAAATACAACGTGATAGATACCAATAATTGTGCACACGACACCACCATCTCGCTACAGGTAAAACAACGCCCTACGGTTAGTCTAAACCTGTCTAAAGCATCAGTCTGTAAAAATGGTTCCATTTTTAACTTGTCGGGCCAGTCACCCACGGGAGGGTATTTTATGGGGGTTGGAGTTTTAGATTCACTTACTGGCCGGTATGATCCGGATAGTACCCAATATAGGAGTGATACCATACGCTACGTATATACCGCAACCAATGGTTGTGGTGATACGGCAACGGATATATTAACCATAGATACCATTCCTATTGTATCCTTTGTGTTTGCAGATACCATTTGCGATAACGATCCTATTTACATTTTAAAGGCTACACCAGAGGCTAAAAATCCCGGTGAAACAGCTACCTTCTCGGGCCATCCAGCGGTATCGGGTTCTAACTTTTTTCCACGAATTTCAGGAGTTGGCTTTCACAAGGTATTGTTCGAGTTTGAAGACCAGAGAGGATGTAGCGATACCATGTCTTCCCTAGTAGAGGTTAAAAACCTGCCTTCAGTTAGTTTGCCAAATCTGGGCTCTTTTTGTGAGAACAATGGCGATACGCTTTTTGATGTGGGAACTCCAAAAGGGGGACAATACTATTACAAGCAATACCTACTGGTTAATGACATATTTAAGCCCGATACTTCCTACATCAATTATGGGGTGGATACCGTTTATTATGTATATGCCGATAGTTTTAAGTGTCAGAACACAGCCTTTAATTTTGTGAGTATTAAACAAAAGCCAGGCTTGTTTGTCAATCAATCCTTCTTTGATAATTTGTGCAACAACAGCGACTCCATTGCGCTAAATTCCTTAGGTATTTCTGTGGTTAGCCCACCTCCAGCCAATGGTGGATTTTTTAGTTTCGACAGTGTAAATCAGATTGATCATTTCGATCCAATTGCCTACTCGCAAATTCCTTTGCTTTTACGACCCGCACTTGCCTTCTCTTATAAGGATATAGTAAGCGGTTGTAGCAATACACTAGGTGTATATCCCGATATAAAAACCTCACCACGGGTAGCTATAACCCATGCGGGTGCGGCATGTGCCGGTTTAGATTATAACTTAACGGCAAGTGGTGCATTGGAATGGGAATGGAGCACCGGCGACACAACCACTACCATTACTATTGTTCAGGATTCAAGTTCTACCTATTGGGTAAAGGGAAAATTGGGAATTTGCTTCGATTCGATTTCTACCCAGGTTGAAATAACACCAGGTGAAATGCTTTATGCCAAAGACGACAGTGTTTCGCTTCAAAAAGGGTCTGATGTTACACTGGATCCATTGGCACGGCTTTACCCGGAAGATACCCTAAAACTTATTGGAACATTTGAAATTTACGAAGGCCCCAAAGAGTCCAGATCGTTTGATACTACTGCTGGTGTGGTGAATGGATTAAACTCGACCATTTACTACGAACCCAAGCTCGATTTTAGAAGAACGGATTCCAGTTTATATCGAATTTGTAATGTAAGTTGTGCCAACATTTGCGACAGTGCTAAGGTAATTTATTACGTATTGGGTAACCCTTATGAATTTATACCCAGTGCCTTTACACCAAATGGAGATGGAGTAAACGATTTTTGGGTTGTTCCGGGAATTGAATCTTACCTGGAAAACGAAGTATACATCTACAATAGATGGGGGGATTTGGTGTATCAGGCTGCCCCTTATGAGAATCAATGGGAAGGGCAAACAAACAAAGGAATAGCCGGAGGCAAAAAATTGGTTGACGGAACATACTTTTATGTTTTGAAAACAAACCGGGGAGAACCCATAAAAGGAACAGTAGAATTGAAGACCAAATAATGAGAAAGGAAATACTGCTCATATTATTTGTTTTGATGGTATCGCTTACGGGTATAGCTCAGCGTGAGCTTCAAACCGCCCAATACATGCTGCATCCTACGTTTTTAAATCCGGCAGCCGTTGTTACTAAATCCGGTAAAAGTGGTGCCTTTGTTTTCCAGAATCAATGGACGGGATATAAGGGAGCTCCCACAACCATGATGTTAAATTTTAACGCACCTCTTAAAGTCCAGGACAATACCCTGGGTGGTATTGTTATCAGCGATAAAATTGGAATTCACAGCAGGTACAAGATCATGGCCTTGTATGCACATAAGTTTAGAATTGATAGAAAGAGTTTCTTTTCGTTGGCCGTCACTCCCGGGTTCGATTTGTTTCAAAGCGATTATAGCCAGGCACTCACCGATTATCCCAACGATCCGATTGTTTCCACCTCAAACCAAAGTTTATTTTCATTCAATACTGGATTTGGAGCCTATTACTACAACAATAAGATTTGGGCAGGGTTTTCCATTCCAGAGTTGTTTTACAACCGTTTTATCGGGTCGGGTAGCGGAACGGCATTTAACCTGTCGATGAAGGAGATGAATTACCAGGTAGTTGCAGGTTGGAAAAAAGACCTCAACCAGTTGTTTACGGTAAAACCATCGGTGTTGGTAAAGTACCAGCCCGGATCGCCACTACAATTTGATATTAATGCCCTTTTTGAATACAAAGAAGAAATTGGGCTTGGGGTTACTTACCGAAGCCTGAATTCCCTGAACTTTATGGCCAATTATAAAATCAACCGGGACTTTAAGTTGGGTTATGCATTCAACATGCAATTGGGGAGTGAATTAAACAATTACCATTCCGGAACTCACGAGGTAATGTTGGTTTATGGAGTTGGTAATAACAGAAGGGCCAACGTTAATCTGCCTAAAAAGATTAAGAGTTACCGTAAGAAAAAGCTGAAAGAGGTTAAGAAGGCGCTGAAGAAAACCGAAAAGGCTGCTAAAGAACGAGAGAAGAAAGAGAAGCAGAAAAAGGAGCAGGAACTCAAGGACGAAAATGACCAGCCTTATAGTTGACGTTAGATAATTGATATTAGATTTTTGATCCAATATCCAATATCCAATATCCAATATCCAATACCTCCCCCTAATTCTCAGTCAGAACCCGTTGCTTTTTAAAAACGATTTTACCCATCAGATTAGTAGCAATCGTTACAAATACCACAATTGTAATTGAACTTAAAGGCATTAGAATAGCAGCCACCACAGGACTTAACATTCCCTGAACCGCGAAATACATACCCACGATATTGTAGAGGAAGGACAGCGCAAAACTCCATTTAACTATGATAATGCTTTGTTTGGAAAAGTGAAGTATTCGGTCCAGCATATCAAAGCGATCTGCTTCCAGAATACCGTCACAAGCGGGAGAAAATGCATAAACGTCTTCGCTTACTGCAATACCTGCGTTAGACGCTTTTAAGGCACCGGCATCATTGAGTCCATCGCCCAGCATAAGCACCTTTTTGCCCTTCGATTTCAGTTGGTTGATATAGTTTAACTTGTCTTGTGGAGATTGGTTAAAAAACACTTTTTTTTTCTCTGGAAACAGTGAAATTATTCGGTCCTGGTTGGTCGATGTATCTCCACTTAACAGGTGAAGATCGGTTCCATGGTTTCTTAAATCTTTCAAGACCTGCTCAAGCCCATGTCGGGTTTCTTTTCGAATCGAAAAATGGCCTTTTATTTCTCCGTTTACGGAAACAAATGCATGGGTTCCTGCAACTGCATCACTTGCATGGCAGAAACCGGCTGAACCTATTTTTACGGACAACTCATTGGCATTTCCTTCGATTCCTTTTCCGGGAATTTCATTGTAATCTTCAATTTTGGTGGTTTCCGATTCTATGCTCTTGGCAATGCTACTGCTGATGGGATGAGTAGAAGAAGAGCATAGCGATTTAATGATTTTTAATTCTTCCAGGCTCAATCGGGTTTCCCCAACAAAAAGAACCCGGTCTTTGGCATTCCCGGTTATGGTTCCTGTTTTGTCAAAAACCACGGTATCAGTTTCTGCCAGGCTTTCAAGGCTCAATGCATTTTTGAGGTAGAAGCCAAGTTTTCCAAGAATTCGAATGGAATTTCCCATGGTAAATGGTAGTGAAAGCGCTAGTGCACAAGGACAGGCTATAATTAGAACGGCCGTAAATGTTTCTATGGCCAGTGAAGGGTCCATAAGTAGCCAATATCCTGCAGAAAGGCTGGCAATGCTTATAATTATCAGCGTAAAATACTGACTCACCCGATCGATAATGGAAGAGTACCTCGCCTTATTATCCTTGTTAAATGCACTCTGGTTCCACAAGTCGGTGAGGTAACTCTGGGAAACCTCTTTTTGTACGATCATTCGAATGGTTTCTCCTTCCTGGCGCCCTCCGGCATATAAAAAATCTCCTTTTTTCTTTTCTACCTCTTTCGATTCACCGGTTACAAAACTATAGTCAATGCTGGCCTTATTCGAAATAAGAATGGAATCGGCAGGGATCAGTTCACCGTTGCGAATTCGGATTTCATCTCCCTTTTTAAGATGATTGGCTAAAACGCTTCGCTCGGTTCCATCCTCTACCAGGGTAATGGCCAGTGGAAAGTAGCTTTTGTAATCCCGTTCAAAACTCAATGCCTCATAGGTCTTATTCTGAAACCACTTTCCGATCAATAGAAAAAATACCAATCCGGTCATAGAATCCAGGTAGCCAACGCCTGTACCGCTCATTATTTCATAGGTACTTCTGGCAAAAAGAACCACAATCCCCAATGAAATAGGCACGTCAATGTTTACGATTTTGTGCCTTAACCCTTTTATTGCTGAAACAAAGTATTCAGTTGAACAATAGAAAAATACAGGCAGGCTTAAAAGTAGGTTTAGCCATGCAAAGAGTTTTAAATATTGTGCTTCGTCCTGAAACTGGAAGGAAAAGTATTCCGGAAAACTCATAAGCATGATGTTTCCGAAACTAAATCCGGCAACCCCAAGTTTTATCAATAGGGTCCGTGATCGTTTATTTGATTTTTCTTCCTTATACCCTTCCAGGTTAATGTCGGGAGGATAGCCTAACGAGGCTAAAAGTTCCACCACCTGGCGAAGCGATACGTCGCTTCGGTTAAAATTGATGGTAACCACCTTTTTAACGAAGTTCACCTTCGAGGAAGAGACTTCCGGTAAAAGCCTTCCCAAATTTTCCAACAACCAAATGCAGGAAGCACAGTGAATAATTGGAACAAAGAGCTTTACAACCCGGTAGTCGCCCTCGATAAACGAATAGAGTTTTTCTTCTATTTCCGGAGTATCCAGAAAAGCGTATTTATTCCCGAATTCAGTTTGCTTTACGGTTACTTTGGGAGTGTCAATTCCATAGTAATCGCACATGTCGTTGGTTGACAGAATTTCATAAACCGTTTGACAACCCGTGCAGCAGAACCACTTGGAATCGAACTCCAGTTGTTCATTTATGCAGTCTTCTCCACAATGGGCACAGGCAACAACGTCCTGACTCTCTATTTTTACCTGAGACCTCAACGGTACAAAGGTCTTGCAAACTGAAAAATGTAGAAATGATAAGAGTTAGTAAAATCTACTGCTACCATTTCAACCAATGACCTGTTATCGACTTATTTGAATGCGTCAGCAACAATAAGTTCCTTGGTGCCATGGGTATGCGAATAGAATCCTTCACCAGATTTTACACCCATTTTACCTGCAGTAACCATATTAACGAGCAGCGGGCATGGTGCATACTTAGGATTTCCAAATCCTTCGTACAATACATTCATAATAGAAAGACATACATCAAGCCCGATGAAGTCAGCCAATTGAAGGGGACCCATTGGGTGAGCCATTCCTAACTTCATTACCGTGTCAATTTCCATTACACCCGCAACTCCCTCATGAAGTGTGATAATGGCCTCATTAATCATGGGCATAAGAATACGGTTAGCTACAAATCCTGGATAGTCATTTACTTCAACGGGAATTTTGCCTAAACCGGCAGACATTTCCATAATGGCTTGGGTAATTGCATCGCTGGTGGCATATCCTCTGATAACCTCTACCAGTTTCATAATGGGTACAGGATTCATAAAATGCATTCCTATGACCTGGTCAGGACGATTAGTAACCGCAGCAATCTTGGTAATTGATATGGAAGAGGTGTTGGTAGCCAGAATGCAGTCTGCTGGAGCGCTTGCATCCATATCTCTAAAGATTTTTAGTTTAAGGTCTATATTTTCGGTAGCAGCTTCAACCACCAATTCACGGTCAGCCACTCCCGATTGAAGGTTGGTGTGCGTGGTAATGTTGCTTAAAGTTTTGCTTTTATCTTCTTCTGTAATTTTTTCTTTGGCCACCATTCGCCCCAGGTTTTTATCAATGGTAGAAATGGCTTTATCCAATGCATCTTGCGAGATGTCAATTAGGTGTACGTTATAGTTGTTTTGTGCAAACACATGAGCAATGCCGTTACCCATTGTTCCGGCTCCAATTACAGCAATTCTATTCATAAATTTGATTATTGTTTCTCGACTGGCGAGGATTAAAATTTACCCGATTATTATCGGCGGCAAAAGTAATCATTAGCAAGAAACAGGTTGCCAGATAAGGGACGTATTGATAGAGGATGAAGAGAGGGAAACTACTTTCCGCGTCCTTGCAGAACAATAAGAATGGTGTAGATCAGGATCTTAAAATCCAGAAAGAGGGACATGTTTTCGAGGTAGAGCACGTCGTATTTTAGCCGAGCTACCATTTCCTCCACGTTTTCGGCATAGCCATACTTTACCTGTCCCCAGCTGGTCATTCCCGGTTTTATCCGCTGAATGTATTTGTAGTGAGAAGCTTCCTTAAGTATTTGTTCAATAAAATACTCCCGTTCTGGCCGAGGGCCAACCATGCTCATTTCCCCGTTTAGCACATGCCAAAACTGAGGAATTTCATCAATTCTGGTTTTTCTTAAGAATCGACCAAAAGGTGTAATTCGCGGATCGTTTTCCGACGAAAGTTGCGGTCCCATTTTCTCCGAATTGACATACATGGTTCTGAATTTAACCATCTTAAATGGCTTTCGGTTTAGACCTGCTCTTTCCTGGGAGTAAAATATAGGTCCCCTGGAAGATACTTTAACCAAAATAGCCGTGATAATATAAACCGGAGCAAGCAGGACTATAGCAATAACGGAAGCAACAACATCGAAAATCCTCTTCAGAGACTTCTGCCATGCAGGCATTATTTCCTGGTTAATCTGGACAAGTGGAGTTCCAAATATGGAGGTCATTTTAACGGACCCGGCTAATATGTCATAAATATCTGGGATAACACTTATATAAACGTCTTTGCCCTTTAGAGCGTTTAGTACTTTACCAATTTTTCCGTGTTCCGATGTTTCAGCAGCAATAATTACCTCTTCAATTCTGTGTTTGCTCAGGATCTCATCAATGTTCTTTACATGGCCCAAATGAGGTAAATAAGGCTGCATAATTAGCCCGTCTTTCCCG
>CEQS01073676.1_pt1 | contig 11653 bp, 11 predicted proteins | sample 530981 | NCBI WGS metagenome assembly CEQS01 (sample SAMEA2621176, study PRJEB7988) | marine metagenome | biome: marine biome (ENVO:00000447); feature: mesopelagic zone (ENVO:00000213); material: "saline water (ENVO:00002010), including plankton (ENVO:xxxxxxxx)" | depth 800 m
GAGCCACTAGCTGGTTACCAAGAGGCGCGACCGGTGGTGTGGTCATCTATTTTCTCTGAGAACCAAGACGACTTCACACAGTTGCGGCAGGCGCTTGATCGACTGAAGTTGTCTGACTCCTCATTGTCTTATGAGGAAGAATCTTCGGGTGTACTGGGGCGTGGTTTCCGGTGTGGTTTCTTGGGGATGCTTCATATGGAGATTATTACCGAACGTCTGCGGCGAGAATTTAACATTGATATCATCATCACCTCTCCTTCAATTTCCTACGAAGTGACTTGGTCAGATGGACGCGTTGAGAATATTTATGCCGCCAATCGCTTTCCAGAGCACGGTGACAAAGTGAGTGTGCGTGAACCTTGGATTTTGGGTCAAATTATTCTGCCGGGTGATTATATGGGGAATATGATGACATTGCTCTACGAACACGAAGCTACGGTTTTGGAAACTGAGGTGTTTGGTGACGGCAGAACTCTACTGGCAATTGAAATGCCGTTACGAGAATTGATGCGCGGTTTTTTTGATCGCTTGAAAAACGCTAGTAGCGGGTATGCTTCTTTATCATACGAAATTGCCGAATTACGACCAGCGTCAGTGACCAAGTTGGAGATTCTTGTGGCTGAAGAAATTGTACCGGCTTTCTCTAGGGTAGTTGGAATTAATCGAGCTGACACTGAAGCCAAGGCTATTACTGAGCGTTTGTATAGCACCCTGCCACGACAGCAGTTTGTGGTGAAAATTCAAGCTAAAGTGATGGGAAGTATTACTGCCACCAAGAAAATATCAGCCTTGAAGAAAGATGTGACCGGCCATCTGTATGGAGGTGATATTACCCGTAAGATGAAGCTGCGTGAGAAGCAAAAGAAGGGTAAGGCTAAGGCGCTTGAGCGTGGAAAGGTTCATATTCCTCAGGATGTTTTCATGAAAATGATGAAAAATGAGTAAATGCCCAAAGGGCATATTACGAATTTTGTTCCGAATCGGCGGCTTTAGCCCGCCGCCGATTCCTGGAACGGGTTAAGTGCTAACAAAGCACTTAGCGCAGATTCCTGGACGAGTCTATCTTGTAACCGATCCCTGGAACGGGTTAAATGCTCGAGAAAATCTGAGTATAAATTCTTGGATAAATTTTAAAAACCAGTGTACTAGGGCACCTCTGGTACATTGGTTTCAGTATTTTATTCCCAGAACATCCTCCACTTCTGCCAACGTCTGATCTATAGCCTTTCTTCTCTCTCTAAGTTCTGGGTCAGTGATAACCCACTCTTGCTCTTCGTTGTAGTAGTATAAATCACTAAGACTTTCATCTAAGTCAAAAAATTCAGAATGAGCACTATCAAGCCTCTGAGTAAGCTTATGCTTTTGCGTCTCGTCGGCGACCTCTAGTTTTTTAAATATCTCCCTGAACTCTTTAGCTAATAATTCTAAGACCTGAATGGTTTCTTCGGGGGATCTTTTTTCTGCAGCGGGAATATTGTCTGGAGATAACCAACTCATGTTTGCTAAACATTAGAACAATCCAGCTCCACCTGAATAGGCGAATATCATACTAAGGATGATTAAAATAGCGATCACTCCCCAGACCCACTTGATGGCCTTTTTGGTGCGTTGATGAAATAAGAAACTCATGCGAACAATTGTAACGTGAAGTTTGAAATAGGAAAAGTATAAAGCTGATATATAATACCTAGTAAAGGGGATTACAATTCCTTTGCAGCCCACTATAGCCTACTTCTCCCTGGAGGGGTGAAATATGCTAAGTGTCTGCGTATTTATCATTCCTTGTTCTAGCAATTTGCGGTAGGAAGACCGCAAATTGAGAACTAAATTCAGAATAATAACTACGTTCATTTCTTCACTCAATGTTCGACTTTTATCAAAAACGTAAGCTAAGAGCCATAGTCCATTCTCCCTACGCTCGGGGGTTGATTTTGCTGTTAGCTATTTGGGTTGGCTGGAGCGCCTACGTGAGATATGAAATAGCGGTTGAAATGAAAGAGCGTCGAGTAGCAGCCGAGCAAGAAGCGACAGCTCTTGAGGAGCGTAAAGCTGCTCTTGAGGAAACGGTTGAATATCTTTCAAATGAAAGAGGGATTGAGGCTGAGATGCGTCGACAGTTTGATGTGTCGCTGCCCGGTGAGCAGGTGGTGGTAATCGTAGAAGACGAAAATGACGACCTTGTAGTTGAACCACTTTCAACTAGCACACAAAATGTTGGTAAAAAAAAGTGGTACCAGTTCTGGCGGTAAGCTGGTATACTGGCCTTGTTAAGATTAATTAATAACGTATGGATACAGAAGACACGAACAATAACCAAGCGGAGGCTGTTGAAGAAAACGCCGAAGCATCAACCGGTGGTTCAGATGTGGTAATTTACAGCACTCCCGTGTGTCATTTTTGTCAGGCAGCTAAGGAGTTTTTTAGTGCTAACGATGTGTCATACACCGAGCATGACGTAGCTGCAGATGCTGATAAACGTCAGGAAATGATTGACATGACTGGTCAGATGGGTGTGCCAGTGATCAAGGTAGGCGATGATGTCATCATTGGTTTTGACGAGGACAAGCTCAAAGAGCTTCTGAAAATTTAAGTCTTTGGTTGTAAAAAACCGCCTCTACGAGGCGGTTTTTTGTTGACGGTGTAGGCGAATCTTATAGATGCCTACTCCAAAACTGATGGCCGCAATGATTGATAGTCCTAAAAATCCTTCCTCGTTCTTCATGCTAGTTAGGTCTATAATGAATGGTAGTACAAGTGAGTAAACAGCCGCTCCGATGCAAGCGATAGTTTTAACTCGAAGTGAAGAACGAAACACCTCCCAAAAAGAATGTCCTTCAATAATTTGCGCCACTTCTGTGTTGGCCCGAAAGGCGGGAAACCAAGTAGCGCCGGTATTATCCTCGATTTTGTCGGAGATTACTGACTGTATTTTCTTGGCGAATAAACTGGCACCAAACATATTGACCAAGCCAGCCATTATCCACCCTATGTAAATGGTTCCGATCACTTTAAGAAATGTGTCCGGACCTCCCGCTTGAGAAAGGATGGCGATCAATAATACAAAAGTAGAACCGGGGAAAAAGCTGCCAAAGAAATAAAGTCCCTCTATAAAAATAGCTATGAAAGCGGCCAAGTATATATAGACACCCTCAGCGGCTTGAATAAAAGAAACCAGCTCTTCAACACCAGGAATATTTTGCTTAGTGAGACCTAAGATCCCGTAAGTGACTAGAAGCGATCCAGATATGATCCAAACAATTCCTCCGTAGAGGTGGTGTTTTGTGTCATTTCTCATGTGCTGCTACTAGGAATCGAACCTAGAGCTACTCCTTAGGAGGGAGTTGTTTTATCCATTAAACTACAGCAGCGGATTTTGTATGTAACTGCAGACCGGTTCGATTCCAACGGAATCGATCCTCACAGGATCAGTACAGGTTGTCAGCATTTTATTTCCTTTCGTCATAAAATGTTAGTCAACCCTCTTAATCAGTCTCGCAGACTGATTAAACCTATCACTACTCATAAAAAGTGGTGTTGTGCCCACAAACTACAGCAGCTATGCAGACTAGAGTAGCATAAATCACTTTTTTGGGCGCTTACTTTGCTATACTTCAACTGATGTCTACAGACAAAGATGAAAACCAGTTGTTGCACGAGTTGATGATAGAGAATCAACGGCTTTTGGCAGAAAACAATAAGATCTTGCGACAGATCAAAAAGGCAACAATTTGGTCGTTCTGGATCCGGTTCGCTTGGTTTCTGATCTTAATCGGAGCGCCGTTTGTATTGTATTACTTTGTCGTAGAGCCTTATTTCGACGCCCTCGGTTCCTCTTTTGAAACCTTTACCGCCGGATTGCAGGAGGTGCCTGGATGGAAGCAATTTTACGGAGCTGTCAGTGGTAATACGGAAGGGGGAGAATAGATTGAATTTTTGTTCAAAATCGGTACAATAGCCCAACGTAGAAAGAAAATGCTTGGGTAGCTCAGTTGGTAGAGCATTCGCCTGAAGAGCGAAGGGTCAGCAGTTCGAGCCTGCTCCCAAGCACAAAGAAAGCCGCCGTGAGGCGGTTTTTGACTGCTTGGGAAGAACGTGCCCTGCGGCACGTTCGGGCAGGCTCGAAAGGCGGAGTGATATTTTTCTTTCTGCCTAGAAGAAAAATAAGCGAGCCGGGGCAGCAATACTTTGATGTTTAAGTAACAGTTGGGTGTTGTAGGTTGGGTCTGGCTATGGAATAGTAAAGGTAGGAGGACTTCAACATGGCTGAGTACTCAATCTTTTGGGCTGACGGGTCAGTGCGTGAATATCCCGGCATTGGGTCGACCGCGGCCGGACGCATCGTGGGTGAGCGTGGATACGCTGGCGCGACAGTCGCCGGCCACCTCAGAATGGTCGATATTATACTCGACAAACAACCTGCTCCGGGACTTTCCCGAGAAATTACTGTCTGCATTCCAAAAAATCAAACCGTCCACTGAGGCGGTTTTTAATTTTTGCGCAGTAAATAAAATAATGCCTCGCAGAGCAAGGCATTATTTTATTTGTGAGCATTGCTGCGAACTTTCAGTTGTGTACTGCGATGTTTATCTAGTTTAGGCAGACGGATCTCCAGCAGGCCATGTTTTTCTTGTGCTTCGGCTTCGTCGATGGCAACTTCTTCAGGGAGTAGGAGGGTGCGTGAGAAACTACCCCAAAATAGCTCGCGATGGAAGTAGCCGTCGTCATGAGTTTCTTGGTATTCCTCGCGAATGCCACGCACAGTCACCATGTCGCGTGTGATAGAGATCTCGAGTTCAGCTGGACTCACGCCAGCAACCAAGGCGCGAATGATAATAGCATCATCGGTCTGATACATATCTACCGGCAATTCTCCGTCTTGAGGAACGACTTCCTCTGGTTGTTCTTCCCAGTTTTCCTCTTCCTGGTGTTCCTCTTCAACCGCGAGGTCGTCATCTTCACCAAACTGGTGATCTTCATCGAGAATACGATCGTACTCGTCGCTTTGGTTGCCAGTGAGGCGTTCAAGGAATGATGGTTTTTTCATAAAATATTTTAGTAGCTGTGCTTGTATTCGATTTCTTTAACTTTCTCGAAGAGCAGGAAGAGCAGGATGATACCCATCCAAACAAAAAGAAATACGGCCAAAATGGTCTTTCCACTTGCATTCATTATAAAAAAGTTAAATAAGGCGTGCAACACAATAGCAATGAACAACCCTGCGGTTCCGGCTAGTACTTGAGTACTTTTTGACTTGTAATAAGCCAATGCCAGGCACATTCCTACCGTACCAGAAGCTAATACATGGAGCAGGGTAGAGCCCAGGAAACGGAAGCTGCCGGTTAGAGCGGAGTTGAGATAATCGCCTGCTACCAGCGGATTAAAGATAAACAGAGAGTTTTCTAACGCAGCAAAACCGAGGGCGACTACGATCAAATAAATGACCATATCGATGGGCTCGTCTACCTCTCGGTTCCAGAATACTAGTGCTAGCGCCGCTGTGTATTTAAGAAGCTCTTCTATTACCACCCAGACTAGCACCAAGTTAGCGCCATCATACAGGCTCATGGCCAGCTTTTGCAAAGGAAGGGCTACTGGTACAACCGCCATCCCGGCAATAAATGATATCGCTATCAAAAAGTATGGCTCTGGTCGCCGACTGTCTTCACGAAGCCAAAACCAAACCCAGAATAAAGTCGGAATTAGTCCAGCTAAAAAAGCAATGGCAAAGTGCGTAGCATCCATTTGGTTTATTGTAACAAAGAGCGGCGCGCCCTTTGGGCGCGCCGCTCTTTGTATGGGGAATCCTTATTTTTGTTCAGGCCACTTGGCTACCATCAGAATTTCGTGATCTTTGATAGCATCTGGGGTGTTTTGCCAAACCGTTTCGGTAACAAACGGCATAAATGGATGAAGCATCTTGAGTGAAGCAATTAAACACTCCTTGAGTACATGTTGCCGAGCGAGTTTTGCTTCGGTATCGTCACCGTTTAAGATCTCTTTAGACTCCTCCAGTACTTTGTCGGCCAGGTCGTGCCAAACGTAGTGGTAGGCCTTTTCAGCTCCAAGATAAAGACTAAATTTCTCGATATCACCAGTCACCTCTGTGATTGTTGCGTTTAACTCCTTCAAGATCTCCTCGTCTCTGTCGCTATAGTTTGGTTTTGCGTCCCAATCAGCATCAGCGATGTTGGTGAGTACAAAGCGACTAATATTCCAGAGTTTGTTAGCAAACTTCTTGTAAGCCCGGATTTTGTCTTCAGATAGAGGTACATCATTTCCAGGGGCAGCACCGACAATCAATGACAGGCGAGTGGCGTCGGCGCCGAATTTCTTGATCATGTCGAGAGGGTCAATAATATTCCCAAGTGACTTACTCATTTTCTTCCCTTTTTCGTCACGCACTAGTCCGTGTAGGTAGACGTTCTTAAATGGTACTTGCCCTGTTAGATAAGTCGTCATCAGTATCATTCGAGCTACCCAGAAGAAGAGTATATCGTATCCAGTCTCAAGAACTGAGGTGGGGTGAAAATTTTTAAAGTCGTCGGTATTTTCGGGCCAGCCCAGGGTAGACATGGTCCAGAGACCAGAAGAGAACCAGGTGTCGAGAGTGTCGGGATCTTGCTTCCAGTCGTCACCAGGACTTTCAACCTGTACTTTTACTTCTCCGTCTTTAAACCAAGCAGGAATTCTGTGTCCGTACCAGATTTGGCGGGAAATACACCAGTCATGCAGATTGTTGATCCAGTTGTAGTAGACACGTTCAAAGCGGTCAGGGAAGATAGAAACCCCGTTCTGCTCAACAGCAGCGATCATTAATTTCTTAAGAGTAACTGTTTCGCCTTCCTTAATACCAGGAATCTCAGATGGTCCCATAGTAAATTCCTTGTTCACATCAATAAACCATTGTTCCTTGATCTGAGGTTCGATCATTCCACCGCCACGTTCGTTAGTGGCCACATTGTGTACGTATTTTTCGTCGACCTTCTCCACCAAACCTTTCTCGGTCATTTTCTCAATAATGGCAGCCCGAGCCTTTTTGATGTGCTGTCCAGTAAATTCTCCAGCGATAGGAAGGAGTAACCCTCGTTCATCGATTACTTGTTCTTTGTCTAGACCGTGTCGTTCGGCGATTTCAAAATCAACCGCTGAGTGCCAAGGGGTGATGGTCATTACACCAGTACCCATTTCTGGGTCGGCCGCTTCGTCTTTGACGATGGTGGCGGTGATAGGTCCATTTATCCATTCCACTTCAATTTGTTGACCGTGTTCGTATTCAGCATAGCGTTTGTCGTCTGGGTGCATTACCACGTATTTGTCGCCAAACTTGGTTTCCGGACGTACGGTGCCGATTGTGAATGGCCCGTACTTGAAGTAGTAGAATGGGCTATTACGCTCTTCGTAGACCACTTCGTCGTCGGATACGGTGGTTTGCATGTTTGGATCCCAGTTCACAGTGCGGCCACCTCGATATATCAAGCCGTCGTTGTACATGCGAATGAATGCCTCCATTACGGCAGCGTAGCGCGGCTCGTCTAGGGTAAAGGCGTAGCGACTCCAATCCATCGAAGAACCCATCTTTTTAGTTTGACCGATGATTGTGCCCTTGCTCTCTTCGGCAAACGCGTCGATGCGCTTAAGAAGTTCCTCACGTCCGATTTCGTCGCGCCGCTTCTTTTCTTTTTTATAAATGATTCCTTCAACTTTAGATTGAGTAGCTAGGGCAGCAGAGTCGGTACCTGGAATCCAGAGGGTTCGCTTGCCTTGCATGCGGTTGTAGCGCACGAGGATGTCCTCGACCGCCAGCATAGCAGCGTGTCCCATATGAAGGGTTCCGGTCACATTTGGGGGAGGGAGGACAATGGAGAAAGTATCAGCCTCGGCTTCAGTTACGCCGTCTTTGACACAGTTGTCGGGATTGAAATAGCCCGAATCATTCCACATAGCGTAGAGCTTATCTTCGTGTTCATCGGGGTTGTAGGGAGATAAAAAGATCTCCGGAATTTGATTATTTTGATTGGTCATATAAACTCATCGTTCCAGGAATATGCGCTAGGAATGGCACAGATTCGGAACTAAATTCATAAATAGTCGCCTAGCTCCTTTATTCATTTAATATAAAGGCGATAGTAGCATAAAATAAGGCTCAACAACAAACGTACCAAATAAAGTACGCAACTATTCGCAGTGGATTAGCGGACGGGGAAACGCACCCATTTGAATATAGGGTGAACGTCCGCTAATCCACTGCGGCTGGTTTATGGCTGATGGAGAGTCCTAAGAGCGTTTGTGTCTTTATATACCTAAGTAAAAGCAATTGCAAGCTTTAAGCGAGCGAACGGTTGCCGTCTGCTCTAATCACGTCGGTACCGGTGGGGAGGAGAGCGTTTTCAGCTCGGGCGTGGCCAGCTAAGGCGATCATAATGGAGTTATCAGTCGACAGTCCAGGACGTGGAAAGAAGGAGGTTACTTCGGGATGCTCAGTTAAAAGTGTGGCTTCCATGATTTGCTTGATGTGACGGTTGGCTGATACACCGCCACCAACGATCAGTGTTTTGGCGCTGTGTTCTTCAATGGCAGCTAACGACTTCTTTACTAGTACTTCAGTTACCACATCTTCAAAGTCTCGGCAGATAGCTAAGATTTCGTCAGTGGTGAGATCTTTGTCTTCAACAGCGTACCGAACTGCTGTCTTTAGGCCTGAAAACGAAAAGTCTAGGTCACCTGAGTGGAGCATCGGGGTCGGTAATTCAGCGTACTGAGGGAGTTTCCGTTTTCGGGCTTCCGTTGCCTTTTTGCTCACTTCTGGTCCGCCCGGATAAGGAATCCCTAAGAGGCGAGCGGTTTTATCAAAAGCTTCTCCGACGGCGTCGTCACGAGTTTGGCCGATTTTTTCGTACTCTCCCCAGTCCTTCACGAGAATAAGTTCAGTGTGCCCACCAGAAATAAGTAATGAAATAGCGGGGAAATCTATATCAGACAGTTGGTTGTCCCGGTCGGCATCAAAAACACTAGCCAAGATGTGACCCTCCATGTGGTTGGTGGCAACAATCTTTGTATTCCATAAAAATGCCAAAGCTTTAGCGAAATTAACTCCTACCCATAATGCTGGTTCGAGTCCGGGGCCGCTAGTTACGGCTATTAAATCAATGGTGTAAGTTCCGTGTTCTTTGTGGAAAGTAAGGAGATTGTCTGCCAATCCAGGTTCTCTCTCTAGTAATTTACGAACAGTTGCTTCAGCCTCACTATCAACGGCTGGGGTGTATCCGTTGGCTTCTATACCACTTTCGGCCATAGTTTTCTCGAGCATCGGCACGATCGTAGCGGCGTGTTCGCGCTTGGCTAAGGCAGGGAATACACCGCCGTACTCGCGGTGGATGTCGATCTGGCTCCACAGGGCGTCGCCATGAATTTCATAGGTAGCGTGCGGAAACTCTCCACGAGCCTCTACTAAACTAACGGCGGTTTCATCACAAGATGTCTCAATTGAGAGAATAAACATAGCTATAACTATACCGAAGATATTGCCAGATTGCAAAAATGTGGTACTTTTTGGTTTGTTGTGGAGGAATACTATGAATCAAAAAGCTAAACGTCTGTTGTACATTCCTGGCCCTCAGGATGTACTTCCGGTTGTTCCACTTGCTCTTTTTGTGGTTGTTGTCACTTGTGTCGCCTTGTTGATGCGCCTCTGGTGTTATTACGTCGCACGCAGCCACCGTTGGTACGTTGCTCATCGTGATTACTATGGCAAACCGGAATACCGCTGCAAATGCTGCGGCACAGAAAAGTAAACGAGCTTAGGCTCGTTTTTTTTAATACTTCACGTTAGTATGTTCGCATGTATACAGTAGTAACTCATAGTGGCAGCTTCCATCCAGACGACGTGTTTGCCGTTGCGTCATTCCAGCTTCTTTTGGGGGTTGAGAATGTTGAAATAATTAGAACGCGCGATGAATCAATTATCACTGATGGTGATTATGTGGTTGATGTGGGAGGGGTCTATAATCATGTCATAAAACGTTACGATCATCACCAAAATGGCGCACCCGTACGAAAAAATGGAATCCCATACGCTGGGTTTGGTTTGATGTGGAAACACTACGGAGAGGAAATCTGCCATTCAACTGAAATTGCGCAGGTTATAGAAAATAGATTAGTGCAACCAATTGATGCTGGTGATAATGGAGTAAACCTTTTTGATCTTAATGAGTACGAAGTTCAGCCGTTTGAGTTATACCACTTTGTTTCTCTATATTCTCCAGCCTGGGGAAGTGGTGGAAGTAAGGATGAGGCGTTTGTAAAAGCTGTAGATTGGGCTCGCTCTGTCATTGTTCGAATTATTGAAAAGGAACAAGCCAATCTAAACCTGAGGCAGTTGATCAAAGAAACGTACGAACAAGCCGAACTAAAACAAATTCTTGTTTTTAAAGTTCCCGTTCCAATGCCTGCATTGATCGAATACAGCGATGTAGAACTTGTTGTATGTCCTGATGATCCGCAGCTTAATGATAACTGGACAACAACATGCGTTCGTAAGAATTACGACACATTTGAGTCACGTGTTCGTTTTCCTGAAAATTGGGCAGGTTTAAGTGGCAAGGAATTGCAAAAAGTCTCAAGTATCAGTGATGCAGGTTTTTGTCACAAAGCTCGATTTTTGTTTGTAGCTGGGTCTAAAGAGTCGGCCTTGAAAGCCTCCGAACAAGCCAAGTAGCTAGAGCACTTCTTTGTATCGAAAACAATTAGTAGTATGGTCGTTCACCATACCAGTGGCCTGCATGAAGGCGTAGCAGATTGTCGGTCCAACGAAGGTGAATCCTCTCTTCTTAAAATCTTTGCTCATTTGCTCTGATATTTCGGTGCTGGCTGGAACATTGTTCATAGATTTCCGTTTGTTGACGATAGGTTTTCCGCCTACGAAACTCCATACATAAGAATCAAAACTGCCAAACTCTTTTTGCACAGTTAAAAAAGCTTCGGCGTTTTTAATAAAAGCATTGACTTTTAGACGGTTGCGAACGATCTCGGGATTTTGTAGAAGTTTTTCAACTTTTTCTTCAGAAATCTTTGCTACTTTCTTGGGGTCGAAATTGTGGAATGCCTTACGATAACCTTCTCGTTTCTTAAGTATAGTCGACCAACTCAGACCGGCTTGTGCACCTTCCAAACAAAGGAATTCAAATAACATCTGATCGTCATGTAGAGGAACACCCCACTCAGTATCGTGGTAAATCTGGTCTAGTTCGCCGGCGTTTGTTGCCCAGCTGCAACGGGTTTTGTTTGGCATGAAGTGATACTACCACAAATGTGGAGGTGTGACCTCCACATTTGTGGTGGGGAGGTGATTTTCTGTGCGCGAGAATTGGTGCCGACTAAGGTATTTTTGTGACGCAAGTTGCTTGGCGATTTGATTTCGGTACAAGACTTGGTCACAAGTCCGCAGAAAATATATTCGCTCACTCATTATTTTCTGGGCTTGCGACCCCGCCTCGCATTGTTCGTCGTTAACTCCTCACATCGCTCCGGCTTTCAAGTCTGCACGGAAGCAGCGCAGGCTGCTTCCTACCGGACACAAAAAGAAAACGCCAAACTGACGTTTTCTATTTGTGTCCGGTACAAGACTTGAACTTGTGACCTCTACAATGTCAATGTA
>CEQS01054564.1_pt1 | contig 11652 bp, 11 predicted proteins | sample 530981 | NCBI WGS metagenome assembly CEQS01 (sample SAMEA2621176, study PRJEB7988) | marine metagenome | biome: marine biome (ENVO:00000447); feature: mesopelagic zone (ENVO:00000213); material: "saline water (ENVO:00002010), including plankton (ENVO:xxxxxxxx)" | depth 800 m
ACCGATATCTTGGAGCTAAACTTCTATGAAGATATTTTGCCGATTGTGACCAAGGCAGTTACGATTTTAGTTGGCAGAGGATCAAAATAGTGCTAGTGTCACAATATTATTACAATCTGTAGTGCAGATTATGGAAGAGCGACATATTGAAACTGATTTAAGTAAAATTCAAGAATTACTGGGTGTGCAGTTTTCTGATACTAACCATCTACTCTCAGCGGTGACTCATCGGTCTTATTTAAACGAGCACCGCGAAGCCACCTGGGATCATAACGAACGCTTGGAGTTTTTGGGTGATGCAGTCTTGGAGCTGGTGGTGACTGACTATCTTTATGAAAAATATCCCGATAAGCCAGAGGGGGAACTAACTGCTGTGCGAGCAGCGTTAGTTAATACCGTCTCACTTTCCTCTGCATCAGAACAGCTTGGCATAAACGGGTATCTTTTGATGTCCAAGGGTGAAGCTAAAGATGTTGGACGTGCTCGTCAGTATATTCTTGCTAATGTGTTCGAGGCTTGTATTGGTGCTATTTATGTTGATCAAGGTTATGAAGCTGCCAGGCAATTTATCGCTGAACGACTTTTCCCTAAGACTGATGAAATAGTTCATAAGCGTCTGTGGCAAGATGCTAAAAGTCGCTTCCAGGAGTTAGCCCAGGAACACGAATCAGTCACTCCTACGTACGAAACTACTGACCAAGAAGGTCCAGATCATGATCGAATCTTTACTGTAGGGGTTTACCTCAAAGGCGACCTGGTAGCTGAAGGAAAGGGTAGAGCTAAGCAAGAGGCTGAACAACAAGCGGCAGAGAAGGCGATTGAGGCTAGAGGCTGGCAAATAAACTAGATTTTACAAAATACGTGCGTGCTATACTGGGCACATGAAAACTCGCGCTGCTGGGTTCACTATTGTTGAAATTTTAGTGGTAATTTTTATCATCAGCGTCTTGGCTGGGGTGCTTTTTATGAATTACTCACAAGGTTCCGCGCAGGCGCGAGACGCCGATCGTCAGGCTGATTTGCGAAAAATGCAGTCAGCAGTTGAACTTTATAGACAGGAGAACGGCCGGTATCCAGCTGGTTGTAATGCAGCTGGTAGTTGGTCTGGTCAAACCGGCACTTCCTATGCTTGTGGTTCTGGTGGTAGTAATTTTATTGTCGGTCTGGCACCTGAGTATATTCCAGCTCTACCAAGCGACCCTAAACTTAACGGTAATACTTCTGGTTATATATACACCACTAATGCCGACGGGTCAGTTTATAAGTTGATGGCTAAAAACACAGTTGAGAGTGAGGTAGTAACCATTAATCATGAGTTTAAAAGTTGTGATGTTTCTGGTTTAGCTTGGGTTTCATGTACTGAGTCTGACATTTTGCCGCCGATAAGTTTGCCCTTGGATCGTTGTGATGCGGCTATTTGCGACAGAACCTACCCGACGTACAACCGTCCTAATTACTGTAATCCGTCAAATATTCAGTTCCAGACTAGTTACGGAGTATGGGGCGGGTATGCTTATGTCGATCCCAGCAACAGCAATCGTGATTTGTTGGTAGAGAGATATACTGAAGATATTCTGTGTGATATTCCTTGAGTCTGATTGATGTGAACACCAATCAGGCTTTTGCAATCAAGGGTGCTATTATTACTTTATGTACGCATCTATAGTTAAGCGTGGTTTTACTTTGATTGAAGTAATGGTGGTGGTAGCGATCATTGGTATCCTGTCAGCAGTTTTATATTTGAACTTCAATGAGGCTCGTAATGAGGCTCGTAATAAAGTAGTGCAATCTGAACTCAAAGAAACACAATTAGCCATTGAGGTTTACAAGGCTCAGTACGGCCGGTATCCGGCTGCGCCGGCTTCGTGTGAGTCTGTTTCCGGCGCTACCACCACCGCTAGCAGTGCAAGTTGTTCAGGAGTTCCGTATATAGCCGGGTTAACGCCAGACTTTATTGCTGATGTGCCTGATCCAGCCACGTCTGGGAATACAGGTTGTACGATAATCTACACTGTCGAGACTACTAGTGGAAATTGGTATAAGCTAACTGCTCGCAATTGTCACTATGCTGCCACTACAACTGCTGGTGTGCGTACTGATAACGAGCTAGCACGATGCCCGACTACTTGTGGTACTTGCGGCGGCTCTACCTACAACGCTGCTTATGTCGCTTCGGCCCCATTTTATGAATCTTATGCCGTATATAGTGCGGGCGGTCAGTGTGAGTAGTAGGTAGACATGTATCTTAAGGAGCTTTCAATTAATGGATTTAAATCATTCGCCAAAAAGGGCGAGCTTGAATTTTCGACTCCGATTACCGCTATCGTTGGCCCGAACGGATCAGGTAAAAGTAACGTAGCTGAATCATTTCGTTTCGTCCTTGGTGAACAGTCAGTTAAGTCGATGCGCGGAAAAAAAGGTGAGGATTTGATTTGGGGCGGGTCAGAGAAAGTGTCTCGAGCAAACCGCGCTAATGTGCAGGTTGTTTTTGATAATAAGTCTCGGACTTTTGCGCTCGATTTTGACGAAGTCAAAATCGAGCGCACCGTTCACCGCGATGGTCAAAATGAATACAAGTTAAACGACTCCACTGTTCGTCTCAAGGATATTCACGAGCTTCTTGCTAACGCCAATATTGGTTCAACTGGACACCATATTATTTCTCAAGGTGAGGCCGATAGAGTATTGGCTGCTGGGACAAGAGAACGTCGCGAAATGATCGAAGATGCACTTGGACTCAAAGTTTATCAAATCAAAAAACAGGAAACAGAACGCAAACTCGATAAAACTCATGAGAATATTTCCCAAGTTGAATCTTTACGACGGGAAACCGCTCCGCACCTGAAGTATTTAAAGAAGCAGGTTGAGAAGGCTGAACGCTCGATCGAGGTGCAGAAAGAATTAAAAGAAAAATATGCTGAGTATTTAAAGCGGGAAGATGCCTACGTTGCTTTTCATTTTGACCGCTTAACGGCTGAGCGCCGCGGACCTGAAAGTAAACTTGAAGAAGTTAGAAAGGATCTATCGTCAGCCAAAGAAACACTAAAACAAACGGAAGGTTCAGCAACGTCCGATGAGCTGGTGGCGGCAGAGAGAGACTACACAGCTGCTTCTAAGCAGCGTCAGGAAACTGAGCGTGAACTGAGTCGGATTGAAGGTCAGGTTGGTTTTATAGAGAGAAGGATCGAAAGTACTTCACACCGTACAAAAAAAGTCAGTGCCACTATCGCGCGTGACCAGATTGAGGAGCTGATTGGTTCTATTGAGAACGGAGCAGAAAAAGCCTTAAGTAAGGGTGGAGAGGATGTCCTCGAAAGAGCTCTGAACGATCTGGTACATCAACTGAGAACTTTTCTACAGAGGGAGCAAGGCGAAGTGATTGATACTAGCGAGGCTGATAAAGAAGAGTTAGAGAAACTTAATAAAGTTTTAGCCGCTGCCAAAACTGCCGTCGAGACAGCCTTGGCTGGGGAAGAGAAAAAGCGTGAAGCCTACGAAGCGCAGCAAGCTGAACTGGCGGCAGATTCGGAAAAAAATCGTGAGGCTGAACGTAGAATGTTTGCTCTGTTAAATGATCAACGAGAACTAGAAAACGCAGTCGCAACTATTGATCGTGAGTTGTCGGTTCTGGAGCGCGACCGCTCCGACTTTAAACAACAGCTACAAGAAGCGGTCGCGCTCCTAGGTCGTGGCGCTAGTGGTTATTTCAATACACAGATTAAAGATACCAACGACGTTGTCCTCACTAACGAACAAATTGCGGCGGAGGATCGCTCTAAACAGCGAGAACGAGCGCATGAGTTAGAGAAGCTTAAAATCCGCCTAGAAGAGTTAGGGGTGGGAGCTACGGAAGATTTGATGAAGGAATATAATGACGCTAAGGAGCGTGACGAGTTTCTGGCTAAGGAGCTAGATGACTTGCGGGCTTCAGTAGGTAACCTGCAGTCTCTCATCACTGAAATGCAGGAAAAATTACATGAGCAGTTTTTGTCTGGTTTGGAAAAGATATCAAAAGAATTTCACACCTTCTTCACTCTTATGTTTGGTGGCGGTGCTGCTGCACTCAAAAAAGTAGCAATTAAACAACGCGGCAATGACGAAGATGACGAGGAGTCAACGATTGAAGAGGGAGTCGAGCTGGAAGTTTCTCTACCCAACAAACGGGTCAAAGGCTTGGAGATGCTCTCAGGTGGTGAGAGGGCTTTGACTTCAATCGCTCTTATCTTCGCAATGAGTCAAGTAAATCCGCCGCCGTTCATTATTCTTGATGAAACCGATGCTGCGCTTGATGAAGCCAACAGCCGTCGCTACGGAGATATGATCGAAGCATTGGCTAAGAAGTCACAGTTGGTTCTGATTACTCACAATCGAGAAACTATGAGCCGTGCTGGGATTCTTTACGGGGTAACTATGGGAATCGACGGCGTATCAAAGTTGCTGTCAGTAAAATTTGAAGAAGCTGCTGTGGTCGCTAAGTAATTTGTAACTTACTTTTTTAATAAGGTGGTTTATTTAATCAGTCATTCTTAGTTTTGGAAGGTAGTCATGTCAGTTTTTACTGGCGAGTTTAATCGACGGTTAGCATGGCGGCCAATCTCACGTTGGAGGAGGAAGTCTTTGAGATTTCGTAAATGGCTGTCTTTGCGAAAACTAGTTTGACATTGCCGGTTATTTCCACATCATTTCCCACGCCAGGCTAGTTCTGACGATATAGACTGAATAACTGCAGAGCGAAAGCTCTGCTTTTTGTTATGATGGTGACAATATGGAAGGCGGACCGAAATTCAGAAAAGCGAATGAAACACCACACGGATCGAGTCTAGAGCACAGTGGTGACCCTGATTTTCGCGAACTCGGACCTGGCGAGAGAAGAGGATTGCGCGGCTTGCTGGGTGGCCTAGGCGTTCCTCTGAAGGAAGACTTAGAAGGTGATGATGAAGATGAAGAACCCGAATCGCCCGGTCGACGAGGTTTTATTTTAGGCGCTGCTGCCGCGACCGCTGTTGCTATGACCCCGACGAGACTAGGTGATGGAACAGTTGAGTCGGTTGAGGTGGAGTCAGAAATTGATCCAGCGGTAGAGTCAGTGGAAGAGCTTAATAACTCTGAAGTGTTTGATGCTGAAGTGTCTGGCTATGAAGCTTTTACTAAACTACAGAAAGACGAAGTTTTATATTTGGATGAAACTGGACGCCCGGTTGGTGAAGTGACATTAGAAAGTTTTGACGGTCCTTTACCAGAAGGAGTGACTGTTAAGGATGGCCAAGCACCTGTTTATCATTACAGCATAGGTGAGTTAGATGAAACTGGTTTGCCTGCCGGCAAGATCCCACCACGTTGGCGTAAGTTTAAACAAGCTGAGTTACAAGCCGAACATCCAGATCGCCAGATTGCTCGTGACCTAAATGTAATAGCCGATTTTCAGGCAGCCTACAATGAGTCTGATGAGCCGGAGTTGGTTGCCAAAATTGCCAATGGTGAAATTGACTCCTACGATGAGATCGTTGAGTATTTTATTGATAAACCGGTAGAAGGCAGTGGTCTTAACAGAGTTGAATATTTGCGCGAAAACGTACAGTTTAGAAATGAACTCGAAACTATCGAGGTTGATGAAGGAGTGGTGGAGTTTATTCCTGTGCCGCCAGTAGTGCAGGAGGAATTGAGGCGGTTGTTGCCGGCGGTGTTTGCGCAAGAGTCCAAATTCAATGAAGGATTAGTAAACCCAAGGTCTGGAGCAAAAGGTCCAGGTCAGTTCATGTCTGATACCTGGCAGAGATACACAGGATCAGCGGAAGTTTCTTCAAAATTTACTGATCAAGTAGAAGTGCTCGGTCCAGCTGTTTCGGATATGTATGATCGTCTTTTCGATAAGATCGGTCTAAATGCAACTGATGTATTGCAGCAGCAATTTCCGGACGAAGAATCTTTCTTGGTTGATTTAATTGTTCCGTTGGTTATTAGTTCCTATAATGCTGGGCCAGATCGAGTTGCTGAAGCGGCTAAGAAATACATTGAACAAGGTGCTTCAGAAGATACCCCAACCGGAAAGGATTTGTTTATTGCGATTGTGAATTTTGCCGAAGAGTCTTCCGAGGGGTTGTTGGGCGATTATGATGAAGATTCGCGTGAGTATGTGCCGCGGGTATATGGCAACTCTGCCATGCTGGAGGAGAAGTATAGGAAGTAAAATATATAGATCTAAAATGTGGAGGTCACACCTCCACATTTTGTTATTTTTCTATGATTAGTTCGAAGTCGAGTTGTCGTTCGTCTTTGTCAGCGCGGATTAGTTTCACACGTACTTCGTCTCCGAGTCGGTATACCTTCCCAGTTTTTTTACCTTTGATGCGATACTTATTGGCTTCGTGTTCGAAATAGTCTCCCTTGATTGACGCCAGGCGAACCATGCCGTCAGCTAGGGTGTCGTTCTCTTGAACATAAATACCCCAGTCAGTTACACCGGTAATAACACCAGAGAATTCTTCACCGATCTTGTTCATCAGGTACTCAACTTGTTTGAACTTGATTGAATCACGTTCAGCTCGAACCGCTTCCATTTCTCGATCTGAAGATTGTACGGAAACCTGCTCGTATTTGGCTGTTTCCTTTTGGCCGATGCTTGATCCATCGAGATGGCGCCGCAACATGCGGTGAGCCATAAGGTCTGGGTAACGACGGATTGGGGAAGTGAAGTGAGAGTAAAACTTAAACGCTAAACCAAAGTGACCAATATTCTTGGTGGTGTAAACCGCTTTAGCCATAGAGCGAATGCTGGCGGTCTTAATGAGGTTCTCTTCCGGCTTACCCTCGACATCCTTCATGAGTTTATTTATGTCTTTAGCCTGGACCATCCCGCCCTTGGTTTCAAATTCGTAACCGAGTGCGTGCACAAAAGTGGCTAACTCTTCAATTTTGTCTGGATTTGGGACGTCGTGGATACGATAGACAAAGGACATGTCCTTGTTCTTACTCTTCGCCAGATCGTTAATGTAAGTGGCGACTTCGCGGTTGGCGAGAAGCATGAAATCTTCGATCATGAGCATGGTCTCAGTCCGGTGCTTTTTATAGGCTTTGGTCGGAGCTCCGCGTTCATCTAGTTCGAATTTAACTTCTGGTTGTTCAAAAGCAATCGCTCCATTGGAGTAGCGCTTTCTTCGTAAAATACGACCGAGAGTCATTAGTTGATTTAGCTCGCTTAGGTATTCTCCAGATTGATCATCGAGGACTTTCTGAGCGTCTTCATATGAAAAACGCTTATCTGAGTGGATAATTGTCTGGCCGAACCACATGGTTTTAATCTTGGCATCAGAATCGAGCTCAAAGACGGCTGAGAAGGCGAGTCGGTCTTCGTTTGGCCGCAGAGAACAAAGGTCGTTACTAAGTACTTCGGGCAGCATCGGGATTACTCGGTCGACTAGATATACAGAAGTGCCACGCTCTTTTGCTTCGACGTCGAGTGGCTCGCCGTCACGTACGTAGTGAGATACGTCGGCAATATGAATACCAACTTCAACGTGTCCGTTTTCTAAAGTTTGCACCGACAGAGCATCGTCGAAGTCTTTAGCGTCGTGCGGGTCGATGGTCATAGTGGTGACGTCGCGCATGTCGCGTCGCTCTGGGTCGGCTATTGCATCAGTAAAGATTTGCTCACGATTTTCGTATAGTTCTTGAGCTGCTTGTTGGACTGATTCAGGAAACTCCTTAGAAAAACCACCAGAACGAATAATCGCCTGCATTTCAGTTTCGTGATCGCCGGCTCGTCCGATTATCTCAGTGATTTTGGCCAGGGGATCGAGTAGTGGCTGATTCCACTTAGTGATTTCTATTACCACCTTCATTTCCATATCGTTTCCAGTTGCGTCAGGCAGGATCGGTCGGATGTGAATACGGTGGTTATCCGGCGCAAAATATTTAACAGTTTGCCCGTCGACAGTTTTTTCTTTAACCACACCGATTAGCTCTCGATGCGCTGGTTTTATTACTTGCGTAACCTTACCTTCCTGGCGTTTACCAGGAACTTTCTTCTTGAGTTCGATTTCGACGATGTCGCCATCGAGCGCGAAGCCAAGGGCTTCACGCTCGACCACCACATCTTCTTCGAAGTCTTCGTGTTTGACAAAGCCTGTGCCTTTGCCTCGGACCATGATCGGCCCTTCAATAGTTTGTTTCATGCGTCGCATACTAGCATTGAATGAGCAAAGGCTCAAAGAGCCTATTGCGAATTTATGTCCGAATTTGCGCTGTTTCTAGCGTAAGTCCCTGGAACGGGTGGTGTCATCGTTAATGCAGCTTATAGCTATTGCATTATTGTTTACTTCTGGTATTATGCCGTCCAACTACAAATGAGGGAGCGAGGGACGCGGGTGCGTGCACACATGTCCGAGCGAGCGAAGTTTGTATAAATTTCCAAATTTATATGTTAATGATGCGTTTACAACGAGTCGGCCGACGAAATGATCCTTCGTATCGAATTGTCGTTACCGATAAGCGAACTGGACCAAAAAGCGACAAGCACGTCGATCGTCTTGGTTCGTATAATCCAAAATTGAATCACGTTCAGTTGGACGTGGAAAAAGCAAAAGAATGGTTGGCTAAAGGTGTGCAACCTTCAGATACTCTTCACAACCTTCTCATTAGTCAAAAGGTGATTGAGGGTAAGAAAATTAACGTTCTGCCACGAAAATCTCCGATTATTGATGAAGAAGCGGTTAAGAAGGCGGAAGAGGAGGCTGCTGCAAAGGTAGAAGCTGAAGCTGCTGCCGCTGAAGAATCGACTGATTCAGAAGAAGCTCCAGCGGAAGAGGTCCCTGCAGAAGAGTCTACTCCGGAAGAAGCCCCAGCTGAAGAAGCTGCTCCAGAGGTTGAAGAGACACCAGCTGAAGAAGTTGCAGAAAAGGAGGGTGAGGAAGCTGAGAAGGCTGCCTAACGCATCAAATCAATTCACTCCAACCTGTTGACGCATACGAGTAACTCTCGTATGCTTTTGGTTAAGAGCACGTCATAAGACGCTTGCTTGCAGTTATCGATAATATTCAGTTTATGGAACAGTTCGAAGATAAGCAGTTTCTTGAAAATCTAGTGAAGGCATTAGTAGATCACCCGGACGCAGTGAACATCAACCGTACTGTTGATGAAATGGGAGTTCTTCTTACTCTAGATGTACACGCCGATGATATGGGTAAGATTATCGGCCGCTCTGGTAATACAGCCAAAGCGATCCGAACTCTACTTCGAGTAGTCGGAATGAAGAATGACGCACGCGTAAACCTTAAGATCAATGAACCTGAAGGAGGAAAAGGAATGAGTGGTGAAATGGCAGATGCTATGCAGGAGGACAATGTGGCAGCGGCGGAGCCGAAGTCACTCGATGACGCTATCGATGACCTGAAAATCTAGTCTAAGAAATAAAATTCACGAATTACTTCGTCACAACTACAGCCGCGTCGGGCACGGTAATAAACATACCGCTTCCTCCGCGGCTTTGTTGTTTCTTGTACTTCATTCAATTTTAAGTTCTTAGACACACTAAGTTTAATTTCTAGTTTTCAAATAAGTGCTCCACTAAATCCCCTCAGCCTAAGTCTTTAGGAGTGAGACGTTGTTGTCTTAGTCTGTGGGAGTTTGTATGGTTTTTAAATATGTAGTACGTTTTGATCAGGAATAAGTACGAGGTGTAACATGCTTGGATCCAGTCTCGATCGCTGGTGGAGAAATTTCCAGCTTCGCTATTTCACAACCGGCCCAATAACTTTTTCGGTCTTTGAAACATTACGCATCCTTGGTTTGGTTGTTTTGTTTTTCTTTTTGCTATATGCAAAAATTTGACGATGTCTTAGGCAAGATCTCATTGGGGTCTTGCTTTTTCTGTGCTAGGCTTTTCTTATGTCCGAGCCTATCAATTTTGTCGAGAATCGCTGGCATTACTTGTCGCCATTTTCTGCTCATGAGGTGTTGCTTGACGGTGTTGTCTACAAAACCGCTGAGCACGCCTATCAAACTTTACGTATGAAGCCGGAGGCTCGTGCAGAAATCAGAAATGCCACCAGTCCACTTGAGGCCTGGAGGCTGGCTCAAGAGTGTAAAAAGAAAGGCTTGCTCGATGAGTCGTTAGACAAGGGTCAGTTGATGGAAAGGATCTTTCGGGCTAAGTTAGCTCAGCATTCAGATATTAAGGACATTCTAACTGAGTCTGAGGATAGAGAGATGCTTAAGGTGTACGACACTGATTACTATTGGGGAACTGGTGCTGATGGTTCAGGCGAGAATAAAATGGGAAAACTTTGGATGAAACTAAGAGAGGAACTAAGGTAGCTATGAATTTTCATGTAATCACACTATTCCCAGATGTTTGTCAGACGCATACCGATGCGTCGGTGCTTGGTCGTGCGCAAAAGACCAATAAAGGGAAGGGAGCTAAAGTTCGTGGGAAGAAAATTTCAGTGAACTACTACAACCCGCGCGACTTTGCGACCAACAAGCACAAGAAGGTTGACGGCAAGCCATTCGGTGGTGGCCCAGGGATGGTGATGCAGGCAGAGCCAGTCTTAAAGGCCTGGCAGAAGGCAGTAGGGCGAAAAGACCAAAAGAAGGTAAAGACACTCTTGATGTCGCCGCGCGGTAAGTCGTTTACTAATAAACTCGCCAAAGACTACGCTAAAAAGTACGACCACCTTGTTCTTATTTCTGGACGTTATGAAGGGATCGATGCACGAGTAAAAAAAGTTCTCAAAGCCGAAGAGGTGAGTGTCGGTGACTACATTTTAACTGGAGGAGAATTACCAGCACTTTCAATAATTGACGCCACTTCGCGTCAGGTGCCGGGTGTGCTGGGAGAATTTGAATCGCTCGAAGACGAGCGTGCTACTAGCGGGGAAGCGTACACCCGACCGGAAGTGATCGAGTTTAAGAAAAAGAAATATAAAGTTCCACCAGTCTTTCTCTCCGGTAACCACGCTGACATCGAAAAACGTCGCTCTAGAAAATAAACCTTCTGGTCTAGGGGAGTCCTAGACCAAAGGACTGAAAAGTGTGGAAGTATGTCGTATACTGTTTGATATGGAAGAAGAAAATACACAAACTCAAACAAACGGGGAGTCTAAAAAAGAGGAAGGAGGTACTCTGGAGCAAAATAATGATTTACGCACCTTTGGTATCCTCGGGTACATCGTACCGCCGTTATTTTTTATCCCCTTACTTAATGATCGTTTCCGTGATAATGACGCGGTGCGGTTCCACGCCAATCAGCAGTTATTGCTCTTGATTGGATACTTCGGGATTTACATCATTCACCAGTTCACCTACATGATTTTCATGTCGCTTAGCTTTACGCTTTGGCAGGTAGCCAATTTGGCACTTTTGGTTTTGGCGATTATCGGAGCAATGAATGCTTATAAGGGCGAACAGAAGGAATTGCCGCTTATCGGCCACTTCAAGATTTTAAAATAAAAATAAGCGCCAAAGCGCTTATGGTGCTCTCATGTGCGAGCTGACACCAATGTTTAGATCATCGCAGTATCGTGTGGCAGTGCTCAAGAGAGATCGATGGAGATCTTTGTGGTAGGCAATTGCCATGTTTAGTTCCACTGCAGCTCCAGTCCCGGCTGTGAATAGCTGCTTCTCAACTGCAGAAAGTTGTCGTAGCAGTCCAGAAAG
>CEQS01163020.1_pt1 | contig 11632 bp, 10 predicted proteins | sample 530981 | NCBI WGS metagenome assembly CEQS01 (sample SAMEA2621176, study PRJEB7988) | marine metagenome | biome: marine biome (ENVO:00000447); feature: mesopelagic zone (ENVO:00000213); material: "saline water (ENVO:00002010), including plankton (ENVO:xxxxxxxx)" | depth 800 m
CCCTACCCTATTATAAAAAGCTAAAAACGGACCGTCAAAGGGGAAATGGGGTTTTTAATAAATCAATTGATGCATTAACCAAACTTAATGAGGCTGGTTATGGATTACCCCATTCAAATCTAAAGCTTGATCTTGTATATAACCCTTCAGGCGCATTTCTATCCGGTGAGCAAACAGAATTGGAGCGTGATTTTAAAAACGCACTCCATACTCATCATGGAATCCAATTCAATAGCCTGCTTACTATCACTAATTTACCCATTTCTCGGTTTTTAGAATACCTGGTGGACTCTGATAATTATGAAGAATACATGGAAAAATTGGTTCAAGCCTATAATCCTTCAACCGTAGAGAACCTTATGTGTCGAAATACCATTTCAGTGGATTGGCAGGGTTATATTTATGATTGTGATTTTAATCAAATGTTGGAGCTGAAGGTGGAGGCCGAAGCTGGACAGCACATATCTGACTTTGATATGGAAAGAATTGAATCTCGAAAGATTCAAGTCAACCAACACTGTTTTGGTTGTACTGCTGGTGCTGGGAGTAGCTGCCAGGGAGCCATTGCCGAAAGCAATTGATATAACAGGTGCACTTAATCGCTTTTTTCAGCAAGCTTTTTAATCTGCTGAAGCATTGCGGGTAATCCGTTTTCGGTATGTTTATGCCCTTCTTCAGTAGCAAAACCCTCTTGAGTCCAGGTTAACTCCACGTGATCTTCATTCTCTTTAAGGTCAAGACTGATAATTGAATAATTCTCTGGTTTATCTTCTAATCCGGAGAAACCACTCCAATAGTTGTATTGCAAAAACCTATTCTTTTTGTTTCCTAATACGTTCCCTTTGTCCTTGTATTGATGCCCCTGATATTCGCCTTGAAAAACAATGGAACTACCCTCCTTCCAATCCGTGATGGTTTCGGTACCAAAAAGATAAACCTTTATCTTTTCAGGATTGGTAAGTGCATTCCAAATCTGTTCAGGAGTTGAGTTAATTTTAATGTTTTCGATGACTTTTAGATCTTTTATCATTCTACTCTTTGTCTAAGGTTGAAAAATCCGAAGGTATGGAAATAAAAAAGGGCCTTCGTTTGAAGAGTCGTTTAAGCAGATAAAACTATTTAGTAAAATAGTATCCCCAACTGGGTCCATGTAGAACCATTTAAAGGAAATTTACTAACTAGGGAACTTACCTACAATTTAAACTGGCAGTACAAATTCCATAAAATAAGCAGTGAAGTTCAATAATCGAAAAATCGAAACATATGACATCTTATTCCATGCAAAAAAGTTTGGATATAATAAAGAGCTGATTGATTTATGCAAAATGCTTGGAGCCAACTAGAGTAGCAGGTGTCGAAAATGGTATTTACCTGAATATAAATTCAACTTGAATACAGTTTTTGAAGCTTTCAGAGAAATAGCATGGATTGATTATAAGCCTCTTTCTATGTCAAACCCCTCTACCGTGCAATTGACTAGGGAAAAACCAGCAAAGGACGTTAGTACCTATGTGAAAAAGGAAATCGAAGCATTTGATCAAAGGAGGAATGTATAGCTCTCGTTCACTCAACCTTGTATTGAAAGGTGGAGCTAAATCCGCTGGAATAAATAGAAACGTTAGTAGTCATATGCTTAGGTATAGCTACGCGATACATCTTCTAGAAAATGGCGTTGACCTTAGATACATCCGAGAGTTACTAAGACACAAGAGTAGTAAGACTACAGAGATTTATACCTATGTTAGTAACCACAAATTGGAGAGTCTTCCTTCTCCATTTGATTTATTAAAAATAAAAATCACAAATATGATGAAAACCTTCTGTTATCCCTCCAATTTAAGAGGATATTGGATGATTTACTTCACATATAAATAAGTTAGCATTAATACCAAATGAGAATTATAATCAATCATGGAATTAGAATATGGGCTTGTGCCATGTTGATTTTGTTAAACATACCCAATTTGCAAGCTTCAAAAGAAGCATGGGATGACTGCAAAAAGGACTGGTCTAAACTAATGAATGCAATCCATAATCATAAATCAAATAAAGTCAATCGTTTAATAAAAAATGGAGCTGAAGTGAATTTCTATACTCCTCAAGTCTATTGTAGATGGATTATTAACCCAATACAAGTTGCTATTAGGTCAAACAATGAATATGCTATTAAGGCACTTTTCAAAACCGGTAAATTGGAGGTCAATCGCAGACATTTTGAAGTAGCATGCATGTACACATCTTCAGTCGCTGTAGATTTAATATTAAGTAATGGTATGAACTCTGAGGACACTTTGAACTATGGATATACCATGGCAATGCGAGCAGCAGAATCTGGCTCAATTGAGGTTTTAGAGGCTTTACTCAAATATAATCCAGATGTTAACCAAGCTAGGCATAGAGACGGAGTCACACCATTAATGCTAGCAGCAAAGACAGGTAACTCCACAGTGGTTAAATTTCTTCTTGAAAAGGGTGCTGATAAATCTGCTAAAGACATTCAAGCAAAAACCGCATATGATTATATCGAAGACATTAGATCATCTTTGAATATTTCTGAAAAAGAAAAAAATGTACTTAAAAATCTTTTGAAATTGGAATAACACTAATGCTAACGGTTTGGCTAAACTGCGTTTTAATGCAGTTTAGGTTTTGTTAGATGCTTTTCATTATTTTAAATATCCTCGAATCCAATATCAAAAAAGAAGCAATATGTAATCCTATAATTAGAATTGTTATCCAAAATTGCCAACTGTAGATATTTAAGACACCCAAACCCGATAGCACAAATATTATTATCATACTCGTTATTAATCTTGGGAATAAGAAAAAGATAAAAGTTAGCTTACCCGCATCATACTTATTCACGTAAAGCAAAGTGTGCGATAAAAATTCAGATGCATCTTTTTCGGTTGAAATTAATTTTGAAGTCATAAATAAATAGGTGGAAATAACCAGCAATAACATAATTTGAGTAATTGGGACAACTGTTTTCAAGAGTGATACGTCAATTTCTGTTCCCAATAGTGGGAGCTTTATTGATTTTATCTCTCGCTTCCTCAAATAAGAACCTAAAGCATCAATTGAAGCCTGGATTGTTTTTGCTTTAATTCCGGTTATTTTTTCAATTCTATCTAGGTCTGATAAAATGCTTTCTATTGCGAAATATGCTTGTTGAAGTTCAATTCCGCTATCTTCGTTTTCCTCATTTTCCCAAAAGACGGTAAACCATTGAGATAACATTTCAAGTTCAAGTTGGTTGTTTATAAGATCCTTATGGTCCTCGTGAGCAAGTCTTTCTGCCCAGTTTACTCCTTCCCAATTTTGAGTAGATGTTCCAATAGCTACAGCTGTTTTAATATGATCAAAAATTAAAGATTGATCCATTATTATTCTGCCTTTTAAGGTTTCAGCTTCTTTTAAATTCTTATTAAATGTTGAAATTTGCAAAGAGGTTATTATTGCGAAAGTGCAAAATAGAATCAGAGACAAATTTGTCTGTTGAATAAACTTTCCAAAGTTCTCGAATTTATATTGCATAATTTTCAATCAGTTTAATTGCACCTAACGTTCTGTATAAAAGGTCGTTTTAAAGCCTTTTATACTTTATTGTGCTCTCGTTTATTTTCTTGTATTATTTTCTCTCTATGAGCTTTCCCCCAATTCGTCAATTCGATAATTAATGGTACAAGCGTATACCCATAGTCCGCCAGTTTATAAGTGACTTTGACAGGTAAAGAGTCATAAACTTTTCTCTCTACTAATTCATTTATCTCTAAGTCCTTTAACTCTTTGGATAACATTCTGGGCGATATTTTCGGAAGACCTTTTTCCAATTCGGAATATCTGAATTCACCATTACAAAGCAATGCGATAATTTGCATTTTCCACCTGCCTGAAATGATGTCCAAGGCATCTTGCATGGCTCTTAAATCTTCTTTGTAATGTTCAATTATTTCCAATGGAGGCTTGTCCATTCGATAGCTTTTGAACTCCTCAATTTTTGCTTGTAATTCCTTATCCATTTTAAACGTGTAAAAGCAAATATACACTATACTTTGGTATAGTACTATATTTTATATAGTGGATTGTTTGTAGCTTTGTTTTTACAAAAAAGGAAGCAGATGAATAACGAAATGATAATAACAGTTTTTGGCGCTAATGGGAACTTAGGAAGTCACTTTGTGAATCAGGCCTTAGAGGCTGGATTTAGAATAAAGGCCTTTGTTAGAAATGCAGTAAGCTATAAACACACAGATAATTCTAATGTTGAAGTCGTGGAAGGGAACGCTACAGTCATAGGGGATGTTGAGAAAGCAGTTGCTAATTCTGATGTGGTAATTAGTTGTATTGGTAATCCAAAGAAGGTTCAAATCATGTATAAATCACATGACAATATATTAAATGCGGCTTCTAAGCAGACTAACATTCCAAAATGTATTTTGATCTCAAGCATTGGATGTGGAGGCACTTCATGGATTGTTAAACAAATGCTTACACTTATAGGAGGGAAAGCGAGTTTTGCTGATTATGAAAAAGCAGATAAACGTATAAGTGAGGAAAAATCGGTTCCATTTGTACTAGTTAGACCTTATGCACTGACTGATAAGGAAGGGAAAGAGAGATACTACGCTACTAAGAATCAAAAAGGAACTTTCTTAAAATCAATATCTAGAGCAGATGTCGCCAAGTTTATGTTGGATGCAGTAAAGGGTGCACAATGGGATGGAAGTCCAGGTGTTCTTTTAGGAGGAGCTAAATCGTAGTATTCTTAATGGAGCACAACTATTGGATAAAGCATATCCTTATATCCAAATCATTTATAGTGCAATATAATACTGTTGTGCTTTTCTTCTTCTTATAGGATTGATATGTCCGTTCCTGATTTTGAGAGAATACATGAGGTTAAATGGAATAGTAAAAATGGCGCACCGGTGTATTTTCATTAGTTAAATACGTAAATGCTTTTCCAATTGAGAAAAGATCAAAAAAGTCGAACCAAACTCTATCCCTTATATCCATTGACCTAGAGGAATATTTTAAGAGAGTTACCCCAGTTCCGTTAAAAAAGAAAAGCCCCACAAAGTGGAGCTTTCCTAACAAGTACCCCCAGCAAGAATCGAACTTGCATCTAAAGTTTAGGAAACTTCTATTCTATCCATTGAACTATGGGGGCATTTTGCAAATCTAGTCCCTTTAAAAATTCTTTACCACTTCCTGCTTTAAGAAATTTTTCACGAGTACGTGCTTCGATTCTTGTCAATACTCTTTCGACATAAATTAGCTTCCAAGGAAGATATCCCTTGGTTGACTTTGTCTTACCTGAATTGTGCTCAATCACTCTCTTTTGGTAATCCATGCTCATACCAACATAGATTCGTCCGTCTTTTTCACTCTTTATGGCATATATGTAATGCATCTCTTAGTATTCCCTGCCTGCCGGCAGGCAGGTATCCATTGAACTATGGGGGCATTTAAAGCAACTGACAAGCTTCAAAGAATATGTACCTTCTATCTTATTTCCGAACCGGAATCCATTTCTTTCTCTGGTGAAACAAAAGCTAATTTTCCTTCCTGATTTTCTGCCATTAAAATCATTCCCTGAGACTCAACGCCTCGAATTTTCCGGGGCGCTAAATTAAGCAGAACGCTCACTTTTTTACCAATAATTTCTTCCGCCGTATAATGCTCAGCAATACCGGATACAACTGTTCTCTTATCAATTCCGGTATCCACAATTAATTTCAGTAATTTGTCCGCCTTAGGAACCTTTTCTGCTTCTAAAATGGTCCCTACTCGGATATCCATTTTTACAAACTCATCGAAAGAAATATTCTCCTTCTGTGGAGTTGTAGATTTTTCTGTAGCCTGGAGCATTTGTTGTTGTTTTAGCTTATCTATTTGTTGCTGAATAATATTGTCTTCTACCTTCTGAAAAAGCAAATTGCCTTGAACCACCATGTCTGAATTTCCAAACATCTTATTCAACGAATCGGACGTCTCTGGCAAAAAAGGTACAAATACCTGTTCGAGTTTCTTACATATCTGAATGGCAACCGCCATAATGGTTTTCGTTCGTTCCGGGTCAGTTTTTATCTTTTTCCAGGGTTCTTCATCGGCCAGGTATTTATTTCCAGCCCGGGCAATGTTCATAGCTTCAGCCTGAGCTTCCCTAAATTTAAAGCTCAACAACTTCTCGCCCACCAGCCTCTCATGACTCTCAACCTGATTTAAAACCTGTTCATCAATACTTTCCAGGTTTTTTACTTCAGGTACTTGCCCATCGTAATACTTATTGGTTAAAACAATTACCCGATTTACAAAATTCCCCAAAATAGCAACCAGCTCATTATTTACCCGAGCCTGGTAATCCTTCCAGGTAAACTCGCTATCCTTGCTTTCCGGGGCTATTGAAGTTAGAACGTATCGAAGCTCATCTTGTCGACCAGGAAGATCTTCCAAGTATTCATGCAACCATACGGCCCAGTTTCTACTGGTAGAAATCTTGTCCCCTTCTAAATTCAGAAATTGATTTGCCGGAACATTAACAGGTAGATTATATCCACCGTGTAGCTTCAAGAGAATTGGAAAAATTATGCAGTGAAAAACTATGTTGTCTTTCCCAATAAAATGCACAAGGGCGGTATCTTCGGATTTCCAATAATCTTCCCAGGGATTGTCTTTACCTTCTGCCCATTTTTTTGTCGCTGAAATATATCCAATGGGGGCATCTAACCATACATATAGTACCTTACCATCAGCTCCCGCAGCGGGAACTTTTACCCCCCAATCCAGGTCCCTGGTCATAGCTCTGGAATGCAATCCTCCATCAATCCACGACAAGCATTGACCTACCACATGCTTTCGCCACTCTTTTGAACTGTGATGCTGTTTACCATCCAAAACACCATTTACAATCCACTCTTTTAACCAATCGGCTTCCTTTTCCATCGGCAAAAACCAATGAGAAGTCTCTTTTAGAACCGGTGAATTTCCGCTGATGGTAGATTTTGGATTAATTAATTCCTTTGGACTTAAAGCGGTTCCACAGTTTTCACACTGGTCTCCATAAGCTCTATCAGAATGGCAGTTGGGGCATTCCCCGCTTATATAGCGGTCCGCTAAAAACTGCTGATTTTCTTCATCAAAGTATTGCTCGGTTTTTTGAACATCAAAACAACCTTTGGTATCCAGGGTCTTAAAAAAGTCTTGTGCTGTTTCATGATGGGTCTTTGAAGAGGTTCGGTCATAATAATCGAAATTAATTCCAAAATCTTCAAATGCCTTTTTGTTAATGTGATGGTAGTTATCTACTATTTCCTGGGGGCTTTTACCTTCTTTTTTTGCACGAAGGGTAATGGCGGCCCCATGCTCATCCGAACCACATATAAAGGCAACATTTTCACCCCTGGACTTCAGGTATCGAACATATATGTCGGCTGGCAAATAAGCACCAGCCAAATGCCCCAAATGCAATGGCCCATTTGCATAAGGAAGTGCCGAAGTTACCAGATGTCTTTTAAAGCTTTTAGTCATGCTATTTTTCTAATTTTACCCCAGGGTCAAAACGGCCGCAAAGATAATTTTTAAGCGATGATTATTCCACCTTATTTAAATCCCGGCGACAAAATTTCGATTGTGAGTCCTGCTAAAATAATTCAGGAGAAAGAAATTGCATATGCCATTCAAGAATTTGAGAAGAGGGGACTAATTGTAGAGTTGGGAAAGCACGTATTTAGCCAGTGGAATAGGTTTGCTGGAACCGATCAACAGCGGTTGGAAGATGTACAACAGGTTTTGGACAACCCGGATATTAAAGCCATATTCTTTTCGCGTGGGGGATACGGATCGGTTCGCATCATTGATAAACTGGATTTTACAACATTCGTCCGGCGCCCCAAATGGTTGGTTGGCTACAGCGACATAACCATATTTCATCAACACGTGAGCTCCAACTACAACATTGTTTCCTGCCACGGGAGCATGCCTCTAAACATGATCGATTCCAAACTAAACCGACAATCTACTAGTCGACTTCTGGATACTCTTTTTGGAAAGGATAAAACCATAAAATTAAAAGCTCATAAGTTAAATCGACAAGGAATTGCCCGGGGGAAACTAATAGGGGGAAATTTCTCAGTATTATGCTCCTTAATTGGTACAAATAGTTTTACAAACCTGGATCACAAAATTCTTTTTATTGAAGACCTATTTGAAGAAATGTACTATTTAGACCGGCTGTTCTATCAGCTCAAGAAGTCTGGATCGCTAGACAGGCTTGCCGGTTTAATTGTAGGGGGGTTTACTGATATTACGGATGTATCGGCTTGGTTTGGAGTGGATATAAACGAGCTTATAAACGAGCACTTTAAAGGTTACAACTTCCCGATGGCCTTTGATTTTCCCATAGGACATGTAGCGCTAAATCTGCCATTGCTGAATGGAATGGAATACGAGTTGATCGTTTCAAACAACGAAACCATCTTAAAATAAAAAACCCCTAAGATTGAACATCAAAGGGGTTTAATTCAAAATATAAAAGTCTTTTATTTTTTTACTCCTGCCTCTTTTAAGAAGGCATCGTATTCCAGTTTGAACATGTCAGACTCCGGAGCAAGTGCAATGGCTTTTTCGTAATGTGAAACGGCATCTACATACAAACCATTTACTTTACAAAACTTAGCCATAACTACATGGTAAATAGCAGAACTGTCGTCCCCATCTTTTTCAATTTCACTCAAATCTTTATTGATAGTGCTAACTTCTTCATTGGATGGAATTCGAAGAATCAATTCACCTGATTTATTAGAGGGGTTAGACGGATCTTCAACACTTAGCTTATAAATCGCATCTTCTTCAAATTCAATTTTAGAAAGATCGACATTAGCCGAGTTTCCTTCTACTACGGTTGTAATAACCTCTTCGTCAAAAAGATTCTTTACAATCACCTTGTACGAAGAACTTGGATTTTTGGCTTCCCACATAAAAGTAGTTTCCTTACTCATTATGTAAGTACTTTCCGGTGAAAAAATGCTTATTGCAGCATCACTGAGCGATCTTTCAACCGAACCTGTAATGGCTAGGTTTGAACTTGGACCACTGGATGTCATTTCATTAAAGACATACTCCAAATAGCGTTGTGTCAAACTCGAATTATCGGCTTTAAAATCACCTGCAAGATCATCCATGGTATAAATGCCCGGTTTATTCAGGGTAATTGTTTTATTGCTCGAATTGGTTAATTCCACGACTCCATTCTCTCCAAGCATTATTTTTGAATTTTCCGGAAGCTGCGAACCAGGCCCGAGAGGGACATATTCGCTACCCTTCTGCATAGCATTTTCTCCTTTAGCCGACAATACTTTAAACGTGCCTTGGGCAGCTGCGGTTATACCAACCAACAACCCGATCAACATAGATAATAGTTTTGTTTTCATGGTGTTAAAATTTAACGTGACAAAGATACTAATATCTTAACAACTAAGATAGTGTATTTTCACCTCACTACCAGCAACTTAAGACATTTTAATTAATTCCCATTTTTACTAACGCAATTCAGTTATTTTAGTTTGGAAATTAATGATATAAAATGAAATACATTTTTAACTGGGACAGCCTGTTTTGTACTTTGTACATAGCTGCCGTTATAGGAGTTTTCACCAACATCCCTATACAATCAGACATTTTTGACCCACTGGCAAAGGCTTTTGAGGATTTTGAGTTATCGGATTTTGTTTTTACTCTTCCTGAAGTTGACAAAAAAAATGTAAATACAGGAGGTCATGATATTGAAAAGAAATCGGTCCGGAAAAAACAAGATGCTGATACCAATATCGTTCTGGTTAATATTCAAAACCTATCCCGCGCTGAAATTGCGCAACAAATTGACATACTTAACAAATATAAGCCTAAGGTAATCGCAATTGATGCCTTTTTTAGAAAAGAAAAAGGCCCAGCTCAGGATTTTCCATTGGCATTTGCCTTTTCCCAGGTAGAGAACCTTGTATTGGTGAGCGGATTGGAAAAAGAGAATCAGGAAACCAACTGCTTCGATTCCGTATCATTTTCAAATCCTATGTTCAACGAACATGCAGTTAATGGGTTTGCCAATGTAATTGCTTCCAACGAAGGAGAAGGTTATCGAACAGTGAAAGAGTTTCATCCTACCATTTGTCAAAACGATACCGGCTATCCTAATTTCTCCGCAAGCATTGTAAAGATTTATGACCCGGAAGCCTACGACCAGTTGATGAAAAGGAGTTATGATAAGGAAGTTATCAATTGGAGAGGACATTACGACAAATTTTATGCGCTGGATTACGATGACGTTCTAAATGAAAAATATGACCTGAGTTTCATTAAGGGAAAAATCGTCTTAATGGGATACATTGGTCCAACTTTGGGACAGCGAGATTTAGTAGATATATTCTACACCCCACAAAATCATAGGGTTGCAGGACGGTCGTATCCCGATACCTACGGGGTTGTGGTTCATGCCAACATTATTTCAATGATTTTACATGGCAACTATATTAGCCAGCTCCCCGATTGGGGAACCTACCTCATCATAGTGATACTTACTTACCTGAATGTTTCACTTTTTCTTTTTGTTGCGGAACGAAAAAAAATGTACTATGATTTGATTACCAAGACTTTACAACTAGTGGAAGTAATGATTTTTATGTATTTAATCGTTATCCTTATGCTGGATTTTCATGTAAAGGTTCACTTGTCCTTGCTTTTTGCGGCCATCTTGATTTCAGGTGATCTAACCGAACTCTACGCCGGGTCACTGAGACCGATGACCGTAAAGTACCTCACCCGTTTTGGAATACTTAAACCAAAAAATGACTAACCCCATTTTTGATATTTTGGCAATTCCACGCTTACATTAAAATTACATTTGCGCCAGATTCTTAGAAAATGGAAAGTGGTAAATATTGTGTAAGCCTTACTGAATATCAACGATTTAAAACTCGTGTTGTTTCTGTGGGAGATCTCAAAATTGGCGGAAATCATCCGATTGTAATTCAGTCTATGACTACCACCGATACGATGGATACCAAGCTTACGGTTGAACAATCCATAAGAATGATTGATGCTGGTTGCGAGTTGGTAAGAATTACGGCACCGAGTAAAAAGGAAGCGGAAAACCTGCAAAATATAAAGGACGAATTGCATAAAAGAGGCTATAACACTCCTCTTGTAGCAGATATTCATTTTACCCCTAATGCAGCTGAAATTGCGGCACGAATTGTAGAAAAGGTTCGAATCAACCCGGGAAATTATGCCGACAAAAAGAAGTTCGAGGAGATTGAATATACTGATGAGTCTTATGATTTAGAGCTGGAAAGGATAAAGAAACGCTTTGTTCCATTGGTTAGGATCTGCAAGGAACATGGAACAGCAATGAGAATTGGGACCAACCATGGTTCTCTTTCCGACCGCATAATGAGCAGGTATGGAGATACTCCTCTAGGTATGGTAGAATCTGCCATGGAGTTTCTTAGAATCTGCGAAGAAGAAAACTATTTCAATATTGTGTTAAGCATGAAGGCATCCAATCCCAAGGTGATGATTGAAGCCTATCGGTTACTGGTGAATCACATGCTTAAAGAAAATATGAATTACCCGT